>Ga0265798_10009209_pt1 | contig 12410 bp, 6 predicted proteins | sample P3T30metagenome_FD_192430 | JGI IMG/M metagenome (GOLD analysis project Ga0265798, IMG submission 192430) | Plant litter microbial communities from East Loma Ridge, Irvine, California - P3 T30 | ecosystem: Environmental > Terrestrial > Plant litter > Unclassified | place: USA: California...
ATCTCCAGTCGCCGCGATCATTCTAGCTTCGTACCTCTTACAAAGCTCGTCTACGCGTCCACTGTAGATCACTGCATCATCGCATTCGGCGTGTATGTTAATCGGCCCGATGCTGACATTCCAACATTTCCCATTGGCCTGTGCGTGGAGGGGGCCGACGTCGTGTATTGTTTGTGTGTATGTGGAACATTCGGTGCCAAGGGAGCGGGAGCGGGAACGGGGAAAGAGAGTAGAGGTTGTTAACGCGCAATGGCGCTTGAAGCGCCCAGGTACAAGTGACGTCTCTTGGAGATGTGTTGGTATAAATGTTCAACCGGTTTGAACTTTTCCAGTTTGTTACCCCGATCTTTGGCGTGTAAAGGTAGTTGGTTATTTGCGATGTGAAGATTGCACTTTGAATATACCCCGTTGGTTTCTTTGTTATATCTCGTTAGTTTTTATATGTACAATACTTGTATTTGATGGGCTAAAACATGCGGATTTTTTTTTGGAAATCCCCAAGAATGCTTTAGTAGTGATGTTCTTGTTTTCTCTCTTTCTTCTTTCAATTTAATGCCAACTGGATATGTGATATCTTTTACTCTAAAGGAGAGAGATCGCTGCTTAGTCTCTCACGGCCCCTTGTATAGCCACCACCACCCCAATGTCCACATACATACATACATACATACATACCTTGACACTTTTTCTCCTCTTCCACAAACTCAACAGCAAAAATCCCCAGAAATCCCAACCCCCTTTTTTTGCTTACTCCACACTCGGCACCTGATCCTCGATCCTCGTCAACAACGGCACCCTCTCGGCATCCACATTGCCCTCGCCATCGGGATCAGGATAAAGCATCTTCTTCCACTCACCCTTGCCGACCTTTGCCACTCTCCACGTCCCTTGCTCAGCCGCCTCCTTGAAGAAGTCCATGTTCTCATCAAACGTCCGGCCGCCCGTCTCTGGCAAGTAGAGATACGTCCACAATCCCGCAAACGCATTCGTAGCCGCAAACACGAGGAAGATGAAGTAATCCAAATTGTTAAACAGCACGGGGGTGAGAAAGGTAATGGCAAAGTTTGCAAGCCCCCAGATGATGACTGAGATTGCAGTGCCTTGGGCGCGTGCAGTGGTGGGGAAGACTTCGGTGGGGAAGAGCCAGACGGTGGAGAGCCAGCCGATGCCAAAGGCGCCGGTTGCGACAAACAGGATCAGAGTGCCGATGACGCCAGGTACGAGGACCGGGATTTGCAACTCGGAGGCATTTGCCACGAAGCCACCGAAGAGGGCGAGGAGGGCAAAGGATGAGGAGAGGATGATGGAGCCATGGATTAGGAGATTGCGGCGGCCAAGCGCGTCGATGAGGAGCCAGGCGAGTGTCATGAGGAAGAAGTAGGACGTGTAGTTTCCAAGCGTCAGGTATTCCGAGTTACGGACTGAGAATCCTAGAAGCTGTTTTTTTTTCGTTAGTTTTTTCTCTCCTTCCCTCTTCTTGAATCTGGTGGAAGAAGAAACAAACCTCGAAAATCTGCGGCCCATAAACACTAACGGCCCCATAACCCGTCAACGCCTGATTCACCTGGCACATGACCGTCACCATGGTAGGATGAAACTGCTGATGGCCCGGCGTTAACATGTCCCAATACCCAACCTTCTCATCCTTCTCCTTCTCATGCTGCTCCAGCAACTCATCCAGCTTCTCCTTTGCCTCGTCGCCATAAATATCATCCAGCGCCTCCTTGGCCTCATCTTGCCGATCGTTGAAGATAAACCATCGCGGCGACTCCGGCAACCTCTCCACAAACGCCATGAGCAGCACAGGGTAGACCTGCATGACGATAATGGGGATCCGCCACGCCCACTGGTTCCATTTACCGAGCAGGATGGTAACGCCAAGGTTGATAGCAAACGCCATGACAAGCCCGAAGATGTTGCTCTGGAACTCCTGGGCCAGCGCCTTCCCGCGCGAATCGTCGGAGCTGAGTTCGCTCGAGTACGTGGGGATGACGGCGTCGATGCCGCCAACACCGAGGCCCATTATTACACGGCCGGTTAACATGACGCCCAGCGCGATGGAGCTACTCCTGCCCAACATGCCCATGCCCGCGACAAACATGATGCCATTGCCCAGACTCGCGGTTGCGAGACTGAAGAAGATGCTCTTCTTGCGGCCTAGGCTGTCGGCGAGTTTGGAGAAGAGGACGGCGCCGACGGCGCAGCCGAGGTAGTATACAGCTACTATGACGCCGACCATGGGCGACTCTTCCGTTAGCCCCATGGTAAAGAGGTAGTCGTTGTTGGTGTTGATCAAAGACATCATGCCCTGGTCGTAGCCGTACAGCGCAATGGCTGTGGCAGAGAATATTATCACATTGGTTTGCTTGTCTGTGATGGCCTGCTTTGCGTGTTCCACGAGGAAGGACATTTTGGTGGTTGGGAGGGAGGGAGGAAGGGAGGGGGAGGACGCCCTGGTGTCTGGACTTAGAGCAAGTTACTTGGAACAAGCAGGTAGGAAGGAGGCCAACAAAGTTGAAGGGACAAAAGAGAAGATGGGAAACGTGAGATCTAGACTACCCTCCCCATCTTGACCCTGGAAGTCTGACGTACATGCAGTTTTGAAATAGCGGTAGCCATTTCAACGCTACTCTGTGCATGGTTTTCTTGGTCAGCGGATAGGGTACATCATTTCTTGCGGGTTTGATCAGAAAAGGCTTTTTCCATAACCTATGACGAGTGTATGCAGATACGCCATCTCCATCTGAGACTAGGCGCGGGAGAGGAGACAAGCCCCACTAGTTTGTAAAGGGTCCTTTGTCAGCCAATTCGTCTTCTTCGCGTAGTCTTGGACACTTTTTTTGGTGTTTACTAGTATCGCCAGATGTGTTCTGGATGCGCCTCTTATACCTCGGGTTTAAGCATCTGTTGGCAAGATAGTACTTCTAAGATCTTCCGATACCTTGTGCAGGCGCTAAGCTTCATAAATGCCGCAGAATCGAGATGCTTAGCGCCACCAACTATTAGCCACATCGGGTTCGATCGATCGTTTCTGCCTGGCAACAATCCACCTCAACACTTCATTCACCTGCAATCTTTCCCTCAATCATTAGTCATAGCATCGTCTACATGTCACATGCTAGGAGCCATTTGAGAATCGCAGAAATTGCTCAAACACTAATGGGCAACAATGATCAGCCGGTCAAATCCACAATGCGGACCACAAGGTGACATAATAATGGCAGCAAGATTTCCATGCATCTATGCTAATAAAGAGAAACCTTCTGATGAAAAATCAGGCCCTTACATCAGCCATACATTCCATCATCCATGATCTCAACTGCACGACTCATGTCCGTCGTTCTGCCGTAGATCGCTTTGTTTTCCACCGTGGTGTCTACCTTGTAGTCGTCTTCATACCTCCGAAGAAGGCGAAGGCACAGCGGTTGCCTCATTGGGAACCGTGTACATCGCGGCTGTAATCCTGCCTCTAGCAATGCAGTGCGCAACAGCGTCTGAGTCATGGTGGCACTTCAAGTACGGACCGCAGTCAGACGACAATTGCCAGTATCCAAAACTATTGCAGACGATGATCCAATCCGTCAGAGTGTATGGGTTCCAGGCGCACGAGAAGTAACCTGCTGGACAAGACGATTGATCGGAAACGGGTACGAGACTTGTTTCCAGGGGTGACAATGAGATTGTAGCGGTAGGTTCCTCACGAGCGTCCAAACTGTTCCACTGGTCACCAGGATTGAAGCAATGGGCAACACCGGCTGGGCTCTCGATACACTTGATGTTACTACCGCAATCAGCCGAGTATAGCCACTCTCCCTTCCAGTTGCAAGTGACGATCCAGGCCGAATTCGTTGAGGGGTTAAGGTTGCAAGTGTATGTACCGGGCGCACACCCTCCACGTGGAGCCAACTCAGTTGACTTAGGTAAGATTCGAGTCTGTAAGTTTTGGTTAGTAAGACTGTCATCTGAAAAGCGTGTCGCGGACAGGTAGGTTGAGGAATATGTTTGAATGGCGACTGCACTGAGCCATGTCTGAGTTATCGAGCCTGATCTCGCAGCAGTAGACGCCACCTAGACATCTGCTGACCGATGTCGATAATCAGCTAAAGACGTTGTATTGCACAACCAGAGAGTTGGGTTCTCGGCATGACTGATGTCATCCTTCGTCTTTTGTAACTACCAAATATGGTAGGATTTCAGATGAGGGTAGAAGCAGATGGACGCACGAAAATGACTGCCACCGGCTATCGACTTACCTTGTCAGAGTCTGCGACTACTTGTAGGCCCTTCTTGCAGCAGGCGCAACCATCGCTGCACCTCGTTCCCTTCTTGCAGTAGTGGTCCGTTGAGCAGAAACCGTACTGACAAACCAGAACGCCAGTATGATCGTTGGAACACTCGTAGGTCTTCTTTGCTGCAGTATCGACGTCGTCGGTGCCGGCCGTACCAACAACCTTGTGCATCTCAGGACTACATCATATTAGCTCAAAGTTCAAAGAACCCAAAGGAAGTCGGGTATGTACGCGAGAGCGATACTAGTAGTAGCCCCAGTGACGCAGCCAGCGTTATCGCTACCTTGCACGCACTTGGTAGCGCACTTCTCGATGACTTCGCAATTAGTAGGAAGGATGCAAGACAGAACCACTTCGTCGATGCCACATTTGTAGCTGTGTGTGCCATCGTTCTTGTGCATGGAAGTCGCGACGCCGGTACCTCCAGTAGGTGAGGCAACGGCAAGCGCTATCAGCCCGGCGAGGGCAAGAGTGAGGAGCTTCATGGAGTTTTCGACTTCTTTGAGATTGTGGTTGTATACGGTGGACTGAGGGCGTGGAGGAGAGGTGGGTGAAGAGGAAACACACCGGATAAGGCTTATATGGCAGCAGATTGACAGCCTTCACTAGCAACCCCACTCGGAATTGACCTGTTTGCCTGATTCAGGGTTTCCATTTGTGGGTACTGAGCAGTTTGCTCCGGCAAGGGCGGTAAGGTCAGGTGAAAGTGAAGGAGCAGGGTCCACATTTTCGACAACCCCAGGAAAGTATAATGTGAAGGCCGAATGATGCAACAGCAACCTCAACACCAGGGCCAACTCTACAAGATATCCTCTCGTGTATTAGTAAAAGATTTCCGAGGTACAGACGGTTCGTCACCGATTTACAGATCATTGGAACGCTAGTGTTCAGCGTTTAGGCATTTGAATACGCCTTTTTCAACTACCAACGCCTCTTCAAACGCTCGGAATAGCCCTGTCTGCCAAAGCAATAGTATCACTACCCTGTGCTTTGGATCTTGCACAAGCTGCACGTTGCATGACACAAACATGCGCTCCATGTTAGTTCACAATCAAAGTGCGAAAGGTGGGCGGGTAGTATGAATTAGGTATAGTAGGATTGAGTGGCTTATCGTTTGTTTGGACATTGGGAAAGCCTCCAGGGACATCACTTCTGAACGTCTGATAAATAAGTGTGGCATACTTCGAATATTTATCATTTACTCAGACCCAAAGTCGTTCACTTCTAAGAGTTCAGCACGTGACATTTCGTTGGACGCACAGGTGAAGCGTAGAACAATAAAATGATGCTTTTGGGCGAAAGAACTAAGAATCTACCACAAGGTGCCAAACGCACTCTACCAACCAGCCTTCTATAGAACGCCAAGCGATGCAAAATTTGCAAAGTCTAAGATATCTTCATACCATCGTAAACCCAAGAGTCGCTGACCCATTTACTCGGCCTCATCATCCGTGTTGGGAGGCTGGGGCGTACCCTAGTCAAATCGTTAGCAACCATCTTCAATGTTTCAACAAGAAAGCAAGAAAGACATACCTTGGGGCTGTTCAACCAATCGATGTATCTCAATCTCCTCCTGACCTCCCTGTCCTTGACCTCCTTCTTGGTCATCTTCTTCTTCTTCCTCGACCTGAACTTCATATCATCCTTGTTACCTTCTGCGTCGCTCATGACGGGTGTGCCAGTCGTCGACGGCGCAGCGGAGCTAACGTTGCTGCTAACGTTGCTAGAGCCAGGGCGCGAGTCTTCGAAACGGTCCATGTTCACAGCAAGGTGACCCTTGTGAGTCACACGGCCGTCGGCGACATGCCATTGTTCGGGGCACAGAGCGCCGACAAATTCTTCGTTATGCGAAATCATGATGACACCACCCTTGTACTCACGAATGGCGACAGCGAGACCACCAAGAGAGTCACGGTCCAAGAAGTTGGTAGGCTCATCGAGGACGAGAAGATGCGGGTTGTTCCACATGGCGCCAGCTATGGATTTGTTAGCATGTGATCATCATATTGTGTACGAAGTTGCAGCAAAACACTTACCAAGTACGACCTTGACCTTCTGACCTCCAGAGAGACCAGAGATCTCATTGTGGTTCGCAATCTCAGGGTCCATGCCCAGATCCTCGAAATGCTTGGAGATGACCTTGGGCTCAAGGACACGGTAACCAAGACCCTCACGCGACGACTCGTGATCGTCAAATTCCTGGACAAGCTTGCTGAAACCCTTCTCGATGAGCGTCTCACGCGAGATCTGGGTGTTGTACTTGGGCAGCATGTGCAGCCACTTGACCTCGTACTGGAATGTCTTCTTGTACTTGGCACGACCGATGAGCGCCTCAATCCTGCGGGGGCCACTACCATCACCTAGGTCAATGGGAGTTTCCATCTGCTTCTTGTCTTCTTCGGTAAGGACACGTGTCTGCTTCATGAGCACCTCACGGTCGTCACCGTTGGCGTATCGCCATTGGAGGTACTGGTTGGGCGTCTTCTCCATGTGCATCTCAACGTGCTCAAGAGCGTGCTGCTTGATGTAACCAATACGCAAGTTGGGATGCTTCTCTACGACACCTTCTTGTGGAATGGTCTCGCCAGTAAGCATCTTGATGAGAGTGGATTTACCAGCACCGTTGGCACCAATGATGGCAACTCGCGAGGAAAGAGACAAGTTGCACGAGGCATCGACGAGGGATGGCTTAGAAGCACCAGGGTAGGTGTATGAGCAGTTGGTCATGCGAAGAATGGAGCGAGTGTTCGACTTGACACCAGTGAGGATACCCGGGGGAGGGAACTTGAACTGGACCTGAGAATCGGAAAGGGTGTAGTAGCTCTTGGCCTCAGGCTTCTGTCTGACGAAATCAGCAAGGTTACCCTTGTAGCAGACAAGCTTTTTCTGTTCGTAGTGGTAGATGTCGGTGCAAACTTCATCGAGGAAACCGGAGTCGTGAGAGACAATCAAACTGGTAATCTCAGTGTGCGACTTGAGATACTTTCCAAGCCAGGCCACGTTGGCAACGTCCAAGTGGTTAGTAGGTTCGTCCAGAAGAAGCACGTCAGCGCGCATAAGCATAGCGCGCGCCAAAGCCAGCTTCATCTTCCATCCTCCAGACAAGGAGCCGACCTTGTTCGATTGTCTGCCCTCGGGGCCAGCAGTAAAGCCAACCTCTTCCAAAACCTCAGAAATACGCTCCCTGCTCTCGTCCGCAAAGCGTGGGTCACGGACAATGTACTCAAGGATGGAAAGATCGGCGTCCTCACCCTGGTTGTGCTCGACGAAGCACGTCTTGACCTCATCTTGGGGCGGGAACCCTTCCAACTTGCCGCTGGCAATACTGCGCATGAGTGTAGACTTTCCGGCACCGTTGCGACCGCAAAGACCGTAACGGTGACCCTTCAGTAGTCGGAGGTTGGTGTGCGAGAGGAGCAACATGCCACCATATCCGAGAGAGAAGACAGCGTTTACAATCTCAACTTCTCCGTCGTCTTCCTTGATGGGCTGGCCAAATTTGCGATGGTCCTCGTCCACATAGTATTTGTGTACAGCCTCGGCGACCTTGTCGGCATCTCCAGCGTTGACCAGAGGCTCTACGTAAGGCGCGATGAGTTTCGGGATGCGCTGGAGCTCACGCTGCGTAACTACCTCGGCGATCATGTCGGAGATGTAGTTCTTGGTGAGGGCCCACACCTCGGCATCTCCAGGGAAGTTGAGAAGAGTGGCAGAAGCGCTGAGCTCCTTCTCCAATACCTTCTGAACATCTGCTGGGTCTGCGCGGGCAATTGCACCGCTCTCAATGTTGTGGTCTGGGTCTGCCATAGCCTTCTCAATGACGTCCAACGCACGCTGACCAATCTCTCGGACTTCGGGGAGGGATGCGTTATCTTTGACAGCCTTTACACCAGGACGGAGCTTAGGCAAGAAAGCGCGAGCCTCGATGGGGTCGTGGACAAGCTTTGTCAAGTTCTCGACCACGACGACTGTCTGGCGAGTGACTTCCTGTGAAGTGCTGGGGGTGTTGAGCGAGCGCTCAAGCAGGGGTGTAACCATTGCCAGAACGGGGGATGTAACGATGGCGACAAAGGTAGTTTGCGAGAGAGCGTGGATAGCCTTCTGCAGACTCTGTGTGGAGGGGTCCTCGATAGCCTTGACGAGGAGCGGTATCCGGGGCGCGATATCGTCGTTCTGGAGGAGGGTGGTGAGGCTGTTCATCGTCTTGATGGATGCTTTGGTAACCTGTCCTGTATTAGCATATGTCTTTCTTGACTTGGGGAATACGGGAGAAGTGACATACCTCAGATTTGAGGTCGTGCATGCCGTTCTCGACAATGGGGATGAGGCCCTCGAGCTTCTTGCCCATGGCCTCACGCAGCACATCCTTCTCCTTCTCCACCTCGAGGCTTTCCATGCCCATCTTTGCCTTGTCAGCCATGCGGCCGATAAGCTCATAGGCAAAAGCAGCACCCTGCCACTTTCCGGACTTCTTGCCCAAGTACTTTACGAGTACAGGGAGGAGGCCAAAAACCTTGGCCTCGGCGCTCAAGTTCTCGAAGAGAGAGTCAAGGGCATACTTGGCTGACTCTTTGACGGAGCCGGTCTTGTCTGCAAGCAGATCAAGGGCCAGTGGGATCAAACCTGCCTCCTGGACGAGAAAGATGACCTCTGTCAGCCGCTGGGTGCGAGGGAGGCGCTCAAAGAAAGCGCCAAGAGCGTTCATGGCGCCCTCTCTCCGCACCGCGTCCTTTTTGTTGGCCGCAGATTTCTTGATCTCGTCGAGTATGCCATAGCCCTGGAGGCCACGGAAGCCAACCGAGTTCTGGAGAAGTGTGGTGAGGGCGTAGGCGGCGTCAACCGAGGCGTGCGACGTCTTGGCCGTAACGATGCTGCTGACGAAGGCGCTGACATCCTCCTGAGAGGGCGCCGGCGCAGTTCCGGCCTTGTCGACAACTATCGCGGGAGCCATGGGAGGCGATTCAGAGTGAGGCATCTGCAACGGAAGCCTGGTGTGTTGTGTCGTTGCCTGAAGGCGCAACGAGGGATTTCTTTTTTGGAGGGGCTTCCCTTATCGATATGGGGGGTTACTCGCGGCTGCAACGTAAGCAGCGCGAAATGGAAGGTGTCCGGGTATCAAAAGTGTACAGTAGAGACGCCCCAACGGAAGAGTGGAGAGTCTATACAATACAAAGAAGCACTGAGGAGAAGAAAAGAAGAGGATGCACGCAGTGGGAGGCGCTGAGGGGCCGGCCTTGTATATGCCCAAAACGAAATTATTATTTCAACCACGGGTCAAAGCGCCGCTTGTCTGCACGTTTTTCGTTTTGCCCGCCCTAGTCCATTTCCGCTCCCTGCAGGGCTGCGATATACCGTCCTGCATCCCACACCGCATTCTGCTTACTGCTATCACATGCTGATTGGCGTGGGCTGAAACTGGCGGCGAAGAAATCGTTTGATGTGACTATGGCGCGACATGTTCAAACTCTGGTAGACTCCCAAACTCGCGACTCGACTTCCTCTCACATCTCCGTTCCTCACTAGATTCCATCGTTTAGGCCAACCCTCGATGCTCGGCCGGCATGTCTCTCTCGGTGCTCATATGCGTCTTGGCTATCTACGACGCTGTCGTACCCGTTACATGTACCATCGCCGGGTCTCCAAACCAGCGCCGTAAGCTCTTCAAGACTCTTGGTCTTGGTCTTGGTCTCAGGGTCCATGAAGTAGACGACAACTACCGACACCAGGGTCAGGCACGCAAACACTAACATGATTAGCGCCCGATAAGCCTCAACAATGCTTATTGTGGGACGTGCCAGCAAAGTATTTATAGCCGATACTCGCCATAGCAGTCGCTCCAGGGGTTACGAATAGGATGCAAGAGACCAACTATGTAGCAATTTCCATTGCGACGCCCGAGGAGCGGATGTTGGCACCCAACATCTCAGCGCTGTAGATGAACGACGTGGTCTTGATGAAGAGACCGTAGAAGAAGACGAATCTGCACACTCTCTGCCATTGTACGCAATCAGCATAGCCACGATAACCACCTTCTAGCCTGCAAGACTGTTCGATGATCCCTCTACAACCCGCTCGTTAATAGCCGCTTCGATGATAACACATGTCGTTTTATTGAGAGCATCCACGAGTAGAGTACAGGAGAAGCTGCATAGAGAGAGAGGGAGATTCAACACCCTCCATGTTGGATTCAAGACGCAGTAAAACAAGAGCACATATCATACATCTAATCAAGCCGGAAAGAAGCGCCTACAGACAAATCTTCGGCCCGTCCTTTCAATGGTCAACATCGAAAATAGCCTGTCCAGAGCTTCTATTGGCATGTACACACTGTACATCAGTAGCTGAAGATATCCTGTCAGCCCCAAAATCGTACAGATAATGGCTGAGCAGTAGCTGATGACCAGTGCGCCAGTGGCGTTAGCGACATACTGGATTAAGCAAGACAGGAACACTCTCTTACGGCACGCCTGTATCCGAAATATCGAAAGAGACCCAGTTGGATTCTTCGCCTCGAACCCGGTGTGCTTCTTCGTCAGGATCCCTTGCGTCAGCATGGAGCTTCCTTAACGTAGCTCAGGCTTCAGGTGCGCGCTTTTGGACAATCAGCCAGTGAGACCTATCTAGCACCCAGATACAGCCGATAAGAAGTGCTAAGCAGATAAACGCAAGTTGCCCTCGCCAATCAAAGGTTGCTTATCCTCAGATACCATCCCTTGTGCTCCCCGGGATCAGCATTTAGATATTAAAGTTTCCAGCGCGCACGCAATAAGCTGGATGATGAATATCGAGCGGGCACAGATACAGAGTAGTGTTGATGTCTTGAGGCATACCAAGATGGTTGTTCCCCTTTTGTAGCAACATCTGCGAACTGCCCTTTTCTGCTTAGACCTACGAGTAGAATGAGCTGGCTATGGAATCGTGAAAGTAAAGGGGGATAATTCAAATTGCAATGGTCATCAAAATATACACTATTTCCGCTTGCCTGGACAACACTGTAGATGCCCCGAGGTTTCCTCACCCTCATCTTGGATGGAAAGAGTCTCAGCTATTTATCAAATGATCCTTTTGTTCGTCTTGCAATACTCAACCTTGTGCATAATTTATATGACATGGATATACGCAGCTCGATAGAACGTCCGCAACCATGAAATAACACGTCGTTTACAGTGCACACACTACATCAAAAGATATCTCCTCTACCACGCTTCAGCATTCCGCACATGTTAAAAAAAGCTATACTCTTACAGTGGTAACTGCCTCACACACACACACACACACACACACGTCTCCAATCGTCTCAATGTCGATAATAAACCATCTCTAACTTGCAGTTTTCTTTTTCAATTTTAGCAAAGCTTTTTACGCTTCTTATTATCACACATAGTTCCTAGCTTTTGCTTGTCATATAATCTCCCTGTTTTATTACCAGAAAAAGATGATATCAAGTCGTCTAGTAAAAGTTTGTTTAGTCATGGCCAGTTCCAAGTGTTATCCTATATCAATTTCTTCTTTTCTGGCTGTGTTGAAACAGCAACTCAGGAAAGTTGAGCATGTTAGGATGTCAACCGTATTGGTCAAAGACATTATTTCAGAAAAAAACTCCTTGCGGTTCTAGAAAATACTAGGTGTTTATCTTTCACATCACAGCGTGACTAGGCCGTGCCGATCTTGCCAAATGGCAACATGACGAGTTCGAGGATATGCTCTAGTAATGCGTGTGTCTTTGCTGAAAAAAAAAACTCGGACATGGTTCCTTCTCTCTCTGTGCTGACTACAGTCAGCAGCAAGAAAAGATCTTCGTGGGAACATGGCGAACGCTTGATATCTGTGTTCCGAGTGTTTACGTACACGACAACATAGCTCTAAGCGGTTACTTGTTAGAAATGTGATGTTACTTTCACTTTTTCTTTCTGTCTATTTCTCGTTTGCAGAATAGAACATTTTGCTTACAGATCAACGTGCGATACCTGATTAAATAGCGTTACTATGTGGTCTTAGCTACTGCGCTGAAATGTCGGGTAGTTGAAAAAAAATATCAGGGGAGTTTTACACTAGTTTCTTCAAGTTCGCTAGGCACTTCGGAAAAGAATACAAGTGCTCATGTTATAACAACGAAGACGG
>Ga0265798_10009210_pt1 | contig 12408 bp, 8 predicted proteins | sample P3T30metagenome_FD_192430 | JGI IMG/M metagenome (GOLD analysis project Ga0265798, IMG submission 192430) | Plant litter microbial communities from East Loma Ridge, Irvine, California - P3 T30 | ecosystem: Environmental > Terrestrial > Plant litter > Unclassified | place: USA: California...
TCGTCGATCGTTTTCAGAAACTAGGCTTAAAATCTTATCCGCAAAATGTAAATTATGCCCAGGAATTTAACTTTAACGCCCGGGGTGGTGCAAAAGTAAACGGTACGAATATAATTGGCTACATACCAGGCAAAAGCGCAAATGTTGTTGTGGTTTCAGCGCATTACGACCACTTAGGTGTTGTGAAAGACCAGGTTTTTAACGGCGCCGATGATAACGCTTCGGGTACAGCCGGGTTATTAAAAATCGCGGAGTACTTTGCCAAAAACAAGCCTAACAATACCATTATTTTTGCTGCCTTTGATGCTGAAGAAATGGGCTTACAAGGTGCAAAAGCGTTCGTCGCAAATCCACCGGTTAATATTAATACCATTGCAGTTGATTTAAATATGGATATGATAAGCCACGGCGATAAAGGCGAACTTTATGTGGCAGGAACGTTCAAGTATCCTAACCTTAAGAAATATGTTGATACCACAAGAAAGGATATCAAAGTTATTTTAGGCCATGACGACCCCAAACTTGGTCATGATGACTGGACAAACCAAAGTGACCAGGGCGCATTCAATGCAAAAAATATCCCGTTTTTATATTTTGGCGTAGAAGATCATAAAGATTATCATAAAGCTACCGATGAATACTCTACCATTACTAAACAATTCTTCAGCAACGCAGCCAATGCAGTACTGGAGGTTGTTAAAAGCATTGATAAGCAAAGTGGTATACAGCAATCATTGAAAGATAAAATGATAATGATTGATAGCCCGGGAAAATCTCAGAAATTTTAGTACTCAATACCAGATAAAGACCTCAACTTTCAAACCTGCCCCCTCCGGGCAGGTTTTTTTATGCGTTCACGTAGTCAGAAATAAAATTATTGCATTATTAATCAATGAGTTATTAAATAAACTATGAAAATAGTTTGCAAACTATAAATATAGTAGTAACTTCATATAACCGAACTATAAAAATAGTTACTATGATAAAAGAGCTCACAAAAGCGGAAGAACAAGTCATGCTTATCCTTTGGGAAATGAAAGAAGCCCTGGTGAAAGATGTTATTGAGAAAATGGCCGAACCAAAACCCGCTTATAATACCGTTTCAACGGTAATCAGGGTGCTGGAAAGTAAAGGCTTTGTAGATCATAAGGCAGTGGGAAACACATATATATACTTCCCAATAATAAACGAGGCCGATTATAAACGTTTTGCGTTGAACAAAGTAATGACCAACTATTTCGAGAATTCGTATGAAAGCTTAGTTTCCTTTCTGGTAAACGAGAAAAGTATGAGCGCCGAAGAATTAAATGAACTTATTCAACTTGCCGAAAAACTTAAAAAAGATAAGTGATGAACCTGCTATACTACCTACTCGAAGCAAACGTATACCTGATTATTTTTTACGGGTTTTACCGGATACTGTTGCACAATGAAACATTCTACTCGCTCAACAGATATTACCTCTTGCTGAGTACGTTTTTAGCTTTCGTAATTCCGTTTTTTCAATTGGGTTTTTTGATAAAAGAGATGGTGATAATAGAAGAACCGGTTTACCAGCAAATTGTAGTAGAGAAACCCCTGCTAAGTACTGAAAACATATTGCTGTTTATCTATGCTTCCATCGCTTTAATATTTATTTCAAGAATAGTTTGGGGGTTCAGGCACATTTTTAAACTACTGAAAAAACCAAATAAGGTTGTTGAAAACGGTGTCACAATAGTTGAATTGGCAAACACCAAAACGGCCTTCTCTTTTTTTAATATGCTATTTATCGACCCGGCATTGCCTAATAAAAATACAATTTTAACCCACGAAATGGCTCATATCCGGCAGAAACACAGTTTTGATATTATATTTTTCGAACTGGTAAGGAGCTTCAGCTGGTTTAACCCAATTGCTCATTTGCTGCGCAAGGATATAAAGCTTATCCACGAATATCTCGCCGATGAAGATGCAACTAAGGAAGGCATACAGAAGTATGATTATGCGCTATTTCTAATTCAAAACTCCTATGGCGAACAAACTTTGCAGCTTACTAACCAAATATTTAATTCATCCATTTTAAAACGAAGAATAACCATGCTAAATCAAAAGAAATCAGCAAAATGGGCCAGGCTCAGGGTGCTACTAATACTGCCTGTTGTGAGTGGCATGCTTTGCGCCTCAACAATGGCTTTTACAAAAGATTATGGAGTAGTAGATTTATATCCAAAAGGCAACGCGTCGAGTTTTCTGCAGGATACTACGAAAAGGGTTAAAGCAAAAGAAATTCGAATTGCCGAACCCGTTCAAAAGGCTAAAAAGTCAGCTGTAAAAGAAATTGTGATTTCGGAACCGATACAACCGGCTAATAAAGCAAAAGGCACCAAATTACCCCCACCTCCACCGCCGCCTGTTGCACCGCCGGTAAGTAGAAAAGTTAAGGGCGTGAAATTGGCTCCGCCCCCACCGCCACCCGTTGCACCTCCGGTAAGTAAAAAAGTTAAGGGCGTGAAATTGGCTCCGCCCCCACCGCCGCCTGTTGCGCCTCCGGTAAGCAAGAAAACAAAAGGTGTTAAATTACCGCCGCCACCGCCGCCGGCAGAACCAGGCGATGCCAAAAATACCGATTTAACAGAACGTGTTGTAAATGGATACCCTGGTAAAAGCGGGCGATTAAAGGCGCAACCTTTAAAATCTAACGGTCAACTCACTCCAGTTATCGTAAAGGGATACAAGATAACTGAAAAGACAAAGGTAGCGCCTGAGCCAACCAATAAGCATGGTGATAAAGCTGCAAAGTCATCTGACGCAAAATCGGCATCGGCAAAAATTTCGCTGCAGGTTAAAGATGCAATTACGAAAGAAATTAGAGATGCCCGTAAAAAGGTTGCAATGGCTAATTAACAAATCGTAAGACTAGATAGTAGAGTTTAGCAAATAAATCAATTGGCATAGTATCTCAATCAAAACTTATGAGCTGGTTATTTTATCTACTCGAAGCAAACTTATATTTAATTATATTTTATTGCTTCTTCAAAATTTTCCTGAATAAGGACACATTCTATAGTCTAAATAGATACTATTTGATTTTTTCGACACTTATTTCCTTTTTAATACCATTTTTTAAAGTGGGAATTTGGAGCAGAGAAGTAATAAATGTAGTTGAGAACACTGTTTATACCCAGCAGGCGATTACTACAAATGCCATAATGATTCAACATCCGCAAATTGTCGAATCTGCTTTTACTTTAAATTCTTTCATTTTTACGGTCTATCTGGTTGTTACCTTATTATTCATATTCAGGTTAACAAAAGGATTCATTTCTATAATGAAAATTAAAGGCTTGAATGAATATGGAATTAAAAACGGCATCAGAATCATACATCTTGAAAAATCAAATGCTGCATTTTCCTTTTTCAACCTGCTATTTATCGATCCCGAATTAGAAAACCAAAGCACTATAAGAAAACATGAGATGGCCCATATTAAACAAGGCCATAGCTTCGACATCCTATTCTATGAGCTTATCGGTGCAATAAACTGGTTTAATCCAGTCGTTTATCTATTGAAAAAGGATATAAAGCTTATTCATGAATATTTGGCCGACCTGGAGGTAACCGATTCAGAGATGAAAAAATACGACTATGCCATGTTTCTCATTAAACGATCAATTAATCTTCAAAACTTAACGCTTACAAACCAAATATTTAATTCATCACTCTTAAAGAAAAGAATATTCATGTTAAATCAAAATAAAACAGCAGGATGGGTTAAACTCAAAATGTTATTCGTACTGCCTATAATCTGTGGCATGTTAGGGCTATCAACTATGGCTTTTACTAAAACTTATGGTGTACTGGATTTATATTCAAACGCAATAATAAAACAAGACACGATAAAAAGCAATAGCATAATTGAAGGATTGATGATTCGGGAAGAGGGTACTAAAATTAATTTGTATTTTAGATATAATGACTTACTGAAAAAGGGAATGCCAGTATCGAAAAAACTCTTTGTCGTAAATGGCAAATTGATTGAACCCGGAAGCTTTGGTGGTATCGAAAATGCAGATTATTTTATCGAATTAAATTCAGATAATGGAATGAAAAAATACGGTAAAAAGGCTGAGTTTGGTGTAATCGAAGCTGTTGGAAAAAACATCAAAATTCTAGATATCCCTTCGCCACCGCCACCAGGAAGACCCGATAAACCAAATTTAAGCCTCTTACCGCCTCCGCCGCCCGGTGAACCCAAGGTTAAAACTGAAAAATATCCAAATCCAACAGCAACAAAAAATTTCGTTTTAGATAGGCGCAAAAATGATAAGTTTATCCTTCCGGAAATGAGTTCCGGACGAAAATCTGTTCAGATATTGAGTTTATCTGGCAAGAGAATATACGCAACCTTTAATTATGTGAATGACTGGGATGGTAAACTATCAAACATTCAAATGTTAAAAGACAGAACGATACCGGCCGGAAAATATGTTTATGTTGTGCTGATTACTAAAAAAGATAAGCAACCAAATGATGCAAAAAAAGGGTATCTAACCATCATCTAGTTATTGAGGAACGTAAACCACATACTTAGTTTCAAAAAAGTCTTCTTCAAAGTAAGCTGAAAGCGGATAGAGTTCTGCTTTCAGTTTTGATTCTTTAATCTCTTCTGCCAGGTCGCCTCCCTTTAAATAAAGAATTCCATTTGGAATTGCATTTAGAGATTCCTTTTTAAACTTTCCTTGAATCCACGGGTAAAACTCGCCCAAACGCGTAACTGCTCGCGAAACTATGAAATTAAACTTCTCTTTTATTTGCTCAGCCCTTAGATGGTCGGCTTTCAAATTCTCGAGTCCAAGTGCCGATGCAACCTCTTTTACAACTTTGATTTTCTTCCCAATCGAATCTACAAGGTAAAAATCCGTTTTAGGAAATAAAATGGCCAGCGGAATACCTGGAAATCCGCCACCGGTACCCACGTCCAGAACAGTTTCTCCTGCTTTAAACGAACAAACTTTGGCAATGCCCAAGGAGTGCAAAACGTGACGTTCGTAGAGTTCTTCAATATCTTTTCTGGATATTACATTGATTTGTGAATTCCAGAAACTATATAAATCAAATAATTGAGCGAACTGGGAAATTTGCTTTTCTGATAAATTAGGAAAATATTTTAACAGGATATCAGGTTTTACTTCAGACATGGTTATTACAATTGTATTTACTTCCAGTTAACTTTTTTATTCCCAAACATGGATAAAAAGCCATTCAACATCAAAAAGAAGAACAAAAGTATATCTAAAAATGGGAACCACCAACGTAAATCGCTATAATTTAACCGACTGAGCAATTTGGGATAAACCAGACATTTGATGATAACGCTCAAAACAAAGATTCCTGCAGCGATATACCTCGTTTCTAAACTGACAAACAGACAAGCCGCTAAACTAACATAGAAAAGGAATTGAAATATGATTTGAACACTCAAAATAAACTTGTGTTTGGATTTATAAAACTTTCCGGCGCCAAAATGACGTTTTTTCTGGCGTAGATAATCAGCCCAGCTTCTGTTGGGTTCGCTCCAAACATGGCTATTTTTGTTAATTCTAATTTCGGTATTTTCGGCATTTGCGTGGGCATTCACAAATAAATCGTCATCACCTGATGGTATATGCATGTGTGCGGCAAAGCCCTTGTTCGCAAAGAACAGAGATTTTTTATAAGCCATATTTCGGCCTACACCCATATACGGCATATCCTTTAAGGCGAAAGCGAGGTAGTTAACAGCCGTAAAAAAAGTTTCGAACCGGATTAGTGCATTTAATAAGCTTTTCTTCTTAAAATATGGTGAATACCCCAGCACGATTTCAGTATTTTCATTATCTGGCTGCTGCATGCACATCAGCCAGTTTGAGCTTCCAGGTCTGCAATCTGCATCTGTAAAAACAAGCCAATCATATTTTGCAGCCTTAATACCCATTGTAACAGCAAATTTCTTACCAGCAATAAACTTATCGTTGTCTAAGATTTTTACTATTTTGAGGTTACTGTGTTCTTTTTCAAGTTTTTCCAGAAAAGCTTCCGTACCATCCCAAGACCTGTCGTTCACAACAACTACCTCAAATTCAGGATAGTTTTGCGCCAGGATTGCGGGCAAAAATTGTTCGAGATTTGTAATCTCATTTCTAGCACAAATGATAACACTAAGCGGAGATTTTGCAAGCTCGGGCACGCTTGCTATTTTGGTATTAGCAAGCTTTAAGTGCACAAACAGCACATAATAAAGCTGTACGAGCAAACAAAAAGTTAAAAAAGAAATCAGACAGATTTCGACCAGGTTCAATATCACAACGTTAAAATAAACAGGCGCAAATTTCTCATTTTTAATCTGTAATACAGTTTTATGTTGATAAAAAATTAAACAAAAATAAACCCTCATATTTTCTTACTTTTGGCTGATTTTTGTGACGAGACACACACCATATGAAATTTACTTTACAGGCGAGCGATCCGCTTTCTAAAGCCAGGGCCGGAACAGTTACCACTGCCCATGGAGATATACAAACGCCTATTTTTATGCCTGTTGGAACAGCAGGAACAGTAAAAGCGGTTCACCAGCGCGAGCTTGTGCAAGATATAGATGCGCAGATTATACTTGGCAACACTTATCACCTTTATTTAAGGCCCGGACTCGAAACTTTGGAACAAGCTGGCGGCTTACATAAATTTATAGGATGGGACAGGCCAATTTTAACTGATAGTGGCGGTTATCAGGTATACTCACTCAGTAAAGTTCGCAAAATTAAAGAAGAAGGCGTTACCTTTAACTCTCATATAGACGGTTCTAAACATTTGTTTACGCCCGAATACGCTATGGATATTCAGCGTACCATTGGCGCCGATATTATAATGGCATTTGATGAATGCACACCATATCCATGCGATTACACCTATGCTGCCGAATCAATAAAGATGACCCACCGTTGGTTAAAGCGGTGTTGCACACACTTCGACAGCACCGAACCGAAATATGGTTTTGAGCAAACCTTATTTCCAATAGTTCAGGGCTCGGTATATAAGGATTTGAGGATAAAATCTGCAGAATTTATTGCCAGCATGGGCCGTGATGGTAATGCAATTGGCGGTTTATCTGTTGGAGAACCGGCAGAAGAGATGTATGCAATGACTGAAATTGTTTGCGACATTTTGCCCTACGAAAAACCACGTTATTTAATGGGCGTAGGCACTCCGATTAATATTCTGGAGAATATTGCCCTTGGTGTTGATATGTTCGATTGTGTAATGCCAACAAGAAATGCCCGAAACGGCATGCTGTTTACGAAGAATGGCATCATAAACATCCGAAACAAAAAGTGGGAAAATGATTTTTCTCCAATTGAAGCAGACAGCGATTTACACGTAGATTTAGTAACCAGTAAGGCATATTTGCGACATCTCGTTCATAGCAAAGAGATGCTTGGCGCACAAATTGCTACCTTGCATAACTTACACTTTTATCTTTGGCTGGTGCAGGAAGCAAGAGCAAAAATTATTAGTGGCGAATTCTACGACTGGAAAAACCAAATGGTAAAAGTTTTGGGCAATAAGCTATAAAATGAATTTAATTAAGGGCAACATAAAAATTATTGACCGCTATATAATTGGCAAATACCTGGGAACCTTTGTGTATACCCTGGCTATCTTTGTTATCATTATAATCGTGTTCGATTTATCGGAAAAGCTCGATGATTTCTTGAAAAGTGGCTTGAGCCTATGGGGCGTAATCACCAAGTATTATGCAGGTTCTATTCCCTTTTACATCAATATGTTGTCGCCTTTAATAAATTTTATTGCGGTAATCTTTTTTACGGCTAAAATGGCCGACCAGACAGAAATTGTCCCTATTTTAAGCGGTGGGGTTAGTTTTAACCGGTTTTTATGGCCTTACTTTATCTCAGCAAGCATTATTTTTTCTGCAAATTTAGTATCCAATTTATATATACTGCCTTATACAAATACATTAAAAAACAGCTTCGAAAATACCTATGTAAAAAGGAATGATCCTTCTACGAAGGCAAACATCCACATGAAACTGGATGATAAAACTTACATATATATTCAAAGTTTCGACAATAAAACGAATTATGGCTACAGGTTTTCGCTGGATAATTTTAATGGCGATGTTTTAACGAAAAAGATTATTGCAGATAACATTAAGTGGGATTCAACAAAGCGGAAATGGCAACTGAGCAATTACTCAATAAGGAAAATTAATGGTTTAAAAGAAACCATGATTTATGGTAGCGGAAAGTTAAAGGATACCATTCTGGACATGCGCCCAGACGATTTTTCGGCTTATGATAATGTAGTACAAAACCTTTCGACTACTGAATTGGCGGAGAAAATCAGAAAAGAAAAAATCCGGGGAACCGGCATCATGAACGACCTTCAGTTTGAACGTTATAAGCGTTATCTTCACCCCTTATCAGCGTTCGTTTTAACCCTGATAGGTGTCGCACTCTCTTCAAGAAAAGTTCGTGGCGGTGTCGGCGTTTCTTTAGGTATCGGCATCTTTATCAGCTTTGCATATATTGTATTTAATCAATTTACACAAATGTTCTCTACAAAGGGTGGCCTGCCACCTTTTATCGCCGTTTTATCGCCGACAATTGTGTTCGGCTTATTGGGCTTTTACCTGCTTAAACGTGCCCCAAAATAGTAATGGACGCTAATAAAAAAAACCTTTTAATTCTACATCTTACCGTTTTTGTATGGGGCTTTACAGGAGTACTCGGAAAGGTAATATCGATTGATGCAGTGCCCATGGTTTGGTACCGGGTTTTGATTGCCAGCGTAACATTATTTGCCTGGTTTATTTTAACCGGGAAGAAAATCAAGGTAACAAAAAAACAATTTATCCAGTTCTTTTTAACAGGCGGAATCGTGGCCATTCACTGGATATTTTTCTTCTACGCCATCAAAGTTTCAACCGTTTCTGTTACGCTTGTTTGCCTTTCTTCTTTCACATTATTTACCGCAATACTGGAACCACTCATAAAAAAGCAGCCAATTTTTTTGGGTGATATTTTGGTGGGCTTACTTATAATTGCCGGAATTTACATGATATTTAAGTTTGAAAGTCAGTATACTTTAGGCATTATTTTTGGCTTATCTGCCGCAGTTGCGTCAAGTCTTTTCTCAACAATTAACTCAACTTTTGTTCAAAAAAGTGAACCATCCATAATCGGATTCTACGAATTAGTAGGCGGTTTTTTCTGGATCACGCTTTACCGTTTATATGATGGTTCGTTGCTAGATATGCCATTCAATCTAAGTACCAATGATTGGTTTTACATTGCAATTTTGGGCACGCTTTGCACGTCTGTTGCCTACGTTGCTGGTGTGTCTGTTATGCGAACTTTATCTGCTTTTAGAACCGCCTTGGTAACCAATCTCGAACCTGTTTATGGCATCTTTCTAGCCTTCATTTTCTTCAAGGATAAAGAACAAATGACCGGTGGATTTTATCTTGGAGCAGTCATAATATTAGCATCAGTTTTTCTCTATCCAATCTATAAAAACCGCAAAAATCATCTTTAAAAGTCGAAACAATTCAGACCTTTTTTGACCGTGTATTTAGAGGAATACTTAGCAAATGATTGAAGACTTTTTGAGTGAAAATGCTTGGCCGGTTGGAGTAAGAAATCTCAGTTTGAAGTCAACTAAATTTAGTGCAAATGCGGATCATCAGAACCGAAAATAAGACCCGAAAAGAAACGCAAACCGGTTCTAAAATTACCTGAACGCAACACGATTTAGGCAATTAGAACCTTGCCAAACCGAAATTTCGATACGATTGGTTATCTATAACATTACTGAGCCAATGCTTGTCAAAAGCTTGTTTAAATAGCCTGAAAGGGCATTTTTGTATCCAAACAAGAAATATGTGGAATTTAAAAATTTTTTACTTTCGAAGTCATTTATACGATTCTAAGCCTATTATCTTAGAGATTTAGCACAGAAAAACTGATATTTCAGAGCGAAATTCAAAGAAATTTGCAGGTCACAATCCTATCCGTAAAGCAAAATACCGGCTTCATTTCTAAGTTTAAAGGAGAAAATTTCACCTAGTTTTTAATTTTTTTAAACGTTTAAAATCATCCACTTTTCATTTTGACAACAAAAGAATCTTTCCTGGTTGACTTTCAGCATCGAATCGGAAGAAAGAAAAATAGCTAACAAAACGCCGTTTTGTCATACACCAAAACGCATCTTTTGAGCTAGCTTTAATAATATCTGCTTCGGCACTAATAGAAGGTTCAACTTGTAGCCAAACTTTACAGCGCTAACCCACTTTCTAAAGCCAAGCAAAGTCAAGCCAATCTTCCAGCAAAATAATCGATAATGCTAAGTTAAATTTTATCAAACGAAGGGATTTTGAAGCCAGAAAAAATAAAGTAATCAAAAATTTCTCGCCGCATTCATTTGTCAAAACTGTAAGTAGAAATCATTCTTAACAGAAATTTGAGTCGTGAATTTCGATTAAATAGTGTAATTTAACAACCTTAGATTATCTTACTTAGAAAGCCATAAATTTAATGTCGAAAGTATAAACAAAGGGCACTTAAAGTTGTGAAATTAGGTGAATGGATAAATAAAATAATTTTAATATACCATTAACAATCAACTATTTAAGCATTACATAATGAATAATAATTTTATATGAAATTTGTGATAAAATCAAAATAAAACTAAAGAATTTAGCAATAACATTTAATGAATCCCTTTAATATAAATATAACATTGTATATCAGATACTTAATGATATTGACATCAAGTTTTGTTTCGGTATCAGTTTTTGGCCAAATATTCAGCACTGCACAGAACCCACTTAGTGTAAGATGGAACCATATTCAATCAGGCGGGTTCAAAATCATTTATCCCCGGGAGTTAGAAAAAGAAGCGCAAAGAATGGCTAACACTTTACCATTAATCTACCCTAAAATTGGCTTGGGTTTGCGACAACAAAATACCTCCATCCCACTCCTGCTTCAGAACCGCGGAACGGTCGCAAATGGTTTTGTTCAGCTCGCCCCTAAGAAATCTGAATTTTACGCAACCCCGCCACAAAACTTCGACAGTCAGGATTGGCTCAACAACCTCGCTGTTCATGAACTCAGACATGTTGCTCAATTTGACAAATTGACAGGTACGCAGGCGCACCCATTTCCGGAACTATTTTACTTCGCCTACTTTGGTGCTGCGATACCAACCTGGTATTTTGAGGGAGATGCAGTAGTAACTGAAACAGCTCTGACAGCTTCTGGCCGCGGCAGACAACCAAGATGGATTATGCCTTTCCGGACTTCACTTTTAGAAGGAAAAAAATTTTCGTACAGTAAAGCGTATTTTGGTTCGAACAAAGATGTAACTCCAGGTTATTACCAAACCGGGTATTTAATGGTTGCCGACATGAAAGAAAAATATGGACGGTTCATTTCAGACAGCTTATTGGGTGACATCAGAAAGAGGCCTTTCCGGTTATACCCATTTGCTCAAAGTTTAAGAAAATTTACCGGCAAAAACACCAAAGAATATTTCCGCACCACACAAGAAAAATTAAAGAAAGATTGGGCTGTTCAGCGGCAGAATCTCAGCACAGAAAACTATGAAACTTTAAACAAAAAGACGGAGCTGGCTACAAACTATTATTTACCAGTTCGCATAAAGAACAATGCAATTTTAGCCCTCAAAGAAAGCAAACAGGAAGCGCCTCATTTTGTCATCATCAGGCAAGATAAATCAGAAGAAAAGTTATTCGGAATTGGATACCAGGAACAGCCTTGGTTTAGCTACAAAAATAACGTTTTGGTTTGGGATGAAATTCGTTATGACCCACGGTACAAGCAGCGGAGCTTTAGTGTAATTTGTTCCTATAATTTCGAGACAAAAAAAACTAAAAAGCTAACAAGTAAAAGTCGCCTGTTCTCGCCGAGCCTGTCAGCAGATGGCACAAAAATAGTTGCCGCAACAGTCGACCTTGGCAATCACTTTAACATTGTGGAAATTGATGCCGTTTCCGGTAAAATTTTAAAAACCTACGCAAACCCGGAAAACGAAATTTTGCAAACGCCGGGGTTTGATAATACAGGGAATCGAATTGCTTACATCAGCGTTAGCGAGAAAGGAAAAAGTTTGTGGCTGTTAACGGGCGGCAAAAAAACACGACTGATTGCAAACAGCAGACAGCAACTGAGCCGGCCCGTTTTTATCAATGACAAAATTGTATTCAATGCGCATTTTAACGGTATCGATAATGTGTACAGTGTGGATTTAAAGTCGAAGAAAATCAGCGCACTCAGCAATTCAAAATACGGCGCCTTCAACGCGTCACAAACTGAAAGCGGCAAAATTATTTTTAATGATTACAAG
>Ga0265798_10009212_pt1 | contig 12407 bp, 15 predicted proteins | sample P3T30metagenome_FD_192430 | JGI IMG/M metagenome (GOLD analysis project Ga0265798, IMG submission 192430) | Plant litter microbial communities from East Loma Ridge, Irvine, California - P3 T30 | ecosystem: Environmental > Terrestrial > Plant litter > Unclassified | place: USA: California...
CTGGTCAAGCCCTACGACACGCCGATTGGCAAGCCGGTGCGGCCCCTGGTGATGACCGAGAAGATGTACACCGAGCGGCCGGAGGTGGCCGCCAAGGTGCTGCGCCTGTTCGTGGCCGCCACCAAGGCCTTCATCGACGACCCGGCGCTCGCCGAGAAATACGTCCGCGAGCAGGTGTTCAAGGGTCAGCTCACGAGCCAGGATTTTCGCGATGGCATGGCCAACGCGAGCTACACCTACGCCATGCCGGCGGGGCACATGCAGGTCACCACCGACTACATGGTCAAGTACGGGCTGGGTAAGATGCAGAACCCGCCCAAGAGCGATGCCGAGTGGGTCAAGCTCGATCTGCTCGACAAGGCCAAGGCCGACCTGAAGGTCGAGTGATCCGATGGCCCTGCGCGACCTTCGCGGCGTCCTGGTTCCGGTCGCGCTGCTGATCCTGTGGGAGCTGGCGAGCCGCACCGGGCTCGTCTCGGCCGTGGTGCTGCCGCCGCCGAGCGCGGTGGCGGTGAAATGGTGGTCCGGCCTGCTGCCGGCCCTGCCGTACGATCCGGGCCAGGAGAGTTATCTGTCCTGGCTGTTCTCCGGCGAGATGCCGCACGACGCGGCGTCGAGCCTGTCCCGGGTGGTCTCCGGCTTCCTGATCGGGGCCGGGCTCGCCGTCCCGGTCGGCCTGGTGCTCGGCACCAACGACGGGCTCTACGCCCTGTTCAACCCGCTGCTCCAGGTGCTGCGCCCGATCCCGCCGATCGCCTACATCCCGCTCGCCATCGTGTGGTTCGGGCTCGGCAACCCGCCGGCCCTGTTCCTAATCGCGCTCGGGACCTTCTTCCCGGTCCTGGTGAACACCATCGCGGGGGTGCGCCAGGTCGATTCGATCTACATCCGCGCCGCCCGCAACCTCGGCGCCGGCTCCTGGACGATGTTCCGCCGGGTGATCCTGCCGGCCGCGAGCCCGTTCGTGCTCGCCGGCATGCGCATCGGCATCGGCACCGCCTTCATCGTAGTGATCGTCGCCGAGATGATCGCGGTCTCGGACGGGCTCGGCTACCGGATCCTCGAGGCCCGGGAATACATGTGGTCGGACAAGATCATCGGCGGCATGCTGACGATCGGCATCCTCGGCCTGATCATCGACGGGGCGATGAGCCGCCTCAACGATCACCTGCTGCGCTGGCATCGCGGCCTGGAGCGGTAACCCGGACGATGTCGGCAGAGATCGTGGTCGCGAACGCCGTCAAGGTGTTCGGCAGCGGCGCTTCGGGCGTCGCCGCCCTTCAGGACATCTCGGCGACGGTGCCGGAGGGCCAGTTCCTGTGTTTGCTCGGGCCCTCGGGCTGCGGCAAGTCCACCCTGCTCAACGCGATGGCCGGCTTCAGCCCGCTCACCTCGGGCACGATCACGGTGGGCGGCAAGCCGGTGGTCGATCCCGGCCCGGACCGGGGCATGGTGTTCCAGGAATACGCCCTGTTCCCGTGGATGAGCGTCGAGGACAACGTCCGCTTCGGCCTCGATATCAAGGGCGTGCCGCGCGCCCAGGCCGCCGAGACGGTCGACCGCATCACCGCGACGCTCGGCCTGTCGGACTTCCGCACCCGCTACCCGAAGGACCTGTCGGGCGGGATGCGCCAGCGCGTGGCCATCGCCCGCATCCTCGCCCTCGACCCGCCGGTGATGCTCATGGACGAGCCGTTCGGGGCGCTCGACGCCCTGACGCGCCGCACGCTGCAGGACGAGCTGCTCCGGATCTGGGCCGATTCACGCAAGACGATCGTGTTCGTGACCCACTCGATTGAGGAGGCCATCTACCTGGCCGACCGGATCCTCGTGATGACCTACCGGCCCGGGCGCATTAAGCGCGACGTCACCGTGCCGATCCCCCGGCCCCGGGACCCGGCGAGCGCCGACTTCAACGCCATCAAGCGCGAGCTGGGCCAGCTGGTGATGGAGGAGCAGGCTCGGTTCACCGACGCGGAGCTGCACGCGCCGGCGGTGGATTGAAGCCTTTCACGGAGCGCAGCCGCGAGGGCAGGGGCTCAACCGCCGGAGCGGACCTTCACCCCCAGCAAGGCTTCGAACGGCAGCACCATCGCGCCCTTGTCGCGGTCGCCGTGGCCCTGGCGTAGCGCAGTCTGGTAGGTCGCCGTGGCGGCGGCCGTGACCGGCATGGGATAGCCGCCCTCGGCCGAGATCGCTGCGGCCGCGACGAGGTCCTTGTAGGCCGCGCCCATCGGGTAGCCCTCGTCGAAGCGGCCCTGGAGGATGCGCGGCACGAAATAGTGCGCCGCGTAGCTCCGGCTCGTGCCGGTGGTGACCACCTGGGCGATCTGCTCCGGGTCGAGCCCCATGGCCACCGCCATCGGCAGCACCTCGGCCAGCGCCGCGATGTTGATGTCGTAGAGCACGTTGTTGATCGTCTTGGTGAGCTGGCCGGATCCCGCCGGCCCCATATGCAGGACGCTGGTGCCGATCCGCTCCAGCAGCGGCCGGACCGCCGCGACGCGCTCCGGGTCGCCGCCGCACATCACCGTGAGCGTCCCGGCCTTGGCGCCCGCCGGCGCGCCCGAGACCGGGGCATCGACGAAACACCGCCCGGTCGCGGCCACGGCGCGCCCGATCGCGAGCGCCTTGGCGTGCGCGATGGTGCTGAGATCCACCACGATCGCCCCCGGCGCCAGCCGCTCGACCAGGCGATCCGCGCCGAACAGGGCCGCCTCGACCACGTCGCCGTTCGGCAGGCACAGGAACAGCACCGCGGCGCCGTCGACCGCCGCACGATCCGCCGTCGCGACGAGGCCCGGCGCGTCGAGCCCGGCCAGGCGCGCCGGGTCGGAATCCACCGCCACGACGGTCTCGGAATCGGACAGGCGCTTGGCCGCGAGGTTGCGGGCGATCGGGTGGCCCATGGCGCCGAGGCCGAGGATGGCGAGCTTCTGCACCGGGCGGCTTCCTCCATTGCGGCCGCGGACCGGACCGGCGGCACTATCCTGGGCGGCCGCGCTCGGCTCACGCCGTCGTCGCGTGCGCAGCCTGCCCATCAGGGGTGAACTGTATCAGAGGTGTCGGCAGAGGGCGCAATCGTGGATGCCGTGCAGCTATGGCCGACGCCAGGGTCTTCGCGGCGTCCCGCATCCCCTGGGTCGGGTTTGCTGGACCATGCCTGGCCGCCGCGGGCGGGTGGGGACGATGACGCATGTCTGATAGAGAGACGGAACGCCCCGACACGTTGACGCCGGCCCGGCGGGCTGCCATCCGCGCGTCCGACATGTCCGCCCGCCCGCGGCGCCGTTGAGTCCGGAACACGATGACAGACCTGATCGAGACGATCCGTCGGACGCTCGTGCCGATCCACAAGGAGGGCTATCCCTTCATCCTGATCGGCATCGTGCTCACGGTGCTGGCCGGCTATTTCTCGCAGTTCTTCGGCTGGATCTTCCTGATCCTCACCCTCTGGGTCTGCTACTTCTTCCGCGATCCGGAGCGGATCACCCCGGTGGAAGACGGGCTCGTGGTCTCGCCCGCGGACGGGCGCGTCAACCTGATCGCCACCGTGCTGCCGCCGCCCGAGCTCGACCTGCCGCAGGTGCCCACCTTGCGGGTCTCGGTGTTCATGAACGTGTTCGACTGCCACGTGAACCGGGTGCCCGTCTCAGGGCGAATCGGCCAGATCCACTATACGCCCGGCCTGTTCCTCAACGCCGAGCTCGACAAGGCCAGCGACGACAACGAGCGCAACGGGATGGTCATCGAGACCAGCCATGCCGGGCAGGCGAAGCGCGTCGGCGTGGTCCAAATCGCCGGCCTGGTGGCGCGGCGGATCGTCGGGTTCGTCTCGGCCGGCGACGTGCTGTCGGTGGGCGAGCGGTTCGGCCTGATCCGGTTCGGCTCCCGGGTCGACGTCTACCTGCCGGCGGGCGCCACCGTGCTGGTCGGACTCGGCCAGAAGGCCGTGGCCGGCGAGACGGTGCTGGCCGACCTTGGCGGCGGCCCCGGACGGCAGTTCAAGCGGATCTAGACGGCCATGGACGACCTGTTCCCGCCCTTCGCGCCGGATCCGAACGAGCCGCGCCCGCGCCGGTTCAAGCCGGTGCCGTTCCGGATGATCGCGCCCAACATGATCACCCTGATGGCGCTCTGCCTCGGGCTGACCGCGATCCGGCTGGCCTTCGAGGGCAAGTTCGAGCCCGCCGTCATCGCCGTGGTGGCGGCCGGCGTGCTCGACGGCATCGACGGGCGGGTGGCGCGGCTGCTCAAGGGCACCTCGCGCTTCGGGGCCGAGCTCGATTCGCTGGCCGACTTCGTGAATTTCGGCTGCGCACCGGCGCTGATCCTCTACGGGTTCGCGCTGTTCCACCTCAAATCCGCCGGCTGGATCGTAGCGCTGATCTTCGCCATCGCCATGGCCCTGCGGCTCGCGCGCTTCAACGCCATGCTGGACGATCCGAACCGGCCGGAATGGAAGAAGGACTTCTTCGTCGGCATGCCGGCCCCTGCGGGCGCACTGACCGCGATGCTGCCGCTCTACCTGCACTTCCTCGGCTTCAGCGCCGAGGGCTGGATCGCCTCGGCGATCCTGATCTACGTGCTCGCCATCGCGTTGCTGGTCGTGTCCACGGTCCCGACCTTCTCGGGGAAGACCATGGGCAAGCGGGTGCCGCGCAGCCTCGTCCTGCCCATCTTCCTGCTCGGCGTCGCCGCGTTCGGCATCCTGATCAGCTATCCGTTTGAGGCGCTGGTGGCGGTGAGCGGCGGCTACCTGCTGACCATCCCGGTGGTCGCCGCGCAATACCGCCGTCGCGCCAAGGCCGAGGCGGCCACCGCGGTCGACGAGCCGGCAGCGCCGACGATCAGCGGGGGATAGGCGGGCGCCGCGCTGGCTTTCCGACCGATCTTCCGTAGTCTGCCCCCGGGATCGGCGGGGGACTGTGCATGCTCGAGGAATTCAAGAAGTTCGCCCTGCGCGGGAACGTCGTCGATCTCGCGGTCGGCGTGATCATCGGCGCGGCCTTCGGGGCGATCGTCAATTCCGCCGTGCAGGACCTGTTCATGCCGGCGATCGGGGCAATCACGGGCGGGCTCGATTTCTCGAACTACTACATCCCGCTCTCGTCGAAGGTGCAGGCCGGGCTGCCCTATGTGGACGCCAAGAAGCAAGGCGCCGTCTTGGGTTACGGCCAGTTCCTAACGCTGACCATCAACTTCATGATCGTGGCCTTCGTGCTGTTCCTGGTGATCCGGGCCATGAACAAGCTGCAGAACGCCGAGGCCAAGAAGCCCGAGGCGGTGGCCGAAGTCCCGGCGGACGTGAAGCTCCTGTCGGAGATCCGCGATCTGCTGGCCGAGAAGCCGCGGGTCTGACACGGCATCGCGTTTCAAACCCGAGACTTGGCGTTTAAACCTGAGGCTTGTCGGCGCCGTCCGGCTTCACGCCGAGGGCATCGAGGATCTGATCGAGGGCCTGGCCAACCGCCTCCGTGCCCTCCTCATGGGTCTTCAGCCGGGTCTCGAGCCGGCGGATCTGCGGCTCGAACGCGTCCGGCACCGGATCGTCCCCGAGGAAGCGGGGCTTGTCGGTCCCGACCGGCAGGACGCCGCGCAATTGCTGGCCGAGGTGATCGCGCACCGGTTCCGGCAGTGTCGCGCCGGGGTCGCTCGGATCCTGGCTCATGGTCGCCTCATGGTTCACGTGGCGGATCAACGGCTTCGCCGGAGAACCGTTGCGCCTCCGTCGTCCTGCGGATCGAGGACGGGCCCCGGAGCGGGTCGCTCCGGGGCCCGAGGGGCCGGCGCGGGACCGGCCCGTGCAATCAGTCGATGACCTCGACGATCCGGTGGCCGCGATCGACCAGCACCGGACGGTCGTTCACGACGGTGTAGCGGTAACCCGGCTGCACGCGGTACTCGTTCGGGACGTCGTAGTAGGTGACGCCGGAGGACGGCAGGGTCGAGCCGACGGCGACGCGGCCGTCGTAATCGTACGAGCGGACGTTGCGCTCGCGGACGTAGCTGCGGAAGCGCGGCGCCATGTCGACGCCGAGGATGCCGCCCACCGTGCCGGTGGCCGCACCGACGGCACCGCCGACGATCCCGCCGATCGGGCCGGCCGCGTCGTTGCCGGCGGCAGCGCCACGCTCGGCACCCGGGATGGTGCCCTGGGCCTGGGCGGCGAGGGGCAGTGACAGAGCCAGAGCCGAGGCTGCGATAAGGGTCTTGAAGGTCATGCGGGACATCTCCATTCCGTGGCGTTCCGCCGCAGCGAGGCGACGAAGCTCGGGCCGGTAACGTCCGATCCTCGGATTCGGATGCATCTTTTTTCGGGGCGGGGACGGACCGCCCGGCGCGATCCTTACGCGTTCTTGCCCTACGCGTCCTTGGGCATCGCCGACTGGATGAACCGATCGGAGCCGAGATCCTCCTCGTCGTAGCCCAGCAGCTCCGCCAGGCGGCCGCGGGCGCGGCTGACCCGGCTCTTCACGGTGCCGACCTTGCAGCCCATGATCGTGGCGGCCTCCTCGTAGGAGACGCCCTCGGCACCCACCAGCACCAGCGCCTCGCGCTGGTCCGGCGGCAGCTTGGCCAGGGCCGATTGCAGGTCCTCGACATCGAGCCGGTCGCCCTGGTGCGGGGCCGTGGCCAACCGCGCCGCGTAGGAGCCGTCCTGGTCCTCGACCTCGCGGACCCGCTTGCGATGATCGGAGTAGAAGATGTTGCGCAGGATCGTGAACAACCACGCGTTGAGGTTGGTCCCCGGCTGGAACCGGGCGCGATGCTGCCAGCCCTTGAGCAGGGTGTCCTGGACGAGGTCGTCGGAGCGGGCGGGGTTCGAGGTCAGCGACAGCGCGAAGGCGCGCAAGGACGGGACGGCCGCGAGCAGGCCGTTGCGGAACTCCGGCTCGATCGCCTCGCCGCGGGCGCGCAGAGCCTCTTCCAGCTTCTCGATCAGGTCGGCAAAGCGAGAGGGCAGCACCTCCTCGCCGATCCGCTCGTAGACCGTGCGCAGGTGCTCGCCGAGATGTGTGCGGATGTTCGGGGCGAGATTCGGGCGGCCATCCCGAAGCGCATCCCGAAGCCCGTCCTCGTGGGACAGGGCGGTGTCGGTGTCGTCGCGGGTCATGCGTATCGCGCTCGTCAGCTTATCGTGGCTCGACCTGCGGTCCGGGACGGTCGAGGCGGATCGCTTGCCGGCCGAACTCCCCTGAAGCCCGGCCGATGCGCTCCTGTTACGGTCGTTCTAGCGCATCGGGGGGCGGCATGCACCCTCGCTCAAGTAGGACTTAAGACGCTCCGGCCGGCCTCAACAGGCGGATCGCCCCGTCCCGCAGGGTCAGGACGTCGCCGCGGGCGAGGTCGGTCCAGCGCTCGTCGCGGGTGAGCGCCTGGGTGGCGACGACCGTGACCACGTCGCTTTCCGAGGTCTCCTGCGCGAAATTCACCTGCCAATCCTCGTCGATCAGGGTGGCGGTGCCGAACGGGGCGCGGCGGGTGAGGTAGCACAGGCGCTTGCCGCAATGGGCGTAGAGGGTGCGGCTGTCGGTCAGCAGCATGTTGAACACGCCCATGGCGTGCAGGTCGCCCGCGAGGTCTGCGACGGCGCGGTCCAGGGTGGCGGGACGGGGCAGGGCCTGGAACCGGGTCTGGAGGCGGCCTAGCATCCAGCAGAAGGCGTGCTCGCTGTCGGTCGAGCCGATCGGCATGAACCCGCCGAGCGGCAGACGCTTCACGCCCTTGAGCTGGCCGTTATGTGCGAAGGTCCACCGGCGGCCCCACAATTCCCGGGCGAACGGATGGGTGTTCTCCAGGCTGACCCGGCCGCGATTGGCCTTGCGCACGTGGGCGACGACGATGCGGCTCTTGATCGGCATGTCGCGCAGCAGCCGGGCCAGCTGCGAGCGCGAGCTCGGCTCCGGCTCGTGAAAGCTGCGGCAGGTCCGCCCGTCGTAGAAGCTGATGCCCCAGCCGTCGGCATGCGGGCCGGTTTCGCCGCCACGCCTGGCCAACCCGGCGAACGAGAAGCGGATGTCGGTCGGCACGTTGGCGCTCATGCCGAGCAATTCGCACATCAGGATAAAGCCGGAGCCGAGCGGGGACGGGGCGACGTTTAGAGTGCGTGGCGCCGAAGTGGAAGCCGGCTCGGTGCATCGGACCGGATCACGACACTGTGTTGGCGCCGCCTGACGCCCGGACGACGGAATTCATGGGCGTCACCGCGCCAGGTAATCCGTCAGCGTCATGCCGAACATGATGGCGACCCAGAAGAAGCCGATCCCCGAGAACAGCCGGATCAGCGGCGGCTCGTGGATCACCTCCATGGAGACCAGAAGGATCAGCGCCACCATCACGGCGACGACCAGGAGCTCGACGATCCAGACCTGGGCGAAGGGCAGGGTGGCGCCCAGGGTGACGTTGACGGCCAGCAGCGCCAGCAGCTCCAGGAAGGTCAGCACCGGCGTGCGCAGCCGGCGCCGGAGCAGGGCGCGGTCGTCGGCGCTCAAGGCAGCGAGGGGATTGCGCATCCTACCGGTTGACCACGTAGAGGATCGGGAAGGCCAGGATCCAGACCAGATCGATGAAGTGCCAGTACAGGCCGTAGACCTCGATCCAGTTCTGGTGCCGGGACAGGAAGCCGGCCTTCGCGGCCATCCAAGTCATGCCGAGCAGGAGCGCGATGCCGGTGAACAGGTGCACCGCGTGCAGGATCGTGGCGACGTAATACAGGTTCACGAACAGCCGCGCGGGCGGTGTCTCGGCCAGCGCGAAGGGCCGGCTGCCCAGGAACGGCATCATGTGCTCGTCCCAGTCCGCGTAATACTCGTAGCCCTTGAGCACCAGGAACAGGCCGCCCAGCGCCGCGGTGGCCAGCATCGCCCGGACCATGGCGCGCTGCCAGCCGATCCGCGAGAACTCGATCGCCATCGACATGGTCAAGCTGGAGCAAATCAGCACCACGGTGTTGGTGGCGCCGATCCAGAACTTGAGGTGCTTGGCCGCCGCGACGGTCGCCTCCGGGTGCTGGATCCGGACGATCAGCGCCACCAGGAACAGGGCCGAGAACAGCAGCAGTTCGGTGATCAGCCAGGCCCAGATGCCCAGCGTCGCGGCGGCGCGCTGCTGGGCCACCGTCTCGAAATGCCCGGCGCGGGCGACCCCGACGCCGTCTGCCAGCTCTTTGCTCATCCGTGCTGGTCCTGGGCTTCCTGGGCCTGGATCGGGTAATCGTAGGGGATGCGCGGCACCGCCGGCGGCGAGAGGAAGTTGTGCTTCGGCGGCGGCGAGCCGGTCTCCCATTCGAGCCCCTTGGCGTTCCAGGGGTTGGCGGGTGCCTTGCGGCCGAACCACAGGGAATAGACCAGATAGAGCATCGGGAAGATGTAGCCGGCGGCCAGGATCGTGGCGCCGGCCGAGGACAGCACGTTGAGGAGCTGGAACTCGACCGGATAGGTCGCGTAGCGCCGGGGCATCCCGAGATAGCCGAGGATGAACTGCGGGAAGAAGGTCACGTTGAAGCCGATGAAGATCAGCATCGCCGAGACCCGGCCCCAGGGCTCGCTGTACATCCGCCCGGTGAATTTCGGCCACCAGAAGTGCAGCCCCCCCAGGAACGCCAGCACCGTGCCCCCGACCATGATGTAGTGGAAGTGGGCGACCACGAAGTAGGTCGCGTGGATGTGCTGGTTGATGGCGAGCGTCGCGAGGTAGAGCCCGGTGAGGCCGCCGAGCACGAACAGCCCGATATAGCCCATCGCGTAGAGCATCGGCGTATCGAGCCGTAAGCTCCCCTTATGGATCGTCGCGGTCCAGTTGTAGACCTTGACGGCCGACGGCACCGCCACCGCGAACGACAGGGCCGAGAACACCAGCGAGGCCAAGTCGCTCTGGCCGTTGACGAACATGTGGTGGCCCCAGACGAAGAAGGTCACCGAGGCCAGCCCGATCGACGCGTAGGCGACGAACCGGTAGCCGAACAGCTTCTTCTGCGCGAAGGCCGGGACGATCTCCGAGATCACCCCCATGCCGGGCAAGACCATGATGTACACGGCCGGGTGCGAGTAGAACCAGAACAGGTGCTGGAACAGCACCGGGTCGCCGCCATAGGCCGGGTCGAACACGCCGATGTGGAAGCCCCGCTCCATGATCAGCAGGATCAGCGCGGTCGTGATCACCGGCGTGGCGAGCAGAAAGATCAGGCTGGTGGCGTAGTGCGCCCAGACGAAGATCGGCAGCTTGAACCACGTCATGCCGGGTGCCCGCATGGTGTGGATGGTGACCACGAAGTTGAGCCCCGTCAGGATCGACGAGAAGCCCACGATGGTGACGCCGATCAGGGCCGGCAGGACCCAGGTGTTCGAGAAGGCGGTGGAGAGCGGCGCGTAGAAGGTCCAGCCGGTGTCGACCCCGCCGAGCACCAGCGAGACCAGGGTGAAGAACGCCCCGGCCATGAACACGTACCAGCTCGTCAGGTTGAGCTTTGGGAACGCCAGGTCCTTCGCCCCGATCATGAGGGGGATCAGGAAGTTGCCGAAGGTCGCCGGGATCGACGGGATCAGGAAGAACCACACCATCACCACGCCGTGGATGGTGAAAGCCTTGTTGTAGGTGTCGTTGGTCATGATCGCGCCGTTGGGCACGATCAGCGCCAGCCGGACCACGCCGGCCGCGACCGCCCCGATCACGAAGAAGCCGGTGATCGAGGCCAGGTACAGGATCGCGATGCGCTTGTGGTCGGTGGTGAGGAACCACGAGCGCAGGGTCGAATCTGCGTGAAGGTAGTCGGCCTTGCGCCCGAGGGTGGCCTCCGGCGCGTGCGGCTCGCGGCGGGCCGTGCCGCCGACGCTGCCCGATGCGCTCATGGTGTCGCCCTCGTCGCCGTCATGGATTGGCCGTCATGGAGTGGCCTGCGCGGCCTTGCCGGAGGCCGGCGCCGTGTAGGATTTGAGGAAATCGATGATCGTCCCGAGTTCGCCCTCCGGGATCCGACCGGCGAAGCTCGGCATCACCTGCTTGTAGCCCTCGGCGAGGCGGTCGCCGTTCGGGTTCAGGATCTTCTCGCGCAGCCAGGCGTCGTCGGCCGTCACCGTGCGGCCGTCGGCGAGCTTCACCGGGCTGCCGTAGAGGCCGGCCAGGCTCGGGGCCTTCACGGAGGAGCCGGGATCGTGGCAGCCGGCGCAGCCATAGGCCTCGTAGAGGGTGCGGCCGGCCGCGACCTTGCCCTGCTGCGCGCCGGAATGGGTCAGCCAGTCCTGGTAGTCGCCGGGATTCATGAAGCTGATCTCGCCGCCCATCACCGAATGGTCGGTGCCGCAATATTCCGAGCAATAGAGGTGGTAGGTGCCGATCTTGTCGGCCTTGAACCACAGATCGGTGTAGCGGTCGGGGAGCGCCGCCACCTGCAGGCGCAGGGCCGGCAGGTAGAGGGCGTGGATCACGTCCTGGCTGATGATGCGCAGGCGGATCGGCTGGCCGATCGGCACGTGCAGGTCGTTGATCTCGGCCTGACCGGTGGGATGCTGGAACTTCCACATCCATTGCCGGCCGATCGCCTCGATCACCATGGCGTCCGGCGGGGCGTTCTTGGAGGCGATGAACACCCGGGCGCCCCAGACGAAGAAGATCAGCGTCAGCAGGAACGGGATCAGCATCCAGCTGATCTCGATGAGGTTGGAGCGGATGCCGGAGGGGCTGCGATCCGCCTCCGAACCCTCGCGGTAGCGCAGGGCGAAATAGGTGATCGCCACGAAGACCGGCACGGTCAGCAGCAGGGTCAGGACCGTGAAGGCCAGGATGAGCAGGTCCGTCTCGGTCGCGGTGCCCGAGACCGCGGCGGGCCAAAGCTCCAGGGCTGCGTGGTTCGGCGTCATCCTGCCTACCGTTCCGGCGCGTCGAGGGAGCGGCCGACGACGAGGTCCATCGCCCGATCGACCGGGATGCGGGCGTGGGTGCGGGCCGGATCGCTGTAGCCGTAGCCGGAGAGCCGCGCCCCGGTCGCGGCCCGCTGGCGGTCGAGGTCGGCGTAGGGATCCGCCTGGAGGTTCGGGGGCGGCGGCGTCAGCGTCGCGGTCTGCTGCGGCGTCAGGGGCGGCAGGGCCCGGCGCTGGCTCGCGCTGAACGCGGCGCTCATCCAGACCATCGTGCCGATCACCGTCAGGACGGAGAGCGCCAGGCCCGCCATCACCAGCGTGGTGTTGCGGACCTTGACGTCCCGGGTCTCATAGCCGGGATCGTCGGGGTCGCGCGGGGCGTTGGCCGGCGTGCCCGGCGCGGCGGCGCGACCCGAGCGACCACCGAGCAGGCCGCTGCCGCGCAGGGTCAAGCCGGCCAGGATCGCCGGGATCAGGCCGGGACCGGGACGCGCGCTCATGCCGACCTCCCGGCGCGCCGGGCGCCCGGCGCCGCGCGCAAGAGCGGAT
>Ga0265798_10009213_pt1 | contig 12406 bp, 9 predicted proteins | sample P3T30metagenome_FD_192430 | JGI IMG/M metagenome (GOLD analysis project Ga0265798, IMG submission 192430) | Plant litter microbial communities from East Loma Ridge, Irvine, California - P3 T30 | ecosystem: Environmental > Terrestrial > Plant litter > Unclassified | place: USA: California...
AGAACCAGCATGACGACCTCAATTTCGCGATGTTCGACTGGTCCGACGACCTGCGCGAATTCGTCGCGCGCGGCCGCGCGGCGGGCGTCGAGGCGTCGAATATGGCGGGACTGAACCGCCAGTACGCGACGCTCTCGCCACGGCAGGCCAAGGAGCAGGTCTTTGTCACCTGCATTCCCTGGCTCGATTTCACGTCAATTCAGCACCCCACTGCGGTCCTGGGCCAGCCCGATATTCCGTCGCTGGCCTGGGGGCGTTTCCGCGACGCGTCCGATGGGAAATTGAGCCTGCCGTTCTCGGTTCAGGCCCACCACGGCTTTGTCGATGGTTTCCATATCCATCGTTTGGCCCAAACAGTCGCAGCCGAACTGACGGCCATGATTGCTACCTGATCAACGGTCGAACAGTTCGGTTCGTCAGCACGATGTATTCGAGGCGATGACGTGTGCACCGAGTCAAGCTAGCCTTCTGGATGACGAACGGCCCGATCGAGAATCCAGCCGGGCCATTAACGCAACACCGCAGTGTTATGTCACTCGAGGCGTACAAAAAACTGCTTAACTGACGATATTGCCAACTCGTCGGGTCTGTATTTAATACTACCTTTATGCGACCTTGTTCGCTGCTAGATCCCAACTGCCGACAGTCGAGCCGCCACCACCGCCTCCGATTTTCTGTTGGGTGTACCTCCATTTCACTTTCGAGAATTTCAGGCTCACGTGCTCAGCCAGAATCGAACCAGCCTCGATGCCAGGTGAAATTGCGCCAATCAGCACGTTATCCAATTCGATTTCGAAATACTTGATCGGGTTTCCATTACCGTCGGCGCGCATGAATTCGAACTTCGCTTTCGGGATGGTCTTTCCCATCGCGCAGGTCTGCATCAGAATAGGCGACGACAAGTCAGCCACTTTGCTGAATGTCACCTCTTCCAGCTCGACTCTTTCTGCCGTGTGCCCCCGCCAGTCGATGCGGTTGCGCTGCGTGGTTGTATCAAACCCCAGTTCACCGAGGCGCATTCAATCCAGTCTTTATGCTTGTCGTCCTGCGACTCGCCTTTAATTCCATCAATTTGCAGATAGACGTCGATTGCCATGATTCCTCCGAAATGTGTTGAGCTTGTTATGCTGCCTCAAATAATGCCGAGTTCGCTTGTGAGATATCAATGGCTTTGTGTTTCATCGTGATAAATTGAATATTTTCTCTCCACTACGGAGCTAGACATGACTGGCAGTAATCCCAAGCCCCCGAGTCCCAATGCTGCAAGGAAATGTCGCCCGAGGGACGAGCGCGTTTACGGGCGACGGAAAAAGCGATTTATCGGTATTACAATGATATGGGGAAGAGTAAAGGGCATTGCACTTGGGGCGTGGGAATTCTCGCTCACAGAGGTGTTTGCACAGAAGAGGAATTAGGGAAAAAAGTATCGGTTGAGATGGTTGACCAAGAATTCGAGCGCAAGATTGCGGAGACGGAGGGAATCGTTCGTCGCAATATTAAGGTTCCACTTAATCAAGCTCAGTTCGATGCGCTATGTAGCTTGTCTTATAATGCCGGAGCAAAGGGCTCCTACACGACCTTTAATTTTGTGAATAAGGACGATTTTTCTGGCGCAGCCGCCAATATGGCTTTAATGATTAAAGTCCAAGTGGTCGAGAAAGGTAAGAAGAAATACGTTACCGCGCCTGGACTCATAAAGCGGCGCGCTGAAGAAAGTGCGCCATTCCTTACAAAAGATGAGGATACGGCCGCTGGCCAATGAGGAAAATTAAAATGTCTTTTCTTCGATCTCTTGCCTTGATCCAGCGCGACAAAGCGCTGTCGTTTATTGCGGCAGTAATGATAGCCATATCGCCTTCCGCTTACGCCTCGGACCTGATTGAACGTAGAGTCACTGGTGAATGGAAATTCACTGCTGCGCTTGACGGTGCGCAGATTGTTTCCCTCGATGAGCGCGAAGCACAGCAACTGCTCGGCCAAGTTTTTACGATAAGGAAAGATAAAGTCAAATTTGGAAAGATGGACTGCGGAGAAACGAAGTTCGAAGGACAAAAGGTCGAGCCAAGGCTTCATTTGCGCGAAGCATTCCACGCAAGTTCAAAGGAACTTGGTCTGCCCAATCCAGTTACAGTGGTTGACCTGAGCTGTACTTCGGTCTTCATCACAAAACCAAACCACCTGGTAATTTTCTGGCAAGGATGGTTTTTTGATGCCGTCCGAGTTAAGAAGTAATGAACGACTAGTATTATGAGCGGTGAACCGAACCATCTTAGTTGGACGAGCAGCAAATCGCAAGGGCGCAAAAAAGGCCGCGCCCCCTTGCGGAAGCGCGGCCTCGTCGAAGAGCCTGAACGATTACTGCACGTTCATCTCTTTCAGCAGATTATCTGCCTTGTCGACTTCTTTCATATTCCACAGCATGTAGCGGGTGTCGACCTGGATCGAACGGGTCATGTCCTTGTTGAAGTCCCAGTCCGAGATGATCGAATCCAGGGTGCCGTCGAAGGCCAGGCCGATCAGCTCGCCCTTGGCGTTCAGCGCGGCCGAACCCGAGTTGCCGCCGGTGATGTCCAGCGTCGCCAGGAAGTTGACCGGCAGGGTCTTGAGCTTCGGATCGGCGTACTTGCCGAAGTTCTTCTTCTGAATGGCGGCCAGCTGGTTGGCCGGGGCATCGAACTCGCCTTCGCCGGTGTGCTTGGCAACCACGCCGCCCACGGTGGTGAACGCGTTCCAGCCGGTGGTGCCGTCGGCGCCCACGTTGCGGCCGGCAATCTTGCCGAAGGTGACGCGCAGGGTCGAGTTGGCGTCCGGGTAGACGGCCTGGCCGCGGCTGTTCATGTAGGCGATCTTGGCCTTCATGTAGCTGCCGTAGGCTTGCTGGATCTTGCCGGCCGACTCTTCGCCTTTTTCTTCATCTTTGATGTCGGCGTCGTACATCGCGACCGCAGCCTTGATGAAGCTGTCGTTCGAGGCCTTGAAATCGGCTGGCGACTTCTTGAGCCACGCGGTGCGCTCGGCCTTGGCGGCCAATTTGGAACCGGCATAGATGCGGTCCAGCGCCGACTTCAGTTCGGCTTCGCTCATGCCCGCCTTGATGCCCAGTGCGGCGTCGAAGGCGGCGTCGTGCTCGGCGGCCGGCTGCGCGTTGTACTTGGTCAGGAAGTTCAGCACCAGCGCCTTGTCGACTTTCTCGTCGTAGGTGCGGTCCTGGCCTTCGACGACCGACGTCAGGCGCGGCAGGTCGCGCTCCTGGTAGCCGGTCTTGCGCTCGGTATCCGGCTTGGCGCGTTCGTTGGCCAGGCGGTACAGGGTGCGCGCCGAACCCAGGAACTTGGGCTGGGCATAGGTCAGGAAGAAGTTCTTCCTGGTGCCGGCATCGCGTTCGGCGATCAGCTTCTCGGCCGCGTCGATGTCGGCGCCGTACTGGGCCTTGCGCGATGCGTCGGCGTTGACCCAGGCTTTCAGAGCATTGTGCTCGGCGGTCTTGCGCTGCAGGAAGTCGCTGTTCTGGTACGAGACCAGCATGCCCTTGCGGTTCTTGTAGTAGTTGTTCACGCCCGCGATCTGGCCGGCGTATTTCAGCTTGGCGGCCGGGTCGGTCTTGGTTTCGCGGTCGATGATGGCCAGGGTTTCACCCGAGGCGGCGATGAAGGCCGGGTAGTTCCAGTCGAAGGTGAACGCCACTTCGGACGGCAGGCGGTGGCGGTTGGTGCGGCCTGGATAACCCAGGACCATGACGAAATCGCCTTCCTTGGCCTGGTCTTGCGCGATCTTGATGGTGTGCTTCGGCTTGTACGGCACGTTGTCTTTCGAGAACTCGGCCGACTTGCCGTCCGGGCTCACGTAGGCGCGGTAGAAGCCGTAGTCGCCGGTGTGGCGCGGCCACATCCAGTTGTCGGTGTCGCCGCCGAACTTGCCGATGCCCGAGGCCGGCGCGTGCACCAGGCGCACGTCGCGGATCTCGAGCTGCTTGAGGCGGTAGAACTCCAGGCCGCCGTAGTAGCTGGCCACGGTGCAGCGGTAGCCGGCGTCCTGCTCGCAGGCCGCCACCAGGCTCTTCTGGTTCTTCTCGATGGCGTCGATGCGGGCCTTGCCGGTCAGCTTGGCGACTTCTGGGGTGATGACCTGGTTGCTGACGTTGGCGACTTCGTCGGTGACATAGATGCGGCTGCCTGGCGAGGCCGGCAGTTCTTCAGCCATGGTCTTGGCCAGGAAGCCATCCTTCAGCAGATCGCGCTCCGGGGTCGAATTGACCGCCACGCTGCCGTACACGCAGTGGTGATTGGTCACGACCAGGCCTTGCGGCGAGACGAACGAGGCCGAGCAGCCGCCCAGGCTGACGATCGCGCCCATCGGGAATTCGGTCAGCTTGGTCAGGTTCGCCGGATCGAGCTTGAGGCCGGCGGCTTTGAGTTGCTTGGCTACTTGTGGCAGCTGTTGCGGCATCCACATGCCTTCGTCCGCGTGCGCGGCGAAGCTGCTCAGGATGGCGAGCGAGAGAAGGGTCTTTTTCATGCGTCTTTGATCTGGTTGGGAAGGGATCTCATGGACTCCGGGGAGCGTCCATGAGTATCGTTAATCGGATGATGGATCGTCAACCGCTATTTCGACCGCGCAATCAAAAACGCATTTTTCCTTGATCTGCCGTGTTTACTACAGCTGTTTCTGCACCAGCGACGCCGCCCACGTGGAAGCACGCTGCCACACGGAACGCTGCGCGAACTTGTGCTCGGTAACCGGCGTCGCCCGCGCCCAGTCCTGCTCGTAGATCTCGCTCATCTGCGCCGCGAAACCCTCGTCCAGCACGTTCAAATTCGCTTCGTCATTGATGCTGAACGAACGGTTATCGAAGTTGGTCGAACCGACCGATACTAACAGTTTGTCGACGATCAGCGTCTTCACGTGATACATGGTCGGTTTGTATTCCGAGATCTGCACGCCGGCGTCGAGCAGCTCGGGCCAGCGGTCGCGCGAGGCGGCTTTTACCAGGTCCGAATCGATGATCGCGCCCGGCGTGATCAGGCGCACCCGCACGCCGCGCTTGGCCGCCGCGATCAGGGTGCGGATGGTCAGGTCGTCCGGCACGAAGTAGGCCGCCGACAGGTCGATCGTCTCGCGCGCGGCGGTGATCGACATCAGGTACATCAGGTGCATGCTTTCGCTGCCGCCGGTCGGCGAGCTCGAGAACATCTGGGCCGGCATCGTGCCTTTCGGCTCGAGCGCCGGAAAGTAGTCCGGGCCATCGAGCACGGCGCCAGTGGCCTTGGTCCAGTTATCGTTGAACACCGCCTGGATCTGGCCGACCACCGGGCCTTCTACGCGGAAGTGGCTGTCGCGCCAGTGTTCTTCATCTTCGGCATTGCCGCGCCACTGGTCAGCGATGCCAACCCCGCCGGTAAAGCCGACTTCGCCATCGATGACGAGCAGCTTGCGGTGGGTGCGGTTGTTCATGCGCGCGAGCTTCCACCAGACCGGCTTGTGGTAGCGCTGCACGCGCACGCCGGCTTCTTTCATTTCATTGACCAGCGCATTGTCCATCTTCATGCTGCCCATGAAGTCGAGCATCACGTGGACCTTGACGCCGGCGCGGGCGCGCTCGGACAGCGCCCTGGAGAATTCGGTACCGATCGATTCGGACCAGTAGATATAGGTTTCGAGCGTGATCGACTTTTTCGCGCCGCGAATCGCCTCGAGCATGGCAGGGAAGATCTGATCGCCATTGATCAGCGCCTCGACCTTGTTGCCTTCAAGAATAGGTGGACCGAGCAGGACGCCCATCGAGCGGCGGAACTGCGGGTCATGCGTATCGTACTGCCTTACCAGTTGCCGTTCGATCTGTTTTTCGCTCGGCATGAAATTGAGCGCAAGGACGCCTATTACCAGCGTCGCGGCGATTGTGATCAACACTGTCCAGAACATTTTTGGGCTCATCAGTAAAACCACAGAGGAAAAAAAACCAACGCACCCGGCGTTGGTTTTTAGAAGTGACGTTATGTGCGCATTAACGAACGCGACCGCGACGCAGCAGGTTCACGATCGCCAGCAGGATGACCGCACCCAGGAACGAGACCAGCAGCGAAGCGACGCTGAAGTCGTCCGAATTGATGGTGCCGCTGCCGAACAGTGGCGACAGCAGCCAGCCGCCCAGGAAGGCGCCGATGATACCAACGACGACGTTCAGAATGATGCCTTGCTCTGCGTCGGTCTTCATGACCATGCTGGCAAGCCAGCCCAGAATACCGCCGACGACGATCCAGATAATGAATAACATGGTGCTTCCTCCTCAAGTGAAAAGACATACCCCCAGGCCCAACAGTTGCCGTGACCATGGGGAAAAGTCTAAAGATGCAGGGCCCCTCAGGTCGGTGCGGCAACGAACCTTAGATAGCGTTTTTACATCGCTGTTCATGCTCCGGCCTGCCTGTACAAGGCTTTGATTCCGGTCATCGCCCAGCGTGCGTGAACGAACAGAGCCATACATGACAGACGCATAAGGTGGATGTCCCTGGCGGCGTTGCGCGACAGCGACCGGCCACCCCAACTCACCGAAAGGATTCGACATGAGCAGCTTCGACACCACCCGTCAGAACGACAATCAGCGCATGGTCACCGGCCTGTTCCCGGACCGCGCCAGCGCCGAGCGCGCCTATGGCACCGTGCATGACCGCGGCTATACCCGCGACGACGTCAACCTGCTGATGTCCGACAGCACCCGCACCACCCACTTTGCCGACAAGGATACCGAACTGGGTAGCAAGGCGGCCGAAGGCGCCGGCATCGGCGCCGGCATCGGCGGCACCATCGGCGCCGTGCTGGCTGGTATCGCGGCGGTCGGCACCACCCTGGTGCTGCCAGGCCTGGGCGTGGTCGTGGCAGGCCCATTGGCGGCGGCCCTGGCCGGCGCCGGCGCCGGCGGCATCACCGGTGGCCTGATCGGTGCACTGATCGGCGCCGGCATCCCGGAAGAACGCGCCAAGCACTATGAAGAAGGCATCAAGGGCGGCGGCATCGTGATGGGCGTTAACGCGCGCTCGGACGAAGACGCGGCCCATATCCATAAATCGTGGACCGACCAGGGTGGCTCGCACGTGATCGGCGCTGGCCTCGGCATCGCGGGCGGCGCGGCGGTGGGCGCCACCGTCGGCACCGTGGCCGGTCCGATCGGCACCGTCACCGGCGCCGTGGTTGGCGGCATCGCTGGCGGTATTGCCGGCAAGGGCGTCGGCGAAGTAGTCAATCCGAAGGCCGGCGACGACCTGGCTGAACACCACCTGGCCAAGGGCGTGGGCGCCGGTGGCGGCGCGGCAGCTGGCGCTGCGATCGGCGCGGTGGGTGGCCCGATCGGGATGGCGGCGGGCGCCGTGGTCGGCGGCCTGGCCGGCGGTGCGGCAGGCCGTGGTGCCGGCGAAGTGGTCAATCCAAAAGCGACCGACGAACTGCACGACCATAACCTGGCGCAGGGCGTAGGCGCGGGCGGCGGCGCGACCGCTGGCGCGGTGATCGGCGCAGCGGCCGGCCCACTGGGCGTGGCGGCAGGCGCGGCAATCGGCGGCCTGGTGGGCAGCGCGGCCGGCAAGGGTGTGGGCCACATGGTCAATCCGCATGCGGAGAACGAGTACTGGCGCACCCAGTACCAGACCCAGCCGTACTACTCGCCAGGCTACACCTACGACGACTACGCGCCGGCGTATGCACTGGGCTACAACAACTACGACAAGTACGATGGCGGCTACGATGCCAACGAACACCATCTGTCGAGCGAGTGGGACCGCTCGAAAGGCAATTCGCGCCTGAACTGGGACCAGGCCAAGTCGGCCACCCGCGCCGGCTGGCACCGCGTCGAGCGCGCGATCCCGGGCGATTTTGATCGTGATGGCCGTTAAGCCTTCCTTCATTGGATAAAAAAATCCCCGCCGGTGCGAACCGGCGGGGATTTTTCTTTCACTGGCGGGTAAAGCGGATTACTTCTTGACCGCTTCGACCTGGATCGCCAGTTTCACTTCCGGCGAGAAGTTTGGCAGGCCGAAGTCGATGCCGAAGTCGTTGCGCTTGAAGGTGCCCACCACGTCGGCGCCGCAGGCTTCTTTTTTCAGCATCGGGTGCTGGATGCACTTGAACTTGTTGATCTGCAGGGTCAGCGGCTTGGTCACGCCGTGCAGGGTCAGTTCGCCGTCGACCGAGGTCGGCACGTCGCCGGTGAACTTGATCGATTTGGACTTGAAGGTCGCGGTCGGGTACTTGGCAGCATCAAAAATGTCCGGCTTCTTGGCGTGCTCGTTCATCTTGTCGTGGCCGAAGTCGATGCTGTTGATGTCGACCGTGATGTCCAGCGAACCGGTCTTGGCTTCGCGGTCCAGGGTTACGCTGCCGCTCGACTTGTTGAACTTGCCGCGCCAGACCGACAGGCCCATGTGATCGGCTTCGAAGCTTGGGTAGGTGTGGTTCGGCTCGATGTCATAGGTGACTGGCGCCGCGAAGGCGGTGCTGGCGGCGAGGGCGGCTGCGGCGGCGATCAGGTGCTTGATGTTCATGTGGCGTTATCCCTTTGTGAGGTGTTGGTGGTGGGGTAAAAATTACGGTGCTGCGGTGACGCGGAACTTGATGACGACTTCATCGGCGACCATGCTGGTGTCCTTCCACTCGCCTTCGCCGATGTCGAAGGCCAGGCGTTTGATCGGCAGCGCGCCCTCGAACACCTGCTTGCCGCCTTCGGCCTTGACCGTCAGCGGAAAGGTGACGTTGGCGGTCTTGCCCTTCATGGTCAGCTTGCCCGAGACGTTCAGCTTGCCGGCGCCGGCCGGGGCGATGGCGGTCGACACAAAAGTCGCTTTCGGGAATTGCGCCGAATTGAACCATTCTTTCTTGGCCACTTCCTTGTTGTACATGGCGTCGCCGATATCGAAGCTGGCGGTGGTGATCTCGACGCTCGCTTTCGATGCCGCCGGCTTGGCCGCGTCATAGTCGATCGCGGCCGCGAAGGTGCGGAACGGCGCCTCCACCGGCACGTTCATCTGCTTGAAGGTGGCCGAGACGCTGCTCTTGGCCAGGTCGGTCTTGAGCGGGGCGGCGCTGGCGAGGCTGCCAACGCCAGCCAGGGTCGCAACAGTGGTGAGCGCAGCAAACGCCTTGAACGGTTTCATGGTTTCTCTTTCGGGGTAGGGATGGGGAGCATGCGCTGCATCACGCCGTCGCGGTCGACCAGCAGGTGCTTGAACGCGGCCAGCACGTGCAGGGCGACGAGCGCTGCCATGAGCATATTGAGCCAGTAGTGCAGGTCGCGCAGGATGGCCTTGAGCGCCGGATCGGGCGCGATCAGCACCGGCAGCGGGATCTGGCCGAACGCCACCACCGGGAAGCCAGCCGCGAGGCTGAAGAAATAGCCGGACAGCGGCACCGCGAACATCAGCAGGTACAAGGCGATATGCAAGCCGTGCGCGGCGCCGCGCTGCCAGGCCGGCATCGCGTCGGCGTACTGGGGCGGATGGTTGAACAGGCGCCACAGCAGGCGCAGCGCTGCCAGGGCGAGCACCGTCACGCCGGCCCATTTATGCCAGTTGGTGTATTTCAGCTTGGCCATGCTGATGCCCTGGATATCGGTCATCACCAGGCCCAGCGTGAACGTTCCGATAATTCCGATGGCGATCAGCCAGTGCAGCACGATGGCGGGAACCGTATAGCGGCGCATGATTGTATTAAGGTAACTAGTACGAGTTAGAACTAACTAACTATATCAAAAAAGCGATGACTGTGCTGCCGAGTGTCGTTATGTGGCTATTTGAGACATTTAACACTAGCATGGACTTGTAAGATATGCACCACCAGCTCAACAGAATGTAAAATCCGACCATGAGCGTGTTTATAACTTATTGCTGCCGGACAGTTTTACTGGCCTTGAGCGTAGCTACTTGTTACACCGCCCCCGCTTCGGCCGAGGACGACCATTCGATGCAGGCCGACCTGGCCGACCTGTCGATCGAGGAACTGGCCAATATCCAGGTCACGTCGGTCTCCAAGCGGCCCGAGCGCCTGCAGGATGCGGCGGCCGCCGTGTTCGTGATCAGCGCCGAGGATATCCGCCGCTCGGGCGCAGACTCACTGCCCGAGGCGCTGCGCCTGGCGCCCAACCTGCACGTGGCGCGCATCAACGGCTATGCCTATTCGATCAGCGCGCGCGGCTTCAACAGCGGCTCGAGCGTGCTGTCGAACAAGCTGCTGGTGCTGATCGACGGTCGCTCGGTGTATACGCCGCTGTTCTCGGGCGTGTTCTGGGATGCGCAGGATGTGCTGCTCGAGGATATCGAGCGCATCGAGGTCGTCAGCGGCCCTGGCGGCGTCGTGTGGGGACTCAATGCCGTGAACGGCGTCATCAACATCACCACCCGTTCGGCGCGCGACACCCAGGGTGGCATGATCGCCCTGCAGGGCGCCAACGACGGCAGCGGTGGCGCCGCCTTCCGCCAGGGCGGGACGAGCGCCGGCGGCGTGGCCTGGCGCGCCTTCGGCAAATATGCGCGCCGCAGCGATAGCGACCGGGTGGACGGCGGCCGTATCGACGACAGCCTGCGCCGCGCCATGGTGGGCATGCGCGCCGACTGGGAGCAGGGCGCCGACCGCTATTCGGTGATCGGCAATGTCTACCAGGGGCGGTTCGACCAGCCGCAGCCGGGAGAGATCGCGGTGCCGCGCGGTCCGACCGAGCTTGGCCGCGTGCGCTCGGACGGCGCCAACCTCACCGCGCGCTGGCAGCGCGCCCTGGACGACGGCGGCGCCATCGCCATGCAAGCCTACCTGGACCACACGCTGCGCGATTCGCCGCCCTTGTTCAAGGAACGCCTCACCACGGCCGACCTGCAATTCCAGCATACGCTGCAGAGCGCCGGACAGCACAGCATCGTGTGGGGCGCCAACTACCGCCATACCCGCGACCGGGTCGAAAATAGCCGCTGGGTGGCGTTCCTGCCGGCCCACACCAGCCAGCGCTGGGGCAGTCTGTTCGTGCAGGACGAGATCACCCTGGCCGACGACTGGCGCCTGACCCTGGGGGGGCGCGCAGAATACAACCACTACACCGGCGTCGAATGGCTGCCGAGCGCGCGCCTGGCGTGGCGCCTGTCGCCCCAGCACGCGTTCTGGGCTTCGGCCGCGCGCACCGTGCGTGCGCCGGCGCGCCTGGACGTCGATGGCTGGGTGCCGGGGCAGCCGCCCTACATCCTGCGTGGCGGCCCCGAGGTGCAAAGCGAAGTGGCGCGCGTGATCGAACTGGGCTACCGCGGCCAGCCGACGGCGGCGCTGTCGTATTCGGTCGCCCTGTTCCACAACGACTACGACCACTTGCGCACGCAAGAACTCGATCCGACCCGCAGCTACGTGGTGTTTGCCAGCCTGATGCAAGGCCGCGCCAGCGGCATCGAAGCCTGGGGCAGCTGGCAAGCCATGCCGCGCTGGCGTGTGTCGGCCGGCTGGACCGCGCTGCACCAGCGCCTGCGTCTCAAGGACGGCGGCAACGACGTGGCCGGCCTGGCAACCGCGCGGCGCGATCCCTCGCATACCTTCCAGCTGCGTTCGAGCTATAACATCGACGATGCGCGCGAGATCGACGTCAGCCTGCGCCGCGCCGGCGAGATGCCGGCGTCACGGGTGGCGTCGTACACGGCGCTCGACGCGCGCTTTGGCTGGCGCCTGCGCCCGGGGCTGGCCTTGTCGGTGTATGGAGAGAACCTGAACGGCGGGCATGCGGAGTTTGGCTCCAGCACGTATTGGACGGCGTTCGAGCGCCGCGTGGGCGTCAAGTTGCGGTGGGATTATTAGGTAGGACGGGACCGTTGTGGTGGACGGATACGATCACCGTGGGGTGGACGGCTTGCCCGTCCACGCGTTCAACCGCAATACGCTTTGCCGCCATGCGCGCTTGCTGTGAACGCGTGGGCGGCATAGCCGCCCACCCTACGTGTACGAACTTGAACGCGTGAGCGGCAAAGCCGCCCACCCTACCTGTACGAACGCTTTTGCGTTTAGATGTCCGCCGCCAGCTTGGCCGCCAGACCCGTGTAATTCGCGGGCGTCATCGCCAGCATCAGGTCCTTGGCTTCCTGCGGCACGGCGAGGGTGCCGATGAACTCGCGCAGCGCTTCACGGGTGATGCCCTTGCCGCGGGTGAGTTCCTTCAACTGCTCGTACGGGTTCTCGATGCCATAGCGGCGCATCACGGTCTGCACCGGCTCGGCCAGCACTTCCCAGTTCGCATCCAGATCCTGCTCGAGGCGGGCGGCGTTGACTTCGAGCTTGTTCAGGCCGCGCAGGCAGCTGTCGTAGGCCAGCAGGGCGTAGCCGAAGCCGACGCCGATATTGCGCAGCACGGTCGAATCGGTCAGGTCACGCTGCATGCGCGAGACCGGCAGCTTATCGG
>Ga0265798_10009214_pt1 | contig 12406 bp, 16 predicted proteins | sample P3T30metagenome_FD_192430 | JGI IMG/M metagenome (GOLD analysis project Ga0265798, IMG submission 192430) | Plant litter microbial communities from East Loma Ridge, Irvine, California - P3 T30 | ecosystem: Environmental > Terrestrial > Plant litter > Unclassified | place: USA: California...
TTGATGTTTGCGCCTGGCTTGGCATGGTACTCGTACCAACTCTCATACTTTAAATATTGCTTCCGGGCCTGAGGTGAGAGCGTATAATAGGCCAGGTATGCTCCGTAGGCAAGCAGTATAGTCGTTAACAGTAAGAGGGCGAGGAACCACTTGTAATTGCCTCGTCCCAAGCAGTTGTTGACCCATATACAATGGTGGTCCATTCTTGAGACGCACGTCTTACATATACTGCAGTGCTTGCTGCGGGCTGGCTTCAGGAACTTGCATGTCCGGCATGCAGTGCCTGGATAGTATAGGATCCTATCATATGGATAGTGGCGCATTTGCTCGGCATGATTTTGTGTATTGATGTACGTCTGGTCGTTCTTCTTTGCGCTCAGGTACAAGAAGAAGTACGGTTGTGGTAGTAGGATGAAAACTAGCAGCTTATGGTACGGTCGAAGGAGGTGCCAGACTGCAGGAAGGAACAAGGTTGCGGAAGCCGTTACGAGGCCAAGGAAAAAGATGACGACAAGCGGGTGTTTGTCGTACATGAGGTGGTGGCCCAGACGGGAGCTAGAATCTGTAATGCGGCCATTGGTGAGAGCGAGGTCGAGTCTTCGGAGTGCAGAGGGGATGTGGATGAGGATGAGGCGGTTAAGGAAGCCTATGGGAGTGTTTCTAGTGCCGTTAGCTATTGTCATGTGAAGTTTAGGCATGTACGCACCTAAACGCCGGCAATCGTCCGAAGAAAAATATAAAGGTGATTGAGGATACCGTAGCAGTGAAGAGGAGAATGGTGCGGGCGACGGTCATGATGAAGGCTGCTCGCACTATCTGGCATGTCGCATGGCAAAACGAAGAAGACGAAGTGTACAATCGTGGGTTTCTATGGCAGATGGCGCATTCTCCCAACCGGAACAGTGGCAGCTTCACCTCCGCCAACGCCGGGCGAGACAGACGGCAGGCGACATGCGTAGGGCTGAAGGGCCGCGGCCGCTAGCCGACCCCGCGTGAATCCTCCGAGTCGCATGTGGGCACGCGTCACAACTTAACCAACGCGTCCACTGTCCTCACAAACCTCACCAACACCACCAACACCAGTCCAGCATGGCCGGGCCAACTGTGTACAAAGATGTGGCCGAGGACTTGGAATTTGGATTCGAAGGCAAATTGTTCGCAGGGAAGAAGTTCTGGGTTGCGCAACGCGTGCCGATCCGGAATCACCTGCTCGACGACATAAAGTCGAATGGTGGAGAAGTGGTGCTGCTGGAGAAGAAAGCAGACTACCTAATCGCCGATCACTTCCGGAGAGATTGCCCACCCGGATCGATATCATACAAGTTTATAAGGCAGTCTATCGAACAAGGCGAGCTCGCAAATCCAGACGACCATCTCGCGGGACCACCAATCGGCGAGGCGCGAGAGGCAGGCGCAACCCACCAACCTACCAAGAGCGGAAGATCACTATATACAGCAGAGGAAGATCGGATACTCTACAAATGGGTGTGCGATGCCGAAGCTGTGGGCGGTCTGGTGAGTGGGAATGAGCTATACAAGCAGCTGGAACAAAAAGTAGGTGCAAACAAAGAAAGATCAAGTGGGATGCGCTGATAGTGGCTAGTACCCGAGGCATACATGGCAATCATGGCGCGATCGCTACCTCAAGAAATTGAGACACCACCCTCCAAAGGCGTTTAACGTACCCGACAACGCTCCTCCTTCTCCAGCCTCTGACCGGTCCAACGAACGCGCGCCTCCGAGGGCCCCGAAAGAAGAACCTGGAACAGAACCATCTGCGCCGAAACCTGCGCCTGCTACAGAAGCCAATAAAGGGATGATCAAGTACGACTACAGCGTGGGTGAGCTCACCGACATATTCACTACCGAAGACTGGTTGGAACTATACGCCTATGTCGACCTTATTGATGCCACCAAAGAGGACGGACGCTACAATGACTCGTGGGATGGCTGGGCAGAAAATCAAGGCGAGCAGACGTCAGAGCAGTGGCGGCAGTACTACGAAAAGGTCGTGCGTCCGCAGTGGCTGCGTGATCCGCAGTCGAAAAGGGATGAGATCAAGAAGCAGATGGAACAGAAGCATGAAGAGGAGCCAAGCCAGAGTCAATCAATTCGCGAACAGTTCCCAGAGCAGGAGAAGCCCGAGGAAGAAACGGTAGCGCCTAGACCCATTGTTCAGGAGAGTGAAGCTATTGAGCAGCCATCCGAGTCTGAACATGAGCGGTTTGAAAGCTTACTGAATGATGAAGGAGCCGACAGGCTTCCTACAGCCTATACCTTCTACGCTCGAAAGATGAAACAGGTTACCTGGAATGCGCAACCTAGCTTAGACTATGGTGAGCACCGAGAGTAAAGCTATATTTATACTGGTGCTGACATGGTATCTCAGCTACACTGCACCAATTCCTCTTGACCCAATGGCACTCGCTTTCCGAAGATGACAGAGCACCTTACCTCGCTATGGATCAAGCTCTTACGGAAATTGCAATAGACACATCGAAAGACACGACCAGGATCGCAACAGACATCAAAGTAGCATCATCTTCAACGGCGCGCCCCGAGTCTCCGGAAGCACATAGGAATATGCGTGAAAAGCTTGTAAAACGGTTACGAGATGAGTCTCCAGAAGAGCAAGAAGATGTAAAAGTATCCCGGCCCAGGAAACGACGAAAGAGCGAAAGTGTAACGCCTACCAAGGAAAGCACACTAGGCACTGTAGATCAGCCACTGGAAATTTCTTCAGCCGAGAGTTCCCAATCTCTCATCGCATCAGAACTTGCCGGAGAAAACAGTGAATCTGAAATGCCCGTGACACTAGGTGAAGAGGAGGATGATGACGCCACTATGGTCGAACATGACGGTGTAATTGAAGAGAAAGAGTTGGAGAGCATCGAATCAGATGACTTCCCGGATACCGAAGAACTACCTCCACGCCCACCCGGCTACGAGACGCTTCCGGAGGACGATCTGCCCTCAAACACACCAACACCACGTGCTGTACGACGGAAAATATCCATTTTCGACACCCAAGCAATTCTCTCCTCACCCATCCAAGACCTCAGAGACAAATCAGCAGCACAACATAGCAAGGATACAACACCTAAACAAAAACTACGCAGCCCTTCGCCATTTGAACACCTAGACTCCGACGCTTCGACAACCCAATCTCTCGAGGAATTCCGCCGCTCTCTCCGAGAAGAAGATGTAGCTGTATTGTCTCCTCAACCGCTCCGTATATCTGCCTCTCCATCGCCGGCACCATCTACAGTCTCTTCTGCAGGGTCAGGTGACCCAGACCCACCCCTTACAGCAAACGAAATCAACGAGTTCTTCGACGAACAAAACGCCAGAGGCATATCCAACGCCTTCATCAGCGCGGCACTCAAGTGCACACGCTTACGACCCGATCTTGCGATCAAGGTACTCGATGCGTGGACGGCGGGCAAGAGCCTGCCGAATGAAAGGGGTATCTGGAGTAAAGTCGATGACGAGGAAGTAGAAAGCGGCGACGGTGTTGCACTGGCCAGATTGGAGGCGAAACATACGCTCGACGGATGGGGTGGGATTACAGAGCGTATGGTGTTTCTAGAGGGGCATCGAAGTAGGAAAAGTGGACGGTTTGAGTGAAGAAGTTGTGGGTGTCTTATTGGGGGGGTTGCTCTTCGCGCTTGGAGTCTGTTCCGGTATACCCTTTTTGGTTTCATGACTTTTCCCTTGTAAATACGAGAGTTTCTCCGTAGTCGGTATTGTTTTCAAGTGATATCGATGCTCAACAGCAGACTTTCACAACGAGTTCCGTAGTCCGTATAGCAATAGTTAGTACGCCGACCAGTACCTTTCACATATGACTACTCGTTACAGATCAAGTACTACTCTACCTCTTTGTGATCTTGCATGCCTTCAACTTGGAAGAGATTTGGCAAATATCGTCTTTACCCTTCTTCACTTTTACAGTTCCTGGGGTATTACGCTCATCTGCCATCGCGTGGCAACGTCGTGCATGTCTGTCGAGACGACAGTAATGACAGAATCTCTTGATCCTAACCCCTGAAGCTGGTGATCGTCCACAATTCCCCCCTAGACAACGATGTGTGTTTGTTGTGTCATCAACCAACCCCGTCGCCCGCGATGTTATCTCCGCAGATATTCCACCAGCAACTACTTCGACCTCGATACCAAGCTTAGCTAATGCCTCTAAATCTTCCAAAATCTGCATTATCACTATCGAATCCGTCGGGCTCCCAATACTATCCATACTCTCCTTCCCGTGCTTAATGTGGAAATTAACCATCTCCACTGTCTCCGGCCGTAGGGAACGAACAGTGACTCGCTGGACCAGCATGTTCTCTTGGCGGAAGCTCGCGTAGGAAGATACAGCTTTCATGAGACCGATACGAATGGCCTTTAGATGGGTGGTAGCAACTATCTTGCAACGCTCGGTTGCAGTCACTTGCTCGGGCAGAGCATCGCCAGGGACCCTAAATATCAGGGTATCAGGATATCGGGGGGTTGGGCTGGTAGGCGATGTGCAGAACGCAACGCAGAGGAAGCCCATGCGAATGGTAGGTTGCGAGAAGTTGAGGGCGATGTAGATGGAGAGATTGAGCTGGAAGAAAGGCTTTGGCTTTAGCTCCATAGAGTGAGGTGGTGAGTTGGTAGCGTCCATTTTTTGGACGCTGAGAGGGAATCTGTGTAAGATTAGAGTAGAAGATGGGGGGGGGGTTCTTACCTATAGGAGAAGATTTTTTTGGTGGACCGAAAAAGAGTACCATGGTTGAGAAGAGATGATGTGTGTGGCGAACAATTAGTACAGAGATTCACTGTGGAAGATTGGGACTGTAGCCTTAAGTGTTCATAACAGTAGTCAACAAAAGCAACCCCTTTGAAAATCTGGTCAAGGACCACACAGTTACTAAGTTGTTGTTTGTATCGTATTTTAGAAAACATCAGTGAAAGACGAGGGCACGTGATTTGGCGAAGGCGCTAGTACGGAACTAGAATCGACGCGCCCCGCGCATCTTGTTTTCTCGACCACATCGCCCTCGCAAGGTGTAGCGATCCCACAAACAGTCACGGCGAGATGTCGTCTCGAAATAGAACCCCGAGAGCAAGACCGACAGCCAGTCGCCCGTCTGGCGTAGCCAATCATCTTCCCAATGCAGACGTGCTCCCACCGTACAAGAAGCCATCGCACCCCCTCAACGCAGATGCGACTGCAGCGATACGAGCGCTGCGTGGACGTAATCTAGACGACGTCATGAAGCACAATAAACAAGCAGCTACGGCCATCAGAAATAGCGCAGCGAGCGTCAATGACACTCTACGCGAATATGCCGAGTACATGGAACGTCGAAAGAGCAAGTGGGATACGGGCAAGAGCCTTGACGATAAAGAAGAGGTGGAGCATACGATGCATGAACTACGAACCCAAGTTGAAGAAGCTACTACAAAGCTGGAAGAGAGTATGCGAGCCATCATTGACTCTGGGATCGCGACACAGCGAATCGACGAGACGCTTGAATGGCTGAGAATCAACGGGCCCCGACAATTGGCAGAAGACTATCAGACGCAAAGAACCCAGCGACAGTCGCAGCGGGAATTGCAGACTCAAGCAGCGAGCCAGCGACGGCGCACTCAAAACGAGCATGGTGAGGACGAGGAGATGGACGATGGACCTACACCTGGGCCTACACCGTTAGATGGATCGCGTATAGCACTTACGGGCGCAACCGAGCTGTTCAAAACCCGGATGCAAGCCGAAAAGGACGCCTACACATCGCTTTCCCTCACAACACGGTATGCTCGCAACAACGACTACCGCGACTTCAAGAATATTGTGCACGATGCCAAGTTTGGTGATGCGGGTCCCACTCTCGGCCACGAAGATACCTGGTTTACCGAGGCTGGATCGCCAGCACCAGGCGTCACAGACAGCACTCAGCGGGCTGAACTCGACGATGATGATGACATTATCATGGACAGAGCTACAATTAGTACCAGATGCCCAATCACATTCCAGAACTTCAAGGACCCTGTTACAAGCACTAAATGCCCACACACATTCGAGAAGAATGCAATCTTAGAAATGGTTAGGCGTGGTCCTCACAGGGTCGGAACAGCCCCGGCCGTGGAATGTCCGGTTAGTGGATGCAGCCACGTAAGTGCTCCTAACCCTTTCTTCAGCCATATATTGACATTGCGCGCCAGATACTCACCAAAGACGATCTCCGGAGTGATCCGATCATCATTCGCAAAATCAAGCGAATGCAACGACGCGATGAGGCGTCAGACGACGGCGAAAATTCAGACGGTGAAGTCAAAGCTCCTCGTCCGGATGTCGAGGAACTTGATAGTGATACGGCTTAGCAACTGTAGGGCCGTGCGACTAGCAGCGGCCCCAACGAGGCGTCTGGGAGGAAGTAGGAGACCCGAACGATAGCAGCTGAGATGTCGGCTCAATAGACGGATTTTATTCGAGCACTGTCGATCTGCATGGCATGGTTGATTGCCCAGCGTCGTCTAGTGTATAGATTCTTCATGCGACAAAAGGTGTTGAGACACGACTGTGGGTGCATAAATGCATGCAGCACCACACATGTACCCAAACAGCTGACAGGCGTCCCGTACGGCAAGGCGATGGCAACCTGTTTGCGAACCTTTTGATTATCCCCTCGGGAGTCCGACTCGGCTGATCAACCTCGACATGCCCGGCGGCCGTCCGGAAAAGCGAAATATGCTTTCCCGCCCACGGATTTGTTTTCCGAAGTGTAGCTGAAAACAATACAAGCGGCCCTCGGTGTGATCGGACTCTATGGGAGTTTTGCTGCTTATCGTCAGAAGCAAAAGTGTCTTCGGCCGCGGATACCGTCGGGACAGCCCAAGCTTGGTCCAGAGTGCGCAGGGCAAGCCTCGACAGCGCGTGATGGAGCGCGCGAAGGGGTCTTCCCCGAAACCCAAGCAGCCCTTGGCTTCTCCCGCCCGTTCGCGCGAAACGGTGGCAGATCATAGTCCGACAAACACAAGGCATTGCGCTGCATGTGCACGTCAGGCCAAGGTCACGCACGGCCGTGGCTCCTACACTTGTGAGAGACGAGACCAGCGCAGAACTGCGCGCTGATGTCACAACACACCAGGCGAGGATCGAAACTATGTAGAGTGATGCACGACTACATCTGCATGGCCTAGTTTGCGAGTCTTTGGCATGTGATGGTGACGGTAGGTTTTGTGGTGTTGAGGCTACGATGGCGCGATTGGCCGAGCGTGGCCGCTGCGAGAAGACGTCACTGCTGGCAGCATCGCGGTTCCGCATGCAGCGCAATCGATGAATTGGCTGGACAGGTTGCGGATTGTTTGAAGACGGCATTGAAGCTGTGTTCAGATGGATGAATGGATGGAGGGCGGGAGTCTACAGAGCACTCACTACAACTACAGCAGCTCCAGCTCCAGCTCCAGCTCGTGCTGCCATGTGCCTGGCAATCCTCACAAGCTCGTGCCCAGCAAAGTCACAATCGCATCACAGTTCAAGTGTCAGCACACAGCGATTGGTTCCTGGCCATGGGATTTGGTGCAACAGAGCAGCGTAGTGGCTGTTCCCAACAGTGGCTCCATCTCTAATGCGGGGAAGCATAGGTGAACCCCTCAAACCATGGCACCGGTCGAGTGGCTGGCCTGTTGACAACCAAGAACAACAGGTCATCGTACTCGTGTGCTCGTACCTTCTCCTCCCTCAGCCTTACACGCCCGTCGTCTTTCCATCTTGGCCGCACATCGCATTGTCGCATCGTTGTTGAGTGTTTGAATCGGGCGTCGCCATACACACATCCCCCACCCACTAAGCCGCGACCCACCCCCCACTCCGCTCCCCTACTCCTACGCGGGCTGAGCTTCCCTCCGCACAGACTCGAGCGCAGCACGAGGTACGCCTGCACAACCATCTTCCCTTCACCGTCTCAAAAGCACCCACAATTGAATCGATGGCGCGGGCGCCGCCGGAACTTGATGGGTCAGGGCACCGGCAAGCCATCTCGGCAGCGCCAATGCGCCCCTAATGTCAAAGATCCTCAGCGCCCGACGATGCACTTTGTGTCCATGTCATTGCCGGCTAGCTTGCGACGTCCACGGCCGCGGTGCAAGCCCGCCTGGAAACAACGTCTCAGGCTGAGGCTCTGTAGGCGGGCCTACGCCTCACGGACGCCATCTAGTAATGCCGTAGCTCTAGGATATAGAGTCGCCAGTCGTCGTCTTTTGTGGGCTCTCTTACTTTATCAGTTCCAGTCTTTCTTCACATTTGTCTATTCTAGTCGAGCATAGCGCAGCGTTATACCCCCATCTCCATCATACCCACACATTATACTTCACATATCCTTTGCATATCAAGCACTTGCTTGCCTCGTCACTGACAACGAAATGTCAACCACAGCAGCAGTCAGCTCCCAAACCCTTAAAATGCCCGCCGCCCGCGCCCTCGAAAACGCAAAGCAGTCCTCAGAAGCAGTCCTCAGCGACGCCTCATCCGCCATGTCGAGAGCAGCAGAGAACCCCAAGAAAGTCACTGCAGACTTTCTCCACACCCCCTTCATGCGGGCCGCCCTCCCCTTCATCAACGGTGGTCTCGCAGGCATGACAGCAACGACAGTAATCCAACCGGTAGACATGGTCAAGGTGCGGCTGCAACTCGCTGGCGAAGGCGTAAAAACCGGCCCCAAACCCACGCCCGTAACCGTGTTCCGGGACATCATCTCCCAAGGCAAAGTCCTAGATCTGTACACGGGCCTCAGCGCCGGCATTCTCCGTCAAGCCGTCTACACAACCGCTCGCCTAGGCTTCTTCGACACATTCATGAAGACACTGACCGCACGCGCCAAGGAAAATGGAACGAACATCGGTTTCAAAGAGCGGGCTGGTGCCGGACTCGCTGCCGGCGGACTCGCTGCCATTGTCGGGAACCCGGCTGACCTCGCCCTCATCCGCATGCAGTCAGATGGTCTCAAGCCCATGGCGCAACGCGCAAACTACACCTCGGTAATCGACGCCCTAGTCCGCATCAGCAAGACCGAGGGCGTGTCACGGTTATGGGCGGGCTCCTACCCGACTGTCGTGCGCGCCATGGCCCTCAATTTCGGCCAATTGGCCTTTTTCTCAGAGGCAAAGCAGCAATTGAAGGATACGTCCTTGTCGCCGCGCACACAGACGCTTACCGCGTCGGCCGTCGCTGGATTCTTTGCTAGTTTCTTGTCTCTGCCCTTTGACTTTATGAAGACGAGGCTCCAGAAACAGACAAAGGGCCCCGATGGCACGATGCCGTACAAGGGCATGTTTGATTGCTTCAAGAAAGTAGCCAAGGAGGAGGGCCTATTGAGGTTCTACAGAGGCTTTGGAACCTACTATGTCCGCATTGCACCTCATGCGTAAGTATCTCTCTCTCTCTCTCTTCCTCCCATACATATATTCTCAATCATGGACCAATTTTACTAACTTTTCGTGTGTGCAGCATGGTAACGCTAATTGTTGCTGATTACCTCGGTTTCATCACGAAATAAGTTGAAGTGGTAGTAGGGGCGTTTGTTGATGTAAGCTGGAACGAACATCTTTTTTTTCGGAGGGGTCTCTACACATGACATGGGCGTTTTGCAATACCTCGTCTATATCTAGGAGGGTTTCGGTAACTTTTCTTTTCTTTCGGTCAGGGGTTCTCTCTCTTCAACTCGCTGGCATGGGGCAGCATTTCCCACATGGAGAAGCGATGACTTCTTTCACACGGCGTTTTGATTTCATGGGCGTGCCACATGTAAACGTTGGATAACGGGTTTACTGGGGCCTTTGAGCAAATGAAACATGAATTGCACATGAGAAACAATGCATACATACATCTTCCTTCAGCTCAGGCATTGTTTTTCTTTCTTCACTTTTGTATCTTGTACTAATCTGACCATTCACACCCGAGATTTAATACCTATTCCTCCTCCTTTCTATGATACAGTTTTTGATCGATTTTTTTTAAAAAAATGACGATGACAACGACATCGACGGAGCAAAAAGAAAGTAATGACGTTTTTGTAAGCAAGAATAGGTAGTAGAGATGAATCAAGATGCAAACAAAGGCGCAGGTTGATGTTTGTGGACTTTTTGAAATAATCAGTCTCATGATAGTCTGTTGTTTGCAAACCATGTACCTTACAAATATGCACATTACGCTACAGCAACATACCCACACCTGCATGCTTGAACAAACCTCAAACTACGGAACACGCACATACGCACAGGATAGCGTCTCCGCCATGACCACCTCACCTTCTCCCACCCCCAATATCCTGACCCAACCGATACCCGCTAATCTTCTCCCATTCAATCTTCTGCCTAGTAATCGGCAACTGTCTCCTCAGTGCCTTGAACGCGCCCTCACTCAGACTACCAAACGCCTTGTTCAAATCCTCTTGATACTTCTTCTCTTCTGCAGCAATCTTCCTCATCACCTCTGCAGCGCCCGCACCTGCACCCACACTGATGCTGACATCCTTTGTAGTAAGCAACCTAACATTACCGTCCTCGTAGTAATGCACATCGACTTTTATGGACCCGGCCACTGAACCAGACGACGTGTCGTAGATGTATGAGCTGCGCCAGCGGCCGTTCCAGTAGTTTGTGGGCGAGTACTTGTTTGCGACTGTGACGATGGCGAGCGAGGACGGGGACGAGGGCACGGGGTAGACGCCGTGAGAGGAGCGGGGGTAGTGTTCTGAAGCGTGTGTTGTGAGAGCTTTGTTCAGGCTCTTGCTATTATCATTTTGTTAGCACGGCTCGTCAGTTCCTCTCTCCCTCTCAAGCAAGTACAGGTGCGGAAGACGTACACCAACTCCTCGTGTTCACTCTCCAAAACATAGCTCTGCACCGCACTCGCCTTGCCAGTCGCATGGTCAAAGTCAAAAGAGCTCTGAGTGTCAATGTCGTAGTACCGTCCGTCCCCCAATGCGTTGTACTCGCTAACAAGCACCTCGGTAGCACCGCCAGGCAGCTTCGTCGTCGTGAACTGCTCCTCATTGTACTTTTGGAACGCGGGCGAGAGTTCGTTGGCTACCGAGTCGTCACCGAGGATAGACTTGATTGCTTTGGTCACCTCGACGAGCTAATGGTGGCTTGTTAGTGATCGAGTTGCTGTTTGCCTTGGCTCATGTGGGGCGGGTGATGGGGGGGATGTTGTTTACCTCACCCGGCGGGGCGCTGGAGATGAAGGAGGAGAGTGCTTCTGTTCGCGACATGGTGGCGGGTTTGGGGTATAGAACAGCGAATTTGGGCGTAGGAAGACGCGTAGTAGCTGCAATTGTTCGGCGGGGGGTGCTGGAGAAGTTGCGGGCGCATGTCGAGGTGCAGGGGCCAAGTGGGGGTGCAGGGGCCAGTCGTCCCTTCACCGACGTGTACGCGCCGAATTTCAAAGTGGAACTGAACAGGAATTTTGGACCTTAGCACTATACACACACGTCTCCACAGTAAAGAAAATACACCCTTACATCTCTACTACAGATACAGTATGTATTCATGGCAGTTTCGAATAGAATAGAATATCATATATACGTTTGGGTATCTACGGCAAGCAAAAGCTTGTTTGAACGATTAACGCCTCGCTGTTCATGTTTTGATATACTACAAGAATCAATGCTTCATCAACTACTCAATGCTCATCTTCATAAGGCCGTCGCTCGTGTCGGTCATACCCTGCAGACCTATCCGCTTTGGGCCCAAGGTTGGAGTCATGCTCATGCTCATGCTGCCTGCGCTATTGGAACGTTCGCCATGGGACTGGCCACTGATTGATGTTTCCCTACTAGCTTTCGCTGTGCCCCATAAAGTGTTGTCTCGTTGTGCGGGTGATTGCGAGATGACTGGGCTATTTTGAACACTGACTCCAGGGGACACTGCACGACGTTTGATCGAGGCTTCATCAAAGTCGTCGTCCCGTCGGCGCTTGTTGGACTTTTTCAATGCTTCAGCTGCTGTCGGGGGCTGCATTGGGCCTGGAGTAGATGCTCGAGATGCCCCATTATGCTCAGCTCCAGTGGTGGGCCTAGTTGGTGAATCCATGTTCATATCTTCACTCATTGTAGACGACTCTCCGCGAGGAAAAGATGGCGGTGGCGGGGTTTGCGCTGCACGATGGTGCCAAAACCCATTGCTTACAGAGGTGCGGCCAGTGTTCAGACTACCCAATGCACCGAAAAGTGCCTTGGTTGTCGAACTGTCCAGACTCATGTTGCTCTCACTACCTTCTTCTGGCACGCCCTCAAGCGGACCATCAAGTCCAGGTACAGTAGGTAACAGACTGGGCGACGACTGCGCTGTGACCGACGTCCGGTCTGTATCTACATCGCTTTCTCGTACTTGTCGAATGATCTCGGCCTCACGGCGGAACTCG
>Ga0265798_10009216_pt1 | contig 12405 bp, 13 predicted proteins | sample P3T30metagenome_FD_192430 | JGI IMG/M metagenome (GOLD analysis project Ga0265798, IMG submission 192430) | Plant litter microbial communities from East Loma Ridge, Irvine, California - P3 T30 | ecosystem: Environmental > Terrestrial > Plant litter > Unclassified | place: USA: California...
GCCCTTTTTGTCCTTTTGCTTTACGCAAGCATGTACACCCCCTGCGAAGCCCCGAGCCCGATCAATGTTTCTATGTAGCTGCCAATTCAAGTTGATACCTTTCCGTCCGGTCGCTCTTTCCTCGTTCTCCTCGCGTGGTTTCTCGGCGACGCTATCGTCGTCGCTCCTTCCTGAAGACGCCATCAGCCCATTTTGCCCAAGGACATTTGAAGATGGCATCATGGCTCCCCTTCGCTTCCGGCGTCGCACCCACGGTACTCACTGTACCGCTACCAGACGACGACACCACAGACCCTGAGAGATTGAGGGAAGGATAAATCCTGTCCTGTTCACTTTCCATCTCCTCTCGATTTTCAGACAAATACTTGTGTCACCCAGCACTAACAAGAAAGGACACCAGACTACAAACCTCTCACCACCAATAACGCCATCATGGCGCGCCCCCGCGTTAACCCCCTCAAGGAAGCCCGCTCCTGCCTCACCCTCTTCACCCACTCCCGCTCCACCCGCTGGCCCCCCCGCACCGGCCTCGCAACCGACATCCTCCTCTTCCTCTCCATCCTCTTCGCCGTCGCGCAACTCGGCTTGTGCGTCGCCATGGCCCACCGTCTACTCGCCTCTCCCCAAAGAGAAGTCGAATGCTGGAATGTGGATGACAGTAGCAACTTTGACTTCACCAGGTATGGGCTATACGGGGATACGGATGGATTTGTGTTGAATAGGGTCGTGAAGACGTTGCCGGTGCTGTATGCGAATGTGGATCGCGTGAAGTTCTGGAATGGGATGGATGTTGGGTCGAATAATACGGACCCGGGGCTGATGGGGCCCGAATATCTGAGTGGGAAGGAAGGGGGAGGAGTTTTGTAAGTATTGTCGTTCTATCGTACCATCCCATCTACGAGGATAAGCTAACCAACATCCTCGCAGCACGATCATAGCAATCCTGATCTTCAACCCGCTTCTCCTAGTCGTCGATCTCCTCCTCCTCCTTCGGAGCCACTACCGCTCCGCACGCATCTCCAACCGTGGTGGCATGCTTTGGTCCACCTGCCTCGGTGTCTACTTCGTGCTGGTCGCTTTGGGCACTGTTTGGATGAACACTTTCCCCAGTAGCAAGATCGATTATAGTTTGGAGCACACTGTGGCTCTCACTAGGGACTCGTGTTGGCAATACGATAAGACGATGTATACGTTGGACAGGTGGAGTAGATGGGCAAAGGGGATTGAACGGGGTTGTGAGGTTTTGGGCATGTTGGGAGCGGTGTGGTAAGTTTTACGATAACACATGGATGGTGTTGTTGGGGAAATAAGCTAATCAGTAACAGCATGGCTATCTACTTCGGCTTCGCTCTCGCTGCCGCATACATCAACCGCAAGACCGATGCGCGACAGTCGATGCGACTGGACGATCTCAGCGGCGCTTCTTCCCTTACCCCCGCCCAACAAAACCTTCGCGACTTCCCTTCTTCTGGCATCGGTGCTAATGCTACGCCTGTTCCGTTGAACAATTTCGGTCTCACGTTCATAGACGGTACTCCAGGCCAGCAGCCGAAGACCGCGACATCACGAGCGTCGCCCGAGGACCTAGAAGCGCATGCAAATCCGTTCACGGATCCGGCGAATCTGATCAGGGATGGAGATGTTGTGTCGCCAGAGCCGGCAAGACAATGGAGATAGACGGGTGTGACAAAGGTGCCAGGAGGTGTACCGGCAGTATGGATCGGTATTTGCCACTTTCCCGGTATCCGTCTATACCCATTATGGACTCGGTCTTATAGCTGACGCTCCTTGAGATAGATCACATAGTTCACCAATTACGTTATTGACGATTTACGACGTTCACTGCCGCTTCCAATTTTGCCTTGTATCATGTATTCGCTAAACACTAGATAAGCTGATCACCTTGCCATCCCAAAACGGACGTGAAAGAGACTCGGACAATGATGGTGTCGTCCGATACTCGACAAAGGGAGTTGCTATCTACCTTGGTGTCTTTGTTTGTCGCCTCCCGTCCTCTTTTCAGTGTCCTCGGCTTTGTTCGATGGACTTAAAGTTAAGATTACATATCTTCGTCGAGCGCAACCTGTGTTCGCGAATGTTCAAAGCCGTTGTGAAATCGAAGGCGCCATTTGTTAGCAAATAACCATAGTGCGACAGTCATGTCCGATAACGACGAACAGGGACCGCCGGCCGGTAACGACAACGGCGATGGTACTCCAGCTCCAGCTGCGCCAGTTGCACCAGTCGCGCCGGTACCAGAAACCAACGAAGACATCATAAGAAATTGGCTGGCCACGAAATATCTCGAACGCGAGTATTTAGGTCTTCCTCTTCAGGTTACAATGCAGGAGTTCCTCAACATAATAGCAACTGGTTCTACCGACAATAATCTTAACAGCTGGTTGTTGAACAATCATCTGGACTTAACGACACTTCTCTTGACAGAACTCAAAGCGAAATCCGATATACTCGTCATTCCCTCGGATCCCGCAACTACACTTGCCCACGTTGGCCTAGGAGTCACTGACCCGGATTTCTTCAAGGGAGGTTTGTTGACGGAAAAGTGTTATGAAGCTATGAACAAAGAAGACATTCGATGGGTTGTTGTTCCCGTAACAGATGGTATGGCCGATCGAAACCAGGCTAGGCGTGATGAGGCTGAGGCTAGGGCTGCTGCGAAAGCTGCGAAAGTCAAAGAAAATAAGACTTCGAACGATCCCCCGATAGAACAGGAAGAAGCAGCAGACCAACCAGAAATCAGCCCTCCCAACCCTGGTACGCACTGGGGTTTCATGATAGTTGATAAACAGAATAACGATGCTAGATGGCTGGACGGTAATCTCAAACTGAAGAAGGATAACAGGAAATGGTCTATAGAACGGATGAGCAATGCAGGATGGGTTGCCGGGAAGATCTTGTGTGGATACGATCGGGTTATGGGTCTCGAGCGAGGAGGTTTCACCGCGGCTACACTCAAACACGTCCCTCATGACACCAAAGATAACGCTTACAAGGGCGACAAAGGTTCCGCATGCGGACCATGGGTTTACGCTATGCTGGAGTACATACTGAAGCGCCCGTTCATTCTGGAGAACCCGGGCGGACTTTACAACGCGTTCAGAAAGAGACATTTGAATACGCATAAGAGATTGATGGCGTTCAACTCGTTGAAGACGCGGGAGGACATGCAGAAGATTATCCGGGATGAAGCGGAACCAAATCTAAGTGTGAATGAGTTGCCATACAATATGATGGTGCGCATTCTGAATATCCTTTACCGTCCCGCGACTTCTCATCTACTGAGTGGGATCGATCGGTTTAATTTGCTCAGCAGGTCTCAGCCTAAGCGTGGTCGCAATGGGGGCTCAGGAAAGGGACCGGCTGGTGGCGACAACGACGACGACAACGACGACGATCATGATGATGGCGATGGGTTTAGTCATATCGACAAAGATTTGCAAGCGGCCATCCTAGCAACTCTTGCGGACCAACATCGCCGTGATCCTAAAAACAAAGACACATCCGCACAGGGTTCTTACGATATCAGCAAGACTGGAGACTTGACTATTCCTGATGGTCGTACTATGCCCAAAGATTTCGCCGATACCAACGAGGTCGATGCGGCAGCCCTGGAGCTATGGAAGCAAGCTAATGACTCAATCCTCGAGCCCCTGATCACCAACAGAAGCAAGGCCAACGACATGTCCTACAGGGCCGCCTTACATGCATCGAGCAAACGTGGCTGGAACAAAGAGTCAGACGACAGGATGAAGGGCATTTGGAGAACCGATTCAAATGCTGTGAATGGTCAGACAGAAGACGTCTTCACAGCAGCACAGATCCGGCAAATGATGATGAGTGCTTATAGGGTGCAAGACGATGAAGAGAAAACTGGTAGACCCACCATTACGGGCGGTGTGATCGGGAGAGCCACAGTTCCGACGAAGAAGAGGACGAAGGTGTACCCTCCTGGATCTGGACCAAGTAAACTTCCTCAGTTTGCCATAACATCGATCTCTAATCTCGACATCTTCGTCAACCACAACCCCGACTTGTTTGCTGATCGAGATCTTTCCAAACTCGCTAAAGAGACGCAGCGTGCGGTGATGCATCGAACGTACATAGGCAGTTTCAAAGAAGACAGCCGACAGAATTGGCGCGAGGTCTGGTACAAAGATCCACATGCCTTTACCGAAGAAGAACGGAATGAAAACTGGTCTTGGGCGGCTATCGTACAGCGCATGGACGATACCTACAACAACCTCGAGCTACCACCCACTTTCATGTCCCTCAGCCATGCCGAGATCGATATCTGGCTGCAAAACCTACCTGAAGTAATTCGAAATAGGATGAAGAATCGTGACGGGGAAGTTTTGTATGACCGCGCGCCAGGCATCTTGCACCGTCTCTTCGTAGGCGAATTCGAGGAGCTACGAGCAGAAGGAGCCCGTAACAGCCCAGAAAACATCAAGTTACTCGCTGATTGGCGCGAGAAAGATCCGGAAAAGTACGGTTCTGTAACGGAAGCCGTGAACAGGCTCAAGTTCAGGTTTGGTAGTGACGATGGTGGAAGTTTGGATCTGCCGTTCCTGAGAGAGAGTCCTCTCCACTGGCCGCCGCGCAAACACCTGCCCGCCCGGGAACGTGGAACAAAGAGAAAACCTACAAGCCCCGTTCCTGGTGGAGGCGCGCCGAAGAAGACTAAGATTGACAAGCCATCTACCACGAAGGAGAAGAATCAGAAGAGCTCTAGCGAGTCTGCGTCGACACCTAAAGGAACACCCCAGGGACGGCAAGCTCCTAGTGGATCTGGAGGCCACCAAGGGTTTGGTGAGTCTCAAGGACTTCCCGGACCTATAGACCCTTCAGGGTCTTCACATCAGCCAAAGTCCCGGGATACGGATATACTTGCAGACGTACTTGAAATGTATCCCCCAGACTTCACGCATACCATCAAGGCACGACGCCAAGCGTGGATCGAAACCTTTTCGGACGCGACTGCTGCTCGCATAGAGGGCATGGACGAGTGGCCGCAAAAAGCTGTTCTTCAACATCTTTTCGGTGGTCTCGACACGATACCGAAACCGCTCAGACATATTTGGCGAAAGCGACACCCTCTATTGAACGACAAGATGACAGACGACGATGTGCCTGGCGCGCTGAAAGATACCGTCAAAGAGTTTGGCGAGGAAGGCGCATGCCAGCAAGGAATTCTATACTATCCTGAGTACTACATGACAGCGTTCGAAAAAGAACACGAAGAACTAATAGAGACAATGACCAATGCTAAGAGAGACGCTGTAGAAGGCAACGGCCAAGGCCAAGGCGGCGGAAAAGAGCATGAGGACCTCTCTGACGACGATTTTGTGGATCTCGACAATTTCGAAAATGAGGACGTGACCGCGCAGCCAGCAGGCGGGGCAGCTACTCAAGGCGCCAAACGAAAGCATGCCGGAGGCACCGCAAATCCATTCCCGGCGAAAAGACACAAGGGCGACCGACCAGACTTCTGCACAATGGAAGAACCCGAGGTCCTCTTTTGGCTCGCCAAAGTACCCCTCACCTTCAAAAAAGAACTCCTTGACTCGAAGCTCAATTTGTTGCCATTGAAGTCGGCGTATGCGCGCGTTATGCTCAAGCGCATATTCAACAAGACGTTTCAGAACTGGGCTGCGGAGGACCCTTTGACTGAAGAGACGCTGGGGAAGCTCAGGCAATGGAGACTTTTGGGCACTTTCAGTGGCTCTTTTATTGCGAACCCTGCGGGTCTTAAGAAGTTTCTTGACAAGATACTGTATCCAGACAAGACAGCGGTTGGCGAAGGGAAGAGAACGAAGAAAGAAACGGTCGTCTTGCCGGATTATAGTAGTAACACAGATAAATGGCCTGAGAATTGGAGGTAGGAGGTGTGACGATGAAGCAGGGTATGGAATAGAGCGGGTCGTCTATTTGTCATTTTGTTGTGTACGAGAAGATGTGTATGATAGCTCATGTAGTGTTACATCCAAACAACGTTCAATGAATGCTGAACTTGGTCGTTCTGCGCCGTAGATCCTTTTCGCTCATGCCTGCAAAGATTTCCCCTTCCATATGCCCATGTACATAACAGGGTCCGATGAGCTCAACGTGATGGGTGTTGTCGTCTTTCGATTTGGTAACATCGATGTCGCGGAGTATGACTGGTACTGAAGATCCATAGAGGATGCAAGCCCACTTACGACCGCCAGAAACCATGTCTTCCGGCCCTAGACCTACTATAGATTTTTGCATATAGCCAGAAGCGAAGTTGGTTTCAGACCAGAACACTCTCTTGTTCTCAGTCGCCACCTGGACACGTCTGAGATAGCTAGTTAAGGTACTTGGCTGTGATGCATCTGCGATCAAGGCTGCTGAGTCCAGATTGCCGTTGCTGTTGAGCTTCGAGAGCGCTAGCGCGCATGCACGCCGATACCATGTAGGCGCAATCCTCGCATCTAGACTTCGGTTCGCGACGAGCGTCATCCAAAGTCGGTCATCGATGTCCGATTCTGGTGTCCCTCCCCATCCAAGCATTTTCAGACAACCCTTCGTAAGTACCCCGTCGTGTACAGCGGAAGTAGAGATGTGATCAACGACGTTCAATGCTATGCCCTCGACTTGCAATACATGATTGAATATCCGTGGAGGTAATATGGCTGGCATACTAACGTGCCGAGAAGCATTAGATGCATTGTACGTTTGACTGCCAACTGCGCCTAGCAAATCGTCTGGCAACACATTACGCTGACAAGGACCACCCTTGTCGAACGACGCTACGGCAATATATGAAGGTAAGGTTCTGCGTGCGTATGGAATTGCGCGTGAGGCAGCAGGCCAGCTTGCCCAAGGTCGACACAAGACATCTAAGGACTTCGAGGTTGCGGTACTGTGATTGACAAAATCTTCAAAGATTGTTACTGGGTGCTTTGCGTAGTCAAATATGCGAACATCTGAACTAGCCCATGGTGTATTATGGGATCGGCGTCCATCTATGGCGAGATTGGATAGGGCATAGATGACATCTCTGATATCTGACACTGCAAACGATGAAGCCGCGTGAACCAGAGATTCCAGACTCATCAACTTCGAAACGATTGTCGAATCCGAGCGTTTCTGGAATACGTTGCGCGAGAACTGCATCAGTGCCACTGCCTTGTCGCTGTTGATGCCATCCAAAGTAGCAGGTTGTAGCTTGAATAGGGCCGATTGCTGATAGAGTGACCGTATTCGATCGATGTTCGTTGAGTACAAATCGATGGCATCCGCAAAATCCAACCAGCTCAAAATCTTATCCGCAACGCGAACTGATAACTTTCTCGCACAAGCCACCTCCTGAATGACCCAGCGGCGCTCAAACCACGGCTGCTGCAAAAGATGACCAAAAGCTGCCCAGGAGCGAAGCACATTCTCATCAAGTGTTTCTCCACGCAAATCGATATCGAGCGTTTTGAGGTTGAGAATGTCCGGCACAAGACTCACAGCTTCCTCGGCGCTCCCTTGCAAGGACTCGTCATCTCCCAGCCATGCGATCACATTCCAAGCACAGGAGTATATGTCAAGCATCTTAGGGATTTGCTGAGTCTTCTCGTGTTTGTTTGCCTGATCGATACAAAGAGCGTCGACCCAGATCCATAAATGGTCGTCAATGAGGCGAATGTGTTTCAAAGCTTGGTAGAGATTCCTGCGGATAGGGTACGGCTGGAGAATATTCGACGCTGTGGGAAGATTACACAGGAATATCTCATGTGAAGGAGTGTCATCGCCCCATGCGTATGAAAGGGCCTGAAACTCATGGACCACTGTAATGATTCTCTCCATGTGAATGACCCTCAGATAGCACACCAAAGGGCTTTCAAACGAACCAGGATCGATACGAAGGAGTCGAACCTCATTTTCCATGAGGGATGTGTACTGATAGGCTACCGGTGGATTTGAGAGACAATTACCAGGAGTAGTAAGCCGGTCGGGCTGAGTGGAACGATCGAAATAGTCGTAGAGATCAGAAAGATTGGGGGTCTTGGTGGAATCCGGGATCTTCGTAGAATCTGGAAAGGTATGCATCCACTCTGTTGGGGTAATCCAGGGGTCCTGGTTTGAAGGCATAGAAGACTCTCCGTAAAAACCATGGGTCTTACTCGGAAAACCATACGACGCACTGCCGATTGGGGACGCCATTCGAGCGGGCGAATCTCCATGATAGAAGCTGTGAGCTGGCGACTGTGATCGTGTTCTTTCATTCTCTGAGTAGTGATTGGGCGAAGTGGCGCGATCGCGAACTGGAGTTCTCCCTCTATCTTCCCCTGTACGAAAGTGGCTCCAGCTGTTAACCACTGACTCGGGTTTCCAGGCTTGCTTGTCCAGCTCTTCTCTCAAGGTCACGCGCTCTTTCCGGTCGCGCCTCGCTTCCACCTCGAGATCGCACTCCCTCTTCAGACGGATGCAATTGCTACATCGGCCTTGGGTGTCGTCTGGGGCTAGAATGCATCGTATCTTTCTTCTCCGACAATGAGTACACGCGACAGATAGTCTCTGATATCGACCTCTTGTTTGTTGGCGGGGTTCGTTCGATGGTGAGGGTTCCATTGATGCGACGAAGGTGACGTTGCTTGTCTTATCAACCAACAATAGAGGCTCACGATGAACAAAGCCCGGCTGCGTTATAGAATGATGAAAGGCTGTTGGGGAAGTGGTAAAGTTTTGTCGTACCTATGCACTGCGCCATGCATGCAGGCAGCTGCAGATTATCGGTAAGTCTTGTCTGCTGACGCTATGCCGTGTTGACACTCGCGGCTATGCACAGCCTCGGTCGTCGTCTTGGAGTTGTCTAGTGGTCAACCTCCGGAGTATGGTTCAAAGATGATTGTTGGGAACGTGGCGTAACAAGTATGCTTAATTCATTCGCGAGGTAACGATTACTTTGATGAAATATCCCGTTGCGATGCCGAGGCGGTTTGACAGAATTGAGGCTGTGCGTGCGGCTGAGCACCGTCAGACTTGGTTCGCGATCTCCATGGTCGGAAAGATTGTTGCTCTATACCAAGTTTGCAATGCCGCGTTCTGGATCGCAATGTATCTTACCGAGAACAGGACGCGACTGATTAGGGCGTCCGTTTCTCGATAGTCGAAATCTTGGGTATCACATCTTGGAGTTGCTCTCGATCTTTCTCGGTTGGGGTAAGACCAAATTTCTCCTCAGCCTTGTCGGATATGTAGAGGCCAGCGCCCGCGTACGCCATGACGCCCACACCAATGATCATGCGCGTCTTGGGCGGTATGTTCTTGAACCATCTATAAATGTTAGTAATGGGAACGTACATATGCAGGGTGCGCACGTACTGCCAGACAGCCATGTCGAGGTTGAGAAGGTGCACACGCGTTGGTGTCGCAAAGTTCGCGATGACGACGCTGAGGGCTCAGCGCCAAGCCTGAAGCAGCTCTCAGACTCGAGCGCGACACGACGTCAGCGCTCGCATGTGTGAACGCGTCTCGTACATTCACTCATTAGCATTGAATACCGTTCTTTCATTCACCACGCAATAATCATCCCGTTCCAGCCAAGCATGGTCTCATAGCTTGGAACCTTGAACATCGATCGCCGCACCTCCGCACCCACTCCGCACCCTGAGACCACCTGGGCAGATGTGCGCGCTATTACCACCCGCCTCTTGAGCGCCTCCGCCAGCACCATAAGGCCTCCACCACTCTATAACTATGCCCGGCTTCCGCCGCTGGGGCAAGTCCAAATTCGAGCGGAATCCCGAGTCGTCGTTCAAGCTCCTCGCGGCCATCATCGTCATCACCCTGTACCTCCTCATCAAAGAGTTCCAGAACCCGACTGTTCGAGAGAGGGACATACCGAAGTTCGGCGCACAAATACAACATGCGGATTGGAATGGAACGGGCAAGGCGGACGAGGCACGGGCGAAGAGCGTGCGGGATGCCATGAAATATACCTTTTGGAAGTACAGGGAGAACGCCTGGGGCTGCGATGACATCCTGCCTGTGTCGGGAGGTAACTCGTCATCCAGAAATGGGTGGGGAGCTTTCATCGTGGACTCCGCGAGCACACTGGCACTCATGGGGCTATGGGACGAGTTGGCGCATTCTCTCGAGCACATACTCGCCATCGACTTCAACGAAGCGAAGGACCTCGTCGACCCTTTCGAGACCACGATACGATACTTGGGCGGGCTTCTGTCTATTGTGGACATGTACGACACCGGGCTTATTCCGGAAGACGTACTGAGCGAAGAGGCACGCGATCTTGTACTGGAGCACGCTGTCACCCTAGCGGGGAAGCTTGCTCCAGCATATGACACCCCCACAGGCATGCCATGGCCTCGTGTCGACTTTGAAACAGAGCAGGGCGAGCCAGATCCTTCCTTCGTCTTCAGCGACGACCCAACCAAACACGGCTACGACCAACACCCCGCTATAGGCCCTGCGCGAACTGGCTCTTCCATCCTCGAAAACCGCGTCTTAACCAGATTGACTGGCAACTTGACATACACGCAGAACTCGACGAACGCGTGGGCGCCACTAGTATGGTCGAAGTGGAAGACACCGTGGGCAGGCATGGTTGACGCGCCTGTTGACATCATGACAGGAGAGCCAGTGGGCCGCCAGAGGCACTGGGATGGTGGACACGATTCATACTACGAATATCTCGTCAAGATGACGCTCTTAGCACCACCAACAGATCCCCATCTTGGCACATACAAACACCGCTTTACAGATGCGGCGTACTCTCTACGCAAACACCTCAGTTCCCGCTCCGCACCAGCACCCGACCACTACATGCAGCACCTCTATATCGGGCGATACAACAAGGAATATGAGAACCAGCAAGGACATCTCGCCTGTTTCGCACCCGGTACCATCCTCCTCGCATCCAGACTCTACGACGAACCCTACCTCCGTACCTTTGCGCTCGCGCTCCTCGAAGGCTGCCGCCACTCGTATACCTCCACACCTACCAAGATCGGTCCAGAGACATGGGCATGGATACCCAAATTCGGATACGACGACCCGCTCTTCATTCCAGAAACTGCCCGTCAAGAGCGCGAAGCGATGGCTAGCGGTATCTGGGCGCTAGAACCAGCATACAAAGGCCGGCCTGAGTATGTGGAAAGCCTCTTCTATGCATGGCGCATAACAGGCGACAAACGGTATCGCGAGTGGGCATGGGAAGCTTTCTCCGCTATGGAAAAGCATTGCAAAGCGCCGTTTGGATACGCACAACTGGCTGATGTGTATGATACAAAGTCAAAGGGCGAGGACAAATGGGTGGATCTGCAAGAGAGCTTCTGGGCTGCGGAAACGTTGAAGTATCTTTGGCTCACGTTCTCGGACGTTGAGGTCGCGAGTTTGGATAGCTGGGTGTTTAGCACTGAAGGGCATCCGTTTCGTATGATGCGGTGAGCGAGGTCGTCATGGTACGGTCATACATGGAAGAAGAGAGAACACCACGTCTTGAGTGGAAGGGCAACATAACAGCCAGAGAGGCTCATGAGGGCCTACAACAGATCGCAAGCACAGTGGAGAGGCACAAAGCTGGCTCACCAGCAACGGCGCAAAGATACCCAGAATCAGAATCGCTTCAATAACAAAAACAGAGCACTCTTGTACTATTGCATTATCCCTTCGCTGCCTCACCATCTCCATCGTTTTTCCTCGGCTCATCGCTCACAGCACTTAGCTTCCTCCGCCACTACCTCCGCCACTGTGTCCACCGCTATCACCGCCGTATCCATGACTATGCCCACTGCTATGTCCATGACTATGCCCATCACCATACCCATGACTACCTCCACCTCCATCTGCCCCTACATCTGTAGCATTAGACACTCTATTACTCTTATACACACTCCCTGACACACCCTTGTACACACCGCCACTTCCGCGGTTATAACTCAGCTTACTAGCATCTGTGTATTCAGGAGGATCGTAAATAGGGCTTCGGGTTTGTCGTGTTCTGCTGGTAGAATTAGGATTAATGGCATTAGAGTTGGGTATGGTAATGGGTTTGGCGGTAGGCTTAGGAGTCGATGGTATGCAGCCCATGGTGTTGTATTTGGATAATCTCAAGTGCTTGGAAGTTGGAGGGTGTGGGAAATTGGGAGTGAGAAGTGTTCGAGTATGGAGGAGGGTTGGTATGGGCGTTCGCTATGTGTTAAGGAGGACAGGTGTGGCAGTTACGAACAGAGAGTGATGTCGCGTCATCTGGATGCTAGTGATAGGTGAAGTGGTGTCTTCAATACGTGCGTATCCACAGCACGGTACATACACCCTATCCTCGTCGCCATAACTTGTTCTCGTAGTACGGTATGTTGCTCGATCTAGCCTGCGTATCGTGTATTTTGGCGTCTACAAGCGCAGGGTCGTCTG
>Ga0265798_10009217_pt1 | contig 12404 bp, 8 predicted proteins | sample P3T30metagenome_FD_192430 | JGI IMG/M metagenome (GOLD analysis project Ga0265798, IMG submission 192430) | Plant litter microbial communities from East Loma Ridge, Irvine, California - P3 T30 | ecosystem: Environmental > Terrestrial > Plant litter > Unclassified | place: USA: California...
GCGGGCGTGCGCGCCGTGGTGCAGCCCGGCGGCTCCATCAAGGACCAGGACAGCATCGACGCCTGCAACCGCCTGGGAATGGCGATGGTGCTCACCGGCGTGCGCCACTTCAAGCACTAAGACGAGGTAGGCGGGCGTTAGAGCCCGCTGCGCAAAACGGCGAAGTAGGGCGCGTAGCAAGTGCGCCCCGCTTCGCCGTACCTTTGCTACTTACTACCGCTCCCTATTCCGCGCTGCGCTATCTAAATGGGTTTTTTCAATTTCCTGACCAGCGACATTGCCATTGACCTGGGCACTGCCAACACGTTAATCATTCACAATGACAAGATTGTGGTGGACGAGCCCAGCATCATCGCCAAGGACCGTACCACCAATAAAGTCATCGCTGTCGGCTCCAAGGCCCAGCAGATGCACGAGAAAACCCACGATAATATCAAGACTATCCGCCCGCTGAAGGATGGCGTTATTGCCGATTTCCACGCGGCCGAGGAGATGATAAAGGGCCTCATCCGGCTCATCGACACCCGCAACCGGCTGTTTCAGCCCTCGCACCGCATGGTTATCTGCATCCCGAGCGGCATTACGGAAGTAGAAAAGCGCGCCGTCCGTGACTCGGCCGAGCACGCGGGCGCCAAGGAAGTATGGATGATTCAGGAGCCGATGGCCGCCGCCATCGGCATCGGTATCGACGTGGAGCAGCCGGTCGGGTCGATGATAATCGACATTGGGGGCGGCACTACCGAGATTGCGGTTATTGCCCTCTCGGGCATCGTGTGCGACCAGTCGATTAAGACGGCCGGCGACGTATTCAACCAGGATATTCTGGACTACATGCGCCGGCAGCACAACCTGCTCATCGGCGAGCGCTCGGCCGAGCGCATCAAAATCGAAGTGGGCGCGGCCCTCACCGAGCTCGACGTGACGCCACCCGACTACGAGGTGCGCGGCCGCGACCTGATGACGGGTATTCCAAAGGTGATTAAGGTCACGTCGTCGGAAATCGCCATCGCCCTCGACAAGTCGGTAGCCAAAATCGAAGAAGCCGTGCTCAAGGCGCTGGAAATCAGCCCGCCCGAGCTGTCGGCCGACATCTACGAAAACGGCATTCACCTCACCGGCGGCGGCGCGCTGCTGCGCGGCCTCGACAAGCGCCTGGCTGCCAAAACCAAGCTGCCCATCCACATTGCCGAAGACCCCCTCCGCGCCGTGGTGCGCGGCACCGGCAAGGCCATCAAGGATATTCAGGGCTTCCGGGGCGTACTCTTAACGTAGTGAACAATAGGCAATTAGCAGTGGGCGATTGGTGGCTGAGCCGCTAATTGCTCACTGCTCCTTGTTCATTGCTAATTGACTCATGCGTAATCTCATCGCGTTTCTGCTGCGCTTCCAGGGGGTGATGCTCTTTGTGCTGCTGGAAGTGGTGAGCCTGTTTTTGTTCGTCACCAACAGCTCGTACCAGCGGGCGGCGTTCTTCAACTCGGCCAATACCTACGCGGGGACCGTGCTGGCCCGCCGCACGCAGGTGCTCGACTACTTCCGGCTCGATGAGCTGAACCACCAGCTATTGGTAGATAATGCCCAGCTGCGGCAGCAACTCTACCCGCCCGACTTCACCCGGCGCGAGGCCGACTCGCTGCCCGTGGGCCGCGATACCTTGGGGCACATCATCTACCGGCACCTGCGGCCCGACCCCAGCCAGGCGCTGGCTGGCGCGGCGGGCCTGCCCGGCCTGAGCCCGACGGCCCGGCCCAAAAAGCCCAACCCGCTGGCCCGGCCCGATACGCTGCTGCTCGGCGGCGCCCGCATCCCGACCCGCGATGTGGAATACCCGCTGGTGCCGGCCCGCATTCTCAATAACTCGCTCCGCGCGGTGGATAACTACCTGACCCTGAACGTAGGTACTGCCGATGGCGTGCAGCCGGGCCTGGGCGTGGTGGGTGCCGCCGGCGTGGTGGGCCAGGTAAAAGCGGCCAGCGAGCACTACTCAACCGTATTCTCCTTACTGCACTCCAAGATGGCCATCGCCGCCAAAATAAAGCGCGACGGTACCTTTGGCAGCGTGAAATGGCCCGGTGACGACTACAGCCACGCGCTGCTCGACTACATTCCGCGCCAGAACCGCCTGGTGCGCGGCGATACCGTGGTGACGTCGGGCTATAACGCCGTTTTCCCCGAGGGCGTGATGGTGGGCACCGTGGAGTCGTTTGTGAAGGAGCCGGACAAGAATTTCTGGACCGTGCGCCTGCGGCTGAGCGTCGATTTTAGTCGCCTTACCTACGTGTACGTGGTGCACAACCGCCCCCACACCGAGCGCGACTCGCTCGAAACGGCCGCCACCGCGCCCGAGCCCGCCCCGACCAAGCCACTCGTTAAGCCCACCCGCCCCCGCCGATGAGTGCAGTAGGAGTACTTGTGCGCCAGCTGCTGCGCTTCGGCTTCTTTGCCGGGATGCAGGTGCTCATTGTGGGGCAATTGTCGCTGTTTGGGCTCGGCTGGTGCTTTTTGTACCTGGGCTTCGTGTTGTTTCTGCCGCTGCGCACGCCCATCTCCTTGCAGCTGCTGCTGGGCTTTTGCATGGGCCTGGCGATGGATATCAGCTACGACACGGGCGGGCTGCACGCCGCTGCTGCCGTGCTGCTGGCCTACCTGCGCCCGTGGGTGCTGCGCCTGCTCACGCCGCGTGACGGCTACGATGCCCAGGACACCGTGAACGTGCACCAGATGGGCTGGCAGTGGTTTATGGTGTACCTGCTGCTGCTGGTGGGCCTGCACCACCTGGCCTACTTCTTCTTGGAACTGGGTTCGTTTCAGCATCCGCTCATCACGCTGGGGCGGGTGGGCATGAGCATCTTGTTCACGAGCACGGCGCTGCTTATTATTCAGCTGCTATTCTTCCCGGTGCGGCGCAACCGCAGCTAGCTGGGGAAATACTGGCGGGCAAACTGCTGCGCATACGCCCGCACCTGGTCGCGCACGGCCCGAAACTGCGCTAGTACTTCCTCCTCGCTGCCGCTAGCCTTGGCGGGGTCGGGGAAATTGTGGTGCAACTTTTTGGCTGAAGATGGGAAAACGGGACATACTTCACTGGCGTGGTCGCACACGGTCAGCACATAGTCGAATGGCAACTGCGCGTATTCGTCCACATGGTTGCTGGTGTGGTGCGCAATGTCCACCCCGTCTTCTGCCATCACGCGCACGGCACATGGGTTGAGGCCGTGGGTTTCAATGCCGGCCGAATACACGGCGGCGCTGCTGCCAAGTAGCTGTTGAAGGTAGCAGTGCAATAGCTGGCTGCGGCACGAGTTGCCAGTGCAAAGCACCAGAATATTCTGTTTAGAAGGCACGAAAGGAAGTAGCGCGGACTTTTAGTCCGCAAGTGAATGCGTCAGGTACGAGCTACTAAGCTCGCGCTACGAGTACCAGCGGCGGCGCAGCCAAAAGGCTACATTAACCAGCGCAATGAGCGCCGGTACCTCAATCAGCGGCCCGATAACGCCCGCCAGGGCCTGCCCCGAGTTCAGCCCAAACACGCCGATGGCCACCGCAATGGCCAGCTCAAAGTTGTTGCCAGTTGCCGTGAAAGCTACCGACACGTTCTCCGCGTAGCTGGCTCCCAAGTACTTGCCAGCCGCGAAGCTGAGCCCGAACATAATGCCGAAGTACAAGGCTAGCGGCAGCGCGATGCGCAACACGTCGAGCGGCAGGCGCACTATCAGCTCGCCCTTGAGGCTGAACATCAGGACGATGGTGAGCAGCAGCGCCACCAGCGTGAGCGGGCTGATGGCCGGGATAAATACGCGCTCGTACCAGGCATCACCCTTGAGGCGGCGCAGCACCAGCCGCGACAGCAGCCCCGCTCCAAACGGCAGCCCCAGGTACAGCAGCACGCTGGGCGCAATATCGCCGATGCTCAGGTGCACCGCGTAGCCTTTGAGACCCACGTAGGGTGGCAGCACGGTGATGAACAGCCAGGCCAACACGCTGTAAAACAGTACTTGAAATATAGAATTGAGCGCCACTAGCCCGGCGGCGTACTCGCGGCTGCCGTCGGCCAGGTCGTTCCAGACCAGCACCATCGCGATGCAGCGGGCAATGCCGATGAGGAGGAGCCCCACCATGTAGGCCGGCTTGTCGGGCAGCAGCCAGGTGGCCAGCCCAAACATCAGCAGCGGGCCAATTATCCAGTTGAGCACCAAGGATAAACCAATGATGCGCACGTTGCGAAAGACAGTTGGTAATTGCTCGTACTTCACCTTCGCCAGCGGCGGGTACATCATCAGGATGAGGCCCAGCGCCAGCGGTACGTTCACGGTGCCCACCGTGAAGTAGTTGACGGCCCGGCCCATGCCTGGCACGAAGTAGCCCAATGCTACACCCAGCGCCATCGCCAAAAAAATCCAGAGTGTGAGGCCTTGGTCCAGCGCCGATAGCTTGCGCTGCGCCAATGCTGCCGGTAGCGGCGGGCTAGGCTTATCCATAAAGGGAGAAGTAATTAGCAGGCGCACGCATCCGCCGGCCCGCAAACGGGGCCAGCGGTGGCCACTTCAAAAAAAGCGAGAAACTGCTGCTGCACCTGGCGCAGCAGCTCGGTATTGAGGCAGTAGCAAACGGTGAGGCCGTCAATTTCGCCCCGAATGAGGTCGAGCGCCTTTAGCTCTTGCAGATGCTGAAACACGGTGGTGCGTGCCAGCGGCAGCTCCGCCGCGATATCGCCCGAGATGCAGGTTTGGTTGCTGGCCAGCAGCTGGATAATAGCCACCCGCGCCGGATGGGCCAGGGCTTTGGCTACGCGGGCCAGCTGCTGCTGCTCGGCAGTGAAGGCGGTGGTTTTGGCGATGGTCATGAGCTAGCCGGTCTTGTATGTCGCAAACATACGACATACTATGTCGTATGTTTGCGACATAGCTTAAAAGGAAGTGCTTGGCAACCCTGAAAAATGAGCAGCAAGACATAAAAAAACCGCGTCGGCTGGGCCGACGCGGCTAAGTAAAGCTGCTGTAGCGTGCAAATGGCCAGCTACTTGGCTGCAAAGAAATACGTAGCGGCCAGCTGGAAGCCCCGGTGATAGGCTTTGCTGCCCGTATCGTTGCCATCCGAGTCGTTGGGCACGAAGTTGACCAAGCCCAGGCCGTAGCCCAGCTGCGCCTGCACGGGGCCCACGCGGTAGCCCACGCCGGCATTGAGACCCGCGTCGAAGCGGCGGGCAGTAAAGGTGATAGTAGGGGCGCCCAAGGAGTTGCCGGAGCCCGCCGAGCTGTTGTCGTTCTGGCGGTCGCCGTACTCCACGGAGAGCGAGCCGGGGTATTCCCCATTGGGAAGCTGAGTCGTAATATCGGGGTTGTCGCTGTTGATGGAGACTTTGTAAGAGCCACCGCCCCCCACGCCCACGGCTACGTAAGGCCCGGCAAAAAGCTGGAAGCCGTGGTCGCCGCCCGTCGTGTACACCACATTGAGTGGCAGCTCCAGGTAGTTAAGGCGCGGTTTAATGGTGGCGCTCAAGTTCGTGGTGCTCACACCAAAGGGCACTTGCAGCGAGCCCTTGAGCTCCGCGCCTTTTTGCGAGAAGAGCAGGGACGGCTGAAACGCCACGTTGCCGAAGCTCAGGTTGAGGGTGCCGCCTACCTGCACGCCCAGCTGGTGGTTGGTCGCGTCGAGGCCCGTCGAGTTGCCGCTGTAGGAAAACGTGGTGAGGTTGGCGCCCAGCCGGGGGCCGAAGGAAATGCTGGTCTGCGCCTGGCTGGCTGAGGCCGTCAGCAGCAGTAGGGCAGTAGCGAAAGCGGGTACTTGTTTTTTCACAGAAAGCATTATTGGAAGAGTGAGGTATTAAAAAAGACGTCCAAAGCTAGCATCAAACCCGGCCCCCGCTGCCCGCGCCGTGTGGAGTTGGCCCAGTTCTGGCATCTTTGACGCAACAACTCTGGCCGCCTGGCCCGTCTTTATGCGCTATCTGCTGCTTTTCTGCTGTTTACTGATGACCGCCCTTCTCGCCGACTCGGCCGCCCCCGGCCCGCCCACGCCCTTCACCGCGCAGTGGAAGCAGATAGATGCCCTGCTGGCCAAGGAGCAGACGGCCACTGCCGCGCCCTTGGTCGAAAAAATATACCAGCAGGCCCGCCGCGAAAACAATGCCCCCGCCTACGTGCGGGCGCTGCTCTACAAAATCCGGCTGCTTGAAAACAAGGAAAACGACGCCGACGAAAAAGGCATCGCGCTGCTCGAAAACGACCTCAAAACGGCGCAGTTTCCGGCCCGGCCCATCCTGCACTCGCTGCTGGCCGGTCTGTATGCCGACTACTACAATCAGCACCGCTACCAGCTTTACCAGCGCACGGCCGGTGCCCAGCCCACGGCCGATGCCGCCACGCCCGGCGCCGCCGACGGCGGCAGCACCCTGGCCACCTGGGATGCCGGCCGGCTAGGCGCGGCCATCGTGCGGCACTACTACCAGTCGGTAGAAGATGAGCCCCAGCGCCAGCTCAAAACCACTCTGGCCGACCTCGGCGACCTGGCCACCGGCGGCGACGCCGAGGGCCGCGCCCTGCGCCCCACCCTCTACGACCTGCTGACCCAGCGCGCCATCGCGGGCCTGCAAAACCAGGAGCTGTACCTCACCCGCCCCGAGCAGCAGTGGCAGCCCACCGAGCCCCAGCTATTCGGCAGCGGCGCGGAGTTTGCCGCGCTGCGCCTGCTGGCCCCAGCCCCCGACTCGCTCAACGGCCAGCTGCACGTGCTGCACCTGTTGCAGCGCCTCACGGCTTCGCGCCAGCAGCTGGCTCCGCAAAACCTGGCTGCGCTGGCCGATATCGACTTGCAGCGCCTCGATTATCTGCACTCCATCACCCAAGGCACCGACCTGGCTAGTCAGTACGACCCCGCCCTGGCCCGCCTGGCTGACACCTATAAGGCGCTGCCCATCAGCGCTGAGTTTATTGCCCGCCGCGCCGAAGCCCGGCGCGAAACCGACCCCGTGGCCGCCGTAGCCCTCACCCGCGAAGCCGAGGCGCGGTTCCCCACCTCGCGTGGCGCGGCCCGCGCGCGCCAGCTGCGCGCCGCCATCGAGCAGCCCGAGCTGGCCTTTACGGCTGCCGACGTGGTGATGCCCGGCCAGCCCTGGCGGTTCGACATCACGGCCCGCAACGTGACCGAGCTGCATGGCTGGGCCTACCGCATCACCCTTAAGGAGTGGCAGCAAGCCGAGCGCTACGACCCCCAAAACCGCACCTTTGCCCAGCGCTACGCCCGCGCCCTGAAGGCCGCGCCGGTCGCCACCTGGCCCATCACGGTGCCCGGCCAGCCGCTGACTTATAAAGAGCAGAAGCTGGCCGCCGCCGGCACCGCGCTGCCCGCCGGTTACTACCTCATCTTGCTCAGCAACAAGGCTCAGCTGGCCACCGCCGGCCAGCCGGCCGGCACCGTCACGGCCCACGCCGTGCTGGGCGCCAGCGCCCTGAGCGCCGTGCGCCGTACCAACCCCGCCACCGGCACCACCACGCTGCTGCTGCTCAATCGCCAGACCGGCGCCCCGCTGGCCGGCGTGCAAAACCAGCCGCGCTTCAACTTCTACAACCGCGAAAAATCGCGCGATGACAGCCGCCTGGGGGCCGTGGCCGCCACCGTTGCCACGGGCGAAGTCGAACTGCCAGCCGCCGCCCGCCAGGCTGCTGCTACGCAGGGCAACGAGCAGCTGCGCGAGGTGCGCTCCTGGCTGGGCCGCGATACGCTGCTGACCACCGTTAATTCCTACTACTCTCCCGGGCAGGAAGACAACGACGCCCAGCCCCAGCGCCGCACGTTTCTCTTCACCGACCGCGCCATCTACCGGCCGGGCCAGACGGTTTATTTCAAGGGCATAATGACCCAGCAGCTGCGCGGCCAGGCCAGCCTGCTCACCGGCCAGCCGGTGAGCGTGCGCCTGCTCGACGTGAATGGCCAAACCGTGCAGACGCTGCCTTTTACCACCTCCGATTTCGGCTCGTTCCACGGCTCGCTGGTGCTGCCCACTGGTTTGCTCAATGGCGAGATGCAGCTCCAGACCGACGACGGCGGCCTCGCCTTCGCGGTGGAAGACTACAAGCGCCCCACTTTCCTGGTAACGCTCGACTCGGTGCCCGGCCGCCCGCAATTGGGCCAGCCGCTCACCATCAACGGCCGCGCCCGCGCCTACGCTGGCCAGGCCACCGACGGGGCCAGCGTGCAGTACCGCGTCACGCGCCGCGAGCTGTGGCCGCTGTTCGACTACGGGTTTGGGGGCGGCCGGGGCCGCAGTATTTACCCGCCCGGCCCGCGCGGCGGCAGCCAGGAAATCGCCCACGGCACCACTACTACCGATGCCGAGGGCCGCTTTGCCGTCACCTTCACGCCCCCGCTGGTTCCCCAGCCGGCGGGCCGCTACGCCCCCGGCTACCTCTTTGAGGTAACCGCCGACGTGACCGACGCGGCCGGCGAAACCCGCACCGGCACCCGCACCGTGCCCCTCGGCCGCAATCCGCTCAGCCTGCGCTTCGCTGGCCCCGATGCGGCCGATAAAGCCAGCCAGCCTGCCTTCTCACTCTTCGCCACCAATGCCACTGGCGAGCCGCTGCCCGCCACTGGCACCCTGCGCCTGCTGGCCCGCCGCTACCGCCCCAACCCGCCCGGCGTGCCCGGCCCCGCCCCCGAAACGCCTGACAACGAGCTGCCCGCCGAGCTGGTTAAGCTACTTCCCTTCGATACCAAGGCCAGCGCCGTGCTTGACCTGCGCGCCACCCTAGCCGGCCTGCCCACCGGCCGCTACCGCCTCGAAGCCCGCGCCACTGGCGCCGACTCGGCCCGCGCCACGCACGACTTCACGCTCTACGATTCGCAGGCTGCCACCGTGCCCTTTGCTACGCCCGACTGGTTCGTGGCCCTCGCCGATACCGTGGCCCCCGGCCAGCCCGCTGGCATCTTGCTGGGCAGCAGCGAAGCCGAGAGCCGCATCCTGCTCGAAGTGGAGCGCGCCGGCCAGCTGCTGCGCCGCGAGTGGCTCACCCTCAAGGCCGGCGAGCAGCGCCGGCTAGCCCTCGCCAGCGGCCCCGCCACTGCCCAGGGCCCGCTTTACATTCACACTACGCAGGTGCGCGACGGTCGCCTCTACCAGCATAATACTACCGTGCGCGTGGCCGAGCCGCCCCAGCCGCTCACGCTGGCCATCGCCACCTTCCGCGACAAGCTTCAGCCCGGCCAGCGCGAAACCTGGCGCGTCACTATCCATCAGGCCAACGGCAAGCCCGCCGATGCCGAGCTGCTCGCCACCCTCTACGACCAGAGCCTGGACGTATTCCGCGCCCACAGCTTCCAGGCGCTGGAAGCGGGCGAAAACTACTACCCGGCCCGCTTCGGGTGGGAGGGGAATTTTGGACAGTTGCGCTCGGATGAGCTAGACCGCAAATACCCTTCGACTGGGCCACTGGCAGTTGAATACCCTGCGTTGAATAGCTGGGATGCCTTGGCAGTAAATAGGTTGCAGGGCAGAGTAGGAGGTGTCCGAATTCAACAGGGTACGCCTGGCAGTGGTACCGTGGTAAAGCTCCGGGGCACTAACTCTATTGCTGCCCAGGATATGCAGGCAATGCCAGCACCGATGGCTGCTAGGGCGGCTGTGCGCTTCACGGCGCCAGTCGTGAAGAAGGATGAGGAAATGAAGCGGGGTGAATATGCTGACACTGTTAGCAATGGCAAGCCCAAAGCTGGCCGAGCCCCTGACCTAACCGCCGTGCCCACTCGCACCGACTTCCGCGAAACGGCCTTCTGGCAGCCCGCCCTGCGCACCGATAAAAACGGCGACGTGGTGCTCGAATTCCAGATGCCCGAGGCAGTCACGCGCTGGCAGCTGCTGGCCCTGGCCCACGACAAAAACCTGCGCACCGGCCAGCTCGCCCGCCAGCTCGTCACGCAAAAAGAAATCCAGCTCACGCCCAACGCCCCGCGCTTTCTGCGGCCCGGCGACACGTTCACCTTGCCCGCCAAGTTCTCCAACCTCACCGACCACGCCACCAGCGGCACGGCCCAGCTCTTTTTGCTCGATGCCGCCACCGGCCAGGATATCACCAGCCAGCTGCTGCGCGGCGCTGCCCAGCAGCCCGTAGCTGCCGCCGCCCACCAGAGCACGGCCCTGGGCTGGGAAATCAGCCTGCCCGCCGACTTTGCGCCCGCCGCCGTCACCTACCGCGTGGTGGCCCAAACGGGCGAAACCGCCGCCAAGCCCAGCAAAAAGCAAAAACCCAGTCCCGCCGCTACCTACTCCGATGGCGAGGAGAACACCCTGCCAGTGCTGCCCAACCGCATCCTTATCACCGAAAGCCTGCCGCTGCCCATCGTCGGCCCCGGCACCCGGGAGTTTGAGTTGAAAAAGCTCACGAGCACCGCCAGCCCCACTCGCCGCAACTACTCGCTCACGCTGGAAATGACGGCCAACCCCGCCTGGTACGCCGTGCAGAGCCTACCCTACCTGATGGAGTATCCTTATGAATGCTCCGAGCAAACCTTCAGCCGCCTCTACGCCAACCTGCTCGCCGCCCAGATTCTCAAGGCCAACCCGCGCTTCAAAACCGTGCTGGCCGAGTGGACGCGCCAGGCCCAAAGCGGCACCGCCGCCCAGCAAAATGCCCTCGCCAGCAAGCTCGCCCAGAACCAGGAGCTGAAAAACATCCTGCTCCAGGAAACCCCCTGGGTGCGCGACGCGCAGGGCGAAACCGAGCGCCTGGCCCGCCTCAGCAGCCTCTTCGACGAGCCGCGCCTGCAAGGCGAAACCGCCCGCGCCCTGGCCAAGCTCCAAGCCATGCAACTGCCCAGCGGCGCCTTCCCGTGGTTCGATAAAATGCCCGCCGACCGCTACATCACCCAGCTCATCGTGGCCGGCTTCGGCAAGCTCAAAAAGCTCGGCGCCTTCGATGCCAGCCAGCAAGACGCGGCCCGCGACATCCTCACCAATGCCCTGCGCTACCTCGACGCCGCCACCGCCGAAGACTATGCCCGCCTGCGCCGCCAGCCCGGCGTGAAGCTAGCCGAAAACCACCTGGCTGACCTGCACATTCAGGCGTTATACGCCCGCAGCTTCTGGCCCGCCCACGCCGTGGCCGCGTCCGCTAAGGCCGCCTATACCTACTACCGGGGCCAGGCCGCCACGTACTGGCCCGGCCAGTCGCGCTACCTGCAAGCCCAGGTTGCGCTGGCCGCGTTCCGCGAAAACGCCAAAGCCCCCGTGGCTTCCGCCATCCTGCGCGCCCTGGCCGAAAACGCCCTCCACAGCCCCGAGCTGGGTATGTACTGGAAGGAAGTGCGCGGCGGCTACTACTGGCGCGAGGCCCCCACCGAAACCCAGGCCACCCTCATCGAAGCGTTCGACGAGGTTAAAAACGACCAGAAGGCAGTCGATGAAATGAAGCTCTGGCTGCTCGCCCACAAGCAAACGCACAGCTGGGAAAGCACCCGCGCCACCGCCGACGCCTGCTACGCCCTGCTGCTGCGCGGCACTGACTGGCTGGCCCCTACCCAGCCCCTGCAAGTGACCGTAGGCGGCCAGGCCGTGCGCCCCGAAGCTGCGCAAGCCGGCACCGGCTACGCCAAAACCACCTGGCCCGCCGCCGCCATTCAGCCCGCCCAGGGTAAGGTGACCGTCACCAAGGCCGATGCCGGCGTGGCCTGGGGCGCGCTCTACTGGCAGTATTTTGAAGACCTCGACAAGGTGACGCCCGCCGCCAGCGCCCTCAGCCTGGAGCGCCAGCTCTATCGCGAAACCCGCACCGCCGCCGGCCCCCAGTTCGAAAAAATCACCACTGCCACGCCCCTGCGCGTGGGCGATGCCCTCGTGGTGCGCCTCGTGCTGCGCACCGACCGCGCCCTCGAATACGTGCACCTCAAAGACCAGCGCGCCGCTGGCCTCGAACTCATTTCGCCCCTCAGCGGCTACCGCTACCAGGGCGGCTTGAGCTACTACGAAAGCCCCCGCGACGCGGCCACCAACTTCTTCCTGAGCGAAGTGCCGCGCGGCACCCACGTCTTCGAGTACCGCCTGCGGGCCAGCCAGGCCGGAAATTTCTCGGGCGGCCTCAGCCAGGCGCAGTGCCTCTACGCCCCCGAGTTTGGAACCACTTCGGCGGGCCAGCGCTTGGTAATAGCACCGCAGTAAAACTGGCTGGCTGGGCCGATAGGCGGTTTTTGACCTTCAAATCTCAGTGAAGTGGGTGGTCAGAATAACACCTTGGCCCGGCCCGGCCGGTAGGTGGCCAGCCCGTCTGGCCGCCTACCGGCCAGCTTGCGCGGGTGGCGTTTGGGGCCTATTTTTGTTTTTCTAAATTATTCAGTAAGTTATTGATGAGGAAGCTAATTGTATTACTGGCCTTGTCGCTGAGCACTTCAGCGGCGTGGGCCCAGGCCGAGAAAGC
>Ga0265798_10009220_pt1 | contig 12402 bp, 15 predicted proteins | sample P3T30metagenome_FD_192430 | JGI IMG/M metagenome (GOLD analysis project Ga0265798, IMG submission 192430) | Plant litter microbial communities from East Loma Ridge, Irvine, California - P3 T30 | ecosystem: Environmental > Terrestrial > Plant litter > Unclassified | place: USA: California...
GTTCCTCAGAGGCGGAACCTCAAGCCAAGTGGTTTGGGTTGGGGGATGAGAGATTCGATACTGCCTGGGCAGAGGTTCCGGGCACGGAAGGTTGGCTCGCCCGCTGATCAATGTAATAAACGCTGACTTAGTAGAGAAGAAGGGACTAGGAGTGTATGGGAGAAACGTTACTATTCCGAAAGCTAAAGGTCGGGCATGTCAATTCACATTCTCGGATCTTTGCGAGCAGGTCCGTTTTCGGTCAACCCCACTGTATAGGACTGACGAGTAGCCGCTTGGTCCTGCCGACTATTTGACAATCACTTCGGAGTACTCTACCATCTTTATTGACCAGGTCCCCGTTCTCTTGCTCAAAAACAAGAACGAGGCGAGGCGACTGATTAATCTCGTGGATGCGCTTTGTGAGCGACTCCCTCCCGAAGTCACGCTAACATACAGATGAGGCCCGCTGCCAAATCTTCATCAGGGCCGAATCTCCCCTCGCAACCCTCTTCTTCCCCGATGCACTCTCAGTTCCCCCTTCCTCATATCCGTCAGGATTCGAATCGAATGAAGCTATCATGGCTGCGGAAGCCCTATCTGAGACCCTCGCTGCTCCAGTCAGGCCAAACATCAGTTTGTACGATGAGACTTCTACCGAGAAACGGGAGGCGGGAGATCGAGAAGACAGAGGTGGAGTCTGGGGTAATTTGGGGATCTTCACAGGAGAAGATGAGAGATTTGCTTATGTCCGTCTTTTCCAAGTACAAGGGAGAAAACTGATGTGTAGAAACGGGCAGTATCGAGATTAGTGGAGATGACTACCAGTCAAGGATATCAAGCTGAAGAATGGACACCTCTAGATCCTACCGGTAGGACATGGGAGACAAAGATCAATACCTCCCTTCCAACACCTGGGGCGAGGGCAGTACAGGATAAGATCCGAGGACCAGAAGATCTAAGCGACGACTTGGCAGTTGAAGCTGGTTACTCTCGCCCAGGCCGACTCACCCAACCGCCAAAGGAGAGGACAAGCTCGAACCCTGGAAAGGCCATTCCTAAGCGAGCGGCGAGCCCAAAGAGTACGGATGAGAGGGTTACTGATCATCCCATCAAAGGTCCATCCAGGCATTCTCCGCCTATCATCAAGGAACAACATGTTTGGGGGATCGCTGATGAGTGGGGAGGTAAGGCTGGAAAGTGGGGTCAGGGTAGTAAGGCTCACGAGTCTGGTGGTCGTAAACCTGGCGAGGAGGAGGATAAGTAGTACATCATTTAGGCAATGTATGATATACCGAATGTTATGAAATTAAGTCGAAAAATGACGACAGCTGGTGATATTGCATGCATCAGAAATGCTATGCAATAGTATATTGAATCGGACTGGACTTGTAGGTATTCGTATTTCGATTGATAAGACCGCTAGTGCAGACCGGTAGCATACCTAACACTTAGGACATTGCAACGAAATTGGAAACGATTACACGTACACATGCTTGAAGCTCTCCCTTTCAATCCAAGCTGCCCAGAACGCCTCGAGTTTGGGTCCGACTTTGAAGTTGGTGAGGCTCTGTTCGAGAGCTTGGAGACCTGCTACTGTGCGGTCACCACCTGCGATTTCGATGACTCGGCTCAACCATGAGATCAAGTGAAGGTCTCCGAGCGACTATTTATCAGTCAAGGTCATTCTAATTGCTGTGGAATGCTCACGACCTGATCTCCAAGTACGTAAAGACCCTTGATGTTCTCCTCCAACTGGTTCAAAACATCCGGGACGCCCTCATGCCAGCTCTTGGTCGCAGCGTCAAAGAACGCTTTCTGGCCCTCTGCCCCAGTCTGTCCCTGGTATGTATCCAACAACATCTTGTTGGCAGCCAGCTTGTCTTCCAAGAATTGAACTTGTCGCTGCTCGTAGGTGGGTCCCTTTGATCCATCACTTTGAGGAGCGCTAGACACAGCCTGGTGAGCTTCTTTAAGGTAATGCGATAAAGCCTCGGAGCGGGCTTTGAGCATGGCTCCCTGCCTTCCTCCGGCTTTCACCTTGAGCTCCTCTTGATTTCGTGCGGCCATGTTGAGGAAGTTGGGGTCGACAGTGGGAAGGTGGACTAGAGAAATGACCTTGTCGGAAATAGTTTTGCCTATTTGTGAGCATGTTTCAAGATATCGGTGGCAAAGGGAACAAGCGGTCTCACATACCTTCGATGGTAGCGGGTGCGAGGGCAGGAGCGGGTCTCTCGGAAGTAGTGTTCTGAGTATGGGATCCTCGAGCGGAATCGAGGAAATCACAGATCGTCTACACGTCAGCAGATAGTCTCATCGTCCGAGCTCAGTGACTCAAGCGACGCACGATAGTATCTCTCAACGACCTGTATCGGCTGTCTGACTCTGGACCAGTAGTCTCGAGCATAGGTACGACAAGGGTGGGCACGGTACCGTTCATATTGATCCTGGTCACGTCAGCTAAATAATCGAAGTGCCCTTAAAACATACTTGAGGTAAGATGATGAGAAGTTCTGTCAAATCAGCTCCTGCATGACAGATCTGAGAGACTCGACTGACCTCTCCCTTCGTGATATCGACATTCCTGACGACATACTCATCCTCGGAGTATCCCTTCTCGACTAGACATAGTCGTGGCACGGTAGACCAGACTGATGTGTGCCATCTAGGTGATTAGTGTCTTAGCCGACAGGTATATTGAGATACATACGAGTATAAGATGGCTTTTGGTACTTCTTGAGATGTTGACATTGTAGTATAGTATAAGATAGAAATAGAAATGAGACAGAAAGAGATCTCTAGAGAGTGAGCGAATGAGGGAGACCAAAGGGGACAGAATGGGGCTCCAATTACGTCACCGGGGATCACTAAGCGGTTGTGGAACGTGGCTATCAATGACGTGTTAATTAACCGGTCCATTATCGGAGATGACCGTCTGAACCGGCTCCGAAGTCGCGAGCTGCAATTAGATTTCTGGATTCTGATCCGACTCATATCTGACAGGTGGTGTGAATCGTTCACAGCTTGGTGGGAGTAGTATTTCAACGCCTACCACTACGCCAGTGTATAATGATGTCCCACGGTCACGCCAATCCTCAAGACGAGCCTCTGTCAGAGCTCGTAGGAGTTATTAGTACCGCGCTTCTACCCCTTACTTCATTTATCTCGCTATCTATCTTCCTATCGACTCACCCTCGATCACCTACCCGCAGTCTTTCCAAGCAGCATATAGCTCTACCGACACATCAAGACGAAGGACTGGATGGTGAAAGAGAAGAAGTGGAGAAGGATCCTTTCGATATAGATGATCCAGCAGTACGCAGGGAAGGCATACCAGTCTATCCGGAAAAGTTCTGGTCGTCAACATGGAAACGCAAAGCCGGGCTTCTCGCTACTATGCTCCTGCCGTTCGGATGTAATATCGCATTGTTAGTCATGGCCGCTTTGGCCGAATACCCTTCGCCAGACGCCAGGACGAAAGCTATCTCGATACCTATATTCATACTCGCTTCACACATACCAACATTGATGATCATGTACTGGTTCCTATCGCACGACACTGTCAGGACGAATTGGCAGACGACGATACATCTCGCCGTGGATCTCTTTGTCCAGTTCTTGGTCATCGCGATGCTCGTTCTCCTGCCTCCCACCGCACCGCCTAGTCGAAGGCAGTCAGCACTCTTCATCGATGCTTGGTTCGTTCAGTCAGACGCGTTCAGGATACCTCATCTATCGGCCTACAGCATACTCTACCGGTTATTACCGATCCTGCAGCTCATTCCGCTGATAATCGTTTGTGTCATTAGACGAGGACCGCCAATCCACCTACCACTGGATGTCATCTATCCCCCAAAGATCATCGAAGCCATTCCTGCAGACCACGAATCTCTCGATCCTAATCATCGAAACGTTTCAGAAGAGGTCGAGGCAAACGTTGTAGAATGGTTGATATTCAGTTATGCGACTCCGGTCATCAAAAAGGGGTCGACAGCGGAGTCGATGAATGTTTGGGATGTACCTGTACTTCCCATCTCTCTCCGTGAGTTTATTGGTCATAACCACAAGCTCAGCTTACAATCTAGGGGCCATGAACAATTTCTTGTGGATGAAAGGAACCTACCGCGACCCCAAGACGCCCAAATGGGAGGGTTACAACTTGCTATGGATGCTCGTCAAGACCAATGCAGCTCTCTTCACTGCGAGTGAGTCCCTTCAAACCCGGGCACATTGTCGTCAGCTGACATGGCAGTGTTGATCATTGCGGGAGTTACCGCGGTCATGTACTACCTCCCTCACTATATCTTGCAAAAATTCATCTTGTACCTCGAAAACGATCCTACCCGTTCGGATCCCTCTTGGGGATGGCTACTCGCATTCGCCTTGTTCATTGCCAACGCATCCGTCTTCATCATGACCGGAGTGAATTATGGAATCACAACGACGTACTTGCAGGGCAAAATCAACATGCAGCTTAATTCTATGCTTTTCGCCAAAACTCTTGTGAAGAAGGACGTTGCTGGTGGAACTGAGAAGAAGGAGGAAGCTGAGACGGGAGAGGGCGAAAAGAGGGATGATGATGAAGAGGACGAGGGCGTTAGCTCCAAAAGTCAGATCATGGTGCGTCTTCCAACTCGTCATTGACAAGACTGATCCGCGTAGAATCTGTTCACTGTCGATGTCGACCGAGTGAACGAATTCGTTTTCCACGGTGAGTTCATCATTGGGCCTGGTGGGATTCACTTACAAGACCAGCTTTCACCATCGTGGACTCGCCTATTGAGATCGTTGTGTAAGCTTTGGCTGGTATTGACCCCTTGGACCTGGCTCACTCTTAGTGCTACCTTGTTCCTCTACAATATGCTCGGTGTCTCTGCAATCTGGGGTCTTTTGACGAGTATCTGTAAGTTCCCCTACATTGCAAGTCGGGTCAATTACTGACAGCAAGTGTGTCTGCCCCTTACACACCTCGCGTCCAAATACGTCGTGAGAGCCCAAGAGAACATCATGAAAGCTCGAGATAAGCGAACTGGCTTGATGAATGAGATTCTGCAAGGTATCAGGATGCTGAAGTAAGCTTTATCATTAACATCGTATCAGAGCTGACAGACAGGTTTATGGCTTGGGAACGATCATTCGAGAAGCGTGTCAATGTTATTCGGAAAGACGAGCTTCACTGGCAAGCTAGAAACTATCAGATTGAAGTTGGTTTCAATATGCTTTACGAAACTACACCCATCCTTGTGACGGTTGTTGCTTTCTTGGTAAACCTTCATCCCTTATTACCATCGAAGGATTGCTGATGCAATAGCACTACACCCTGATAGCTGGAAAAAGTCTTTCTCCTTCGATCGCTTTCACCTCGATCGCCGTATTTGACGAATTGCGATTCGCACTTGGCGCCCTTCCCGAGACCTTCATTCAAGCCTTACAAGGTTTCGTATCCTGTCGCCGTATTGAGAAATACTTACAACAACCCGACGTCGATATCAATATCGACTACGATGGAGAAGGCGACATCATCCTCGCCAACGCCACATTGACCTGGCCACGAGATCAAGACAATTCTTCGGGTTCCGGTCCTTCTGCACCACCCACACCAAAGCATTCCTTCACCTTGGCGGACTTGTCTCTCCACTTCCCTAAAGGTCAATTATCCCTTATTTGCGGTCGACTTGGATCTGGGAAATCCCTTCTTTTAGCTGGACTATTGGGTGAAGCAGATTTGTTGGCTGGACACGTCGAATGCCCAAGATCATCACCTAATGCTATGGCTTCTCAAACACAGGTGGGCATTTCAGAGGAAGATTGGGTGGTACCGGGAATGTTGGCATATGTTCCTCAGCAGGCTTGGCTACAGAATGCTAGTATCAAGGATAATATCGTGTTCTCGAGTCCTTGGGATGAGGGGAGATATGAGGCTGTTCTGGAGGCTTGCTCACTTCTCTCGGATCTACAGATCTTGGAAGATGGTGACCAGACGTGAGGCAACCCTTCTACTTGTCAAATGTATGGCTGATGATATAGTGAGATCGGAGAAAAAGGATTGAACTTGTCAGGCGGACAGAAGGCTCGAGGTAAGTTGCTGGACGCGACAATCTATCAGGAGCTGACTCACAGTATCACTCGCTCGAGCTGTCTACAGTCGAGCCGGTACACTACTACTTGACGATGGTGAGTTCGATTATGTTGGACGTCCGGCTTAGCTGACTTCTAGTCCTGAGTGCCGTTGACGCTCATACCGCCCATGCTATCATGGAGAACTGTCTCACAGGCAAGATTTCGGCTGGCAGAACCATCCTACTTGTCTCCCACCATACAGCTCTTATAGCTCCAGCAGCTGCGTTTATCGTCGCTCTCGAGAACGTACGTCTTACCTGTAGGCGCAGTGACAAACGCTGATGTGGTAGGGAGATGTCAAATTCTCAGGTACCAGAGAAGAATTCGTCGCCGGTGGCTTGATGGCGGAACTTGACGAGAAAACCAAGAATGAACCCGAATCACCCGTCGAGGAAAAGACAATCGACAAAGCCATGAAACCAGTCAATAAATCTCTAATCAATTTGGATAAAGCGTATGAGCCCGATTCAGAGACTAGTTCGCTCGCTCCGGACGATGACGAGACACTGGCCAATTCCACTCCCGAGTTGAAGGTCAAAGCACCTAGGAAATTGATTGAAGATGAAAGGAGAGCTACTGGTCGGATCTCAACTGCTGTTTGGATGACTTACTTCCGAGTAAGTCTAGCTGACTTGACGTGGACAAAGCTGATAGTAGGCTCTGGGTGGAAAGTTTTGGTGTTTGTTCTCCTGATACCAGATAGTGAGAGTCACTGACGGATAGGGTTCTTGTTCTTATTCGGTCTCTTGATCAATATGGCCGCCTCGCCTATTCAGAAAGGTTGGCTGAAGTGAGTACTCTCACCGTGAGGTCCAACAACGACTGACCTGCAGATTCTGGACAAGTGCCAATCCTGATGGTCCCAATTCTCATAGCGCAATGTTCTTTGTCGTAGGCTATGCTATAGTAAGCACCTCCAACTCTCGATTATTCGATTAATAGCTGATGTGTAGATCTGTGCCAGCGGTGTGCTGGTATACGGGATGCACTATGCTATCATGTACTGGGGTTCCTTGAAGGCTAGTAGCAAGCTACATGCCAGTATGTTTCCCGTCTGATTTGTCGAACCACTACTGACAGCCAGGTATGCTTGAGACTGTCTTGTTTGCCCCTCTTCGATTCCACGATACTACCAGTCGTGGTCGACTGTTGAATCGATTTGGAAAGGATATCGAGGGTCTCGATTCCGAGATGGCCGATCATTGTGAGCTCCCCGTCTATATAGCCTGACTACACTAATGGCTTCAGTCGTCCGAAGTTTGAGCTACGGAGGAGATGTGCTCGTTACCTTCATCTCCATTGCCTACATAGGTGGTTGGCCATTCGTAGTCGCCACAGGGTACGTTGAACCCGGACTCAAGTGCGATACGCAATACTGACAGCCAGATTCTTACTGATTCTCTACTACCAATCTGGTTCCATTTACGGTCAAACGTCCCGAGACATGAGGAGGCTCAATTCCGTTACTCGGTCTCCGCTATATTCGCTGTTCGCCGAGACTGTTGCTGGTGTTTCGGTCATCAGAGCTTTTGGAGCTAGTACTGTTGAATTGAGGAAGATGCTGGCTTTGGCAGATACCAATATTGTTGCCTATGCTTGGACTTGGTGAGTCTTTTCCTACCTACCGAGGCCAGCACTAAACACCGCAGGACCGTGAATCGATGGCTTTCGGGTATGCCGTACAATCTCTGCTGCTGATTAAGCTGACAATGGTAGCTCGATTCAATATCCTCTCAGCGGTCGTAGTTGGTCTCACTGCCCTCACTTGCCTTCTGTCTCCAGGCGTAGATGCGTCGATGGCCGGATTCGCACTCGCCTTCGCAAGTTCCATCCAACAAGGTCTCTTGTTCGTCGTCAGACGTTTTGTGCAGCTCGAACAGAGTATGGTTGCTCTCGAACGTATAAACGAGTATGATGTCAGGAAAAATACGCCAGGGACGAGCTGATGAGGTAGATATACCGAGCTGGAGAAAGAAGCTCCTGAATTCATTGAGCCTCGACCAGCTGCAAGCTGGCCTCATGATGGGGCTATTTCCGTCGAAAAGCTAGCGATCCGTTATGCCGTACGATCTTCATACTCTCGTCCATATACTATACTCATACTCAGCCTGATCTCCCAAATGTTCTACATGGGATCTCATTCGATGTTGCACCCAAGCAGAAGATTGGGATCGTAGGTGCGACCGGATGTGGAAAGAGTACACTCGCCCTCAGCTTCTTCCGCTTCGTTGAAGCACACGCTGGACGGATCATAATAGATGGTCTAGGTACGTCGACTCTTATCGGAGATTACCGGACTGATATCAGACATTTCCCACATCGGCCTCACTGATCTGAGAAGTCGTGTGACTATCATCCCCCAAGATCCAACCATTCTCTCGGGTACGATCAGATCGACACTAGATGTATTCGACGAATACGATGATGCGGATATTTACGCTGCCCTAAAGCGGGTCCACCTGCTGAAGGAGGATGATGATACCACCGGAACTGTGGTGGAAGATGAGGAGAGGAATTTGAATGTATTCAAAGATCTTTCGAATCCTGTTTCAGAGGGTGGAGATAACTTCTCGACCGGGGAGAAACAATTGATCTGGTAAGCTTTCATGCATACATCTCTGGACAAGCTGATGGGCAGTATGGCTAGGGCCATTCTGAGGAGGAACAAAGTACTGGTGATGGACGAAGCGACTGCCTCAATTGATTGTGAGCTAAACAGTACCCGTACCGAAGAAATCAGCTGACCTTGCCAGACGAGACTGATGCTTTAAGTGAGTTGGTTGACGATGACTATAGTCAAGGCTGATAGGCAGTCTCAAAGACGATCCGGGAAGAATTTAGCGAGTCGACGATCTTGACTATCGCTCATCGTATACATACCATCGTAAGCCGGACTCAGACTTAGATCTATCAAAGCTGACACACAGATTGACTTTGACAGAGTGCTGGGTAAGCTCGCTAAAAGCTGGCCGATGCGGATCAAGCTGATTTGTAGTCATGGACAAAGGAAATATCGCCGAGTTTGCAAGTCCAGCTGAATTATTACGGGACCACAAATCAAAGTTCTATGCCGTACGTCCGCACTTTTAGCTATCGGACGTAAAGCTGACGGAATAGTTATGTAAGGCTACCGGCAAGACTGAATTCAAGAATCTGAAAGAGATGGCCAAGGCTGCTGAGCTGGAGAAATAGGTTTCCAGGCTGGGAACAAGTGTCAAATACATACATATGCATATTTTATAGGTTAGATGAAATGTAACCTTACCTTACCTTGTCGAGTAGAAGGACTGCGAGCACATGGGTCGGATTAAAGTGGGGGATGCTAAATTGCTTAAAGGGGAAATAAGTTGATCCGACCGATAAAGTCAAGAGGTGCTGGCTAAGTTGGACGAGTGATAGTGATCACTTAGATAAATCGATATGTCAAACACAGCTCAGCGATTTCCAGCTAGAGAGCACGCCAGGAAGGTAGTAGTTGAGCTACTCAAGGGATCTTCCAGTGATGTAAAGGTTAGCAATCATCAATGCAAGATGGCAAGAGCTGACCGTCAGGAGCAGGCAATCTTGCTACAAGGTTCGCCAGTCCTTACGCGGGATGACACGGACCGAGAACTCCCATTCCGTCAGTCCTACCTCTCAGGTCATGAACGCACCTGATCAAGTAGACCAAGAGGCGAACTTCAACTACCTCACAGGATGTCTCGTTCCCGACGCATCGCTCTTTATCACCTTCACGTCCACTTCCGATATCCGACATCACCTATTTATCCCACCTGCTGATCCGCTTGTTACTATGTGGTCAGTTGCCCCGCCCAACCTGGAGGAGGCTAGAGCGAAGTTCGATTCAGACGATATACAATATACCACCGCCCTCGAGGCCCAAATTTCCAAGTTTAGCGGTACCATTCACACCCTCCCTGCTACCATGGAGTTCCCCTCACTACCATCTTCCCTCAAGTCCAAGAAAGATGATGAGTTGAGAACCGCCCTCCACATCGCTAGAATGGTCAAGACCGACTACGAAATCGAATTGATCAGGGAAGCAAATAGGATATCAAGCGGTGCACATGAAGTCCTCATGCGGGAGTTAGGGCGATATGCTAAGAAGCGACTCAGTGCTTCAGACAGTGGGGGAGACAAGGAGAGAACTGGGAAGGAAGGGATCATGGAGTGGGAGGTCGAAAGTGAAGGGGATGCAGAGGCGTTGTTTGTCGCTACATGTCGGAGGATGGGGTGAGTCCGTTTTTACATATTGGTAGGGTCTGTGCTGATCATAGTGCCAATCCCGCTTACCTGCCCATTTGTGCATCTGGTAGCAGGGCGAGTACGTTACACTACGTGTACGTCATCTCCTCAACATGGGACTAATCTGACATTACAGCTGCAACGACCGTCTATTCCCCTCAACATCCCTACCTCGAGCCCCAGGAGATACCTCATTCCGCCCAGCTCCCATCGGTAGAGGATGCTGCGGAGCATTACCAAACGGTGATCACCACCAGGATGAAGATACATCTTCCCTATCACTACATGATTCAGCTTTCAAGCCCCAGGTACTGCTTATCGATGCTGGATGTGAATGGATGGGGTACGCTTCGGATATCACCAGGACCATACCCGTTGGAAATGGGGGCAAGTACACCGAAAAGGCTCGAGCCATCTACGAGCTGGTACTGCGGATGCAAAAGGTAAGCTAGTCGTTCCTTCATGTTTGTTCAGAGCTGACTCGCAGGAAACCGAAGACATGGTCAAGCCCGGAGTCCACTGGGATGTCCTACATCTCCACGCCCATAAGGTTTTGATCGACGGATTCCTCAAGCTTGGTATATTCAAAGGCGACCCCGAAGCTATCCTCCAGACAGGTGTAACGCTCTCATTCTTCCCGCACGGCCTAGGCCACTCGCTAGGTCTAGACGTCCATGACTCGCTTCAGTACCTTCGCACCACCCAAACCGATTCGTCCGAGACAAGATCAGTCCCAGAGAAACTGTTTAGATACTTGAGGATAAGGCAGGTATTAGAAGAGAACATGGTATTGACGGTCGAACCTGGGTGTTATTTCCCTCCACAGCTGATGGAGGAGCATGGAGCTTGGAAGAGCGAGTTTGTGGATAAGGAGAAACTGAAGGAGTATTGCGAGGTTGGGGGAGTCAGGATTGAAGATGTCGTTGTGGTCCGTGACGGACAATGTGAGAATTTAACAACGGTGGGCAGAGAGCGGGAGTGGATCGAGAAAATGTGCTCGGGTGCATAGATCGTACAAGTAAGCAAGTCAGGTAGCTATAGCCATAGGCATGTTTAGCATGCAAACCAAGCGAGTACTCCGATGGAAACGTTACTTGACAGGAACAAGGCATCGTCATGACGAATTACGGTGCCTTTTCGACCTTTTCGATTGCAACGCGATCGATTCCAGTAAACCGATTGAGTTATTAATTAAGTTACCGATATGTAACAGAAGAGATTTCAACCGTATACTATACCTATCACCATCGTTCCAATGTCAGCCGAAACGATGACGACCGAGTCCTCGAGCAAACAGCTCGAAGGATGCGTTGTATCAGAGCATATAACCGCCACGGATATTGGTATCTCCATGTATGAGAAGGGTGGAAACGCGATAGACGCGGTGGTCGCGACTATTCTAGCAGTGGGGACTTTGTGTCCTTATCACTCAGACATCGGTGGAAGTGGATTTGCATTGGTCAGGACACCTGACGGGGAACATCACGCTTTGAGCTTTAGGGGATGTGCTCCTGTAAGTCGTCGACTGCTTTGATTCGACGACGCGTTGAGCTCATGTTTAGGACGCAGCTACTAGTAAATTCTACCAGGATGGAGCGTCGACTCAAGCGGGAGGAAGTGCAGTCGCTGTACCCGGAGAGATCAAGGGTTTGAAAGCACTCCATGACCGATATGGTTCGTTGCCTTGGAAATCACTCGTCAAGCCTTCTATCGCCTTGGCAAGGGATGGTTTCGAGCTACATAGGGATATGTACGAGGTGAGCATCTTTGAACTCCTACACCGGATGGTCGCTGATATAATAGTACACTGATAAATGTACCAAGCCTCCTGGATGCGGTAACATCAGAGGTTCATTCTACGAGAATGACCTCATGTACGCCGGGCTATTCGAAAAAGATGGACGACTTAAAGCTGTGGGATCGCACTGGTCACGTCCCGAATACGCCGAGACGCTCCAGATCTTGGCTGATGAAGGGGATGAACCATTCTACTCGGGACGTATAGCTGAGGATATCGTCAAGGTCGTCCAAGAGAGGGGTGGATTACTGAACATGAAG
>Ga0265798_10009222_pt1 | contig 12400 bp, 13 predicted proteins | sample P3T30metagenome_FD_192430 | JGI IMG/M metagenome (GOLD analysis project Ga0265798, IMG submission 192430) | Plant litter microbial communities from East Loma Ridge, Irvine, California - P3 T30 | ecosystem: Environmental > Terrestrial > Plant litter > Unclassified | place: USA: California...
CCGGAAACGGGCGCTAATAAGGTTGAGGCAAGCAAATGGCTATGACAGTCCATTGCGATATCGTCAGCGCGGAAGGAGAGATTTTCTCCGGTCTGGTCGAGATGGTGATTGCACACGGTAACCTGGGTGATATCGGTATTGCTCCAGGTCACGCGCCGCTGATCACTGATCTGAAGCCGGGCCCGATCCGTCTGATCAAGCAGGGTGGAGAAGCCGAGGTGTTTTACATCTCTGGTGGTTTCCTTGAGGTTCAACCGAACATGGTCAAAGTGCTTGCCGATACCGTGCAACGCGCTGCCGACCTGGACGAAGCCTCTGCTCAGGAAGCCGTCAAGGCTGCCGAGAAAGCCCTGAACGAAAAAGGCGCAGATTTCGACTACGGATCTGCTGCTGCACGTCTGGCGGAGGCCGCGGCTCAGCTGCGCACCGTTCAGCAAATTCGCAAGAAATTCGGCGGCTAAGGCTCACGAAGTTCATGCGCGATTGAGTAAAAGGGTAGCCTCGGCTACCCTTTTTCTTTTTTCGGTTTCTTTTTCCTGAATCATCAGCCCGGCCTCCGCTGCGGCTGCTCGCCTGGAATCCTTCATGTCTCTCGATATCGTCATTCTTGCTGCGGGTCAGGGCACTCGCATGCGTTCGGCTCTCCCTAAAGTGCTGCACCCGGTGGCCGGCAACTCCATGTTGGGCCATGTTATCCACAGTGCTCGCCAGCTTACGCCTGACAGCATCCAGGTGGTGATCGGGCATGGCGCCGATAAGGTGCGTGAACAGCTTGCCGCCGACGATTTGAGCTTTGTTCTGCAGGACAAACAGTTGGGAACTGGCCATGCAGTCGCCCAGGCGGTACCGGCGTTAAGCGCTGACACTGTTTTGATTCTGTACGGGGATGTCCCGCTGATCGAAGTGGAGACATTGCAGCGTCTGCTCACGCTCGTGAACGACCAGCAGCTGGGCCTGTTAACCGTAACCCTGGACGACCCGACCGGTTACGGCCGGATAGTGCGCGATGAACAGAACCGCGTCAGCGCCATCGTTGAGCACAAGGACGCCACTGACGCTCAGAAAGCGATCAAGGAAGGCAACACCGGGATTCTGGCTGTGCCTGGCAAGCGCCTGGCCGATTGGCTAGGGCGTCTGTCGAACAACAACGCCCAAGGCGAGTACTACCTGACTGACGTGATCGCAATGGCGGTGAACGACGGCCTGGTCGTCGCCACAGCCCAGCCACACGACCCGATGGAAGTGCAGGGCGCCAACGACCGCAGGCAGCTCGCCGAGCTGGAGCGTCACTACCAGCTGCGTGAAGCGCGCCGCCTGATGGCGCTTGGCGTGACGTTGCGCGATCCGGCGCGTTTCGATGTGCGCGGTGATGTCACGGTCGGACGCGATGTCACCATCGATATCAACGTGATCCTCGAAGGTCGTGTAGTCATCGAGGACGACGTGTCCATCGGCCCGAACTGTGTGATCAAAGACAGCACGCTGCGCAAAGGGGCGATCATCAAGGCCAACAGTCACCTTGAAGGCGCCATCGTCGGTGAAGCGGCCGATGCAGGTCCTTTCGCCCGTCTGCGTCCAGGAAGCATCTTGGGCGCTCGCGCCCATGTGGGTAACTTCGTTGAACTGAAGAACGCCGAGATGGGCGAGGGTGCCAAGGCTGGTCATCTGGCCTATCTGGGAGATGCGGTTATCGGCGCGCGCACCAATATCGGCGCCGGCACCATCACCTGCAATTATGACGGCGCCAACAAGCACAAAACGGTATTGGGCGAAGACGTGTTCATCGGCTCGAACAACTCGCTGGTTGCGCCTGTGGATATCTCGTCCGGGGCAACGACTGCTGCAGGTTCAACCATTACGCAGAACGTTGCGGTCGAGCAGCTGGCAGTCGCTCGAGCGCGCCAGCGCAACATCGATGGTTGGAAACGCCCGGTCAAAATCAAGAAACCCTGAAGTTATCCACAGTTGAATCGGGCCTGACTGCCACCGCGCGTTCAGTTCAGGTCTGATTCAGTCTCTCTCTGCCGGGCTTTGATGTATTCACAGCCTTCGGCATTCCCGGAAAAAACCTTTCTCTCTCTTGACGAATATCTTTCGATAGGTTTCTATTCGCATCGTTATCTTTCGAAACGAAACTTAAGAGCCAGCATGTCTAAGCGCAATACCCCACAACGTCGTCACAATATTCTTGCACTGCTCAATGAACAGGGCGAGGTGAGCGTCGACGAGTTGGCGAAACGTTTCGAGACTTCTGAAGTTACGGTTCGCAAGGACCTGGCCGCACTCGAAAGCAACGGCCTGCTGTTGCGCCGGTACGGCGGGGCGGTTCCGATGCCGCAGGAATTAATCGGCGAACCGGGTCAGCCAGTGTCCCGACACAAGCAAGCCATTGCCCGCGCGGCGGTGAAACGTATTCGTGAGCACGCCCGCATCATCATCGACAGCGGCAGTACCACTGCTGCCATGATCCCGGAGCTGGGCCAGCAGCCCGGCCTGGTCGTCATGACGAACTCTTTGCATGTCGCTAACGCGCTCGGCGAGCTGGAGCATGAACCTGTGTTGTTGATGACAGGCGGCACATGGGACCCGCATTCCGAGTCGTTTCAGGGCCAGGTCGCCGAGCAAGTGCTGCGTTCCTATGACTTCGATCAGCTCTTCATCGGTGCGGACGGCATTGATCTGATGCGCGGCACTACAACCTTCAACGAGCTGCTGGGCCTTAGTCGTGTCATGGCCGAGGTCGCTCGTGAGGTGATTGTCATGGTCGAAGCCGACAAGGTCGGTCGCAAGATTCCCAATCTGGAACTGCCCTGGAGCAGTGTCCACACCCTTATTACCGACGATCGATTGCCTCAGGAGGCACGCGATCATATTCAGGCGCGCGGCGTTACGTTGATCTGCGCCGCTGTTTCCTAGGAGAAAAAACCATGTGTGGAATTGTCGGCGCTGTCGCTGAACGTAATGTCACCGCCATCCTGCTGGAAGGCCTCAAGCGTCTGGAATACCGCGGTTACGACAGTGCCGGTGTAGCGCTGTTCAGCAATGCTGGCGTGCTGGAGCGTCGCCGCCGCGTCGGCAAGGTCAATGAGCTTGAGCAATCGCTGGCGGGTGAACCGTTGGTGGGCCGTCTGGGTATTGCCCACGCCCGTTGGGCCACCCACGGTGCGCCTCTGGAGCACAACGCGCACCCGCACTTTTCCAGCGGCGAGCTGGCCGTTGTCCACAATGGCATCATCGAAAACCATGAGCCGCTGCGCGATCGACTGAAAAGCCTCGGCTACCTGTTCACCTCCGATACCGACACCGAAGTCATCGTGCACCTGCTGCACCATAAAATGCAGGACACGCCTGATCTGACCGCAGCGCTCAAAGCAACCGTTAAAGAACTGCACGGTGCTTATGGCCTGGCAGTCATCAGCGCCAAGCAACCTGATCGTCTGGTCGCCGCGCGCAGCGGAAGCCCGCTGGTGGTCGGCCTGGGTCTGGGTGAGAACTTCCTGGCCTCCGATCAATTGGCGCTGCGTCAGGTCACCGACCGCTTCATGTACCTGGAAGAGGGCGACATCGCTGAGATCCGCCGTGACAGCGTGCAGATCTGGACTGCTGCCGGCGTTTCGGTGGAGCGAGAAATCGTGCAGTACCGCGAAGGCGCCGAGGCCGCTGACAAAGGCGAGTTCCGTCACTTCATGCTCAAGGAAATTCACGAGCAGCCAAAAGTCGTGCAACGCACGCTGGAAAACCGGCTGGGTTCGGAGCAGGTGCTGGTCCAGGCATTCGGCCCACAAGCGGCTGAACTGTTCGCCAAAGTGCGCAACGTCCAGATCGTTGCCTGCGGCACCAGTTATCACGCCGGGATGGTTGCTCGCTACTGGCTTGAAAGCCTCGCTGGCATTCCCTGCCAGGTCGAAGTCGCCAGCGAATTCCGTTACCGCAAAGTCGTGGTCCAGCCGGACACGCTGTTCGTCTCGATTTCGCAGTCCGGCGAAACCGCCGACACCTTGGCCGCACTGCGCAACGCCAAAGAACTGGGCTTCCTCGCAAGCCTGGCGATCTGCAACGTCAGCATCAGCTCACTGGTGCGTGAATCGGACCTGACTCTGTTGACGCAAGCAGGCCCTGAAATTGGGGTGGCCTCCACCAAAGCATTCACCACTCAGCTGGTTGCCCTGATGCTGCTGACCCTGTCGCTGGGTCAGGTCAAAGGCACGCTGGCTGCTGGCGTTGAAGCTGAGCTGGTTGAAGAACTGCGTCGCCTGCCAACCCGCCTGGGCGAAGCGTTGGCGATGGACAGCACCGTCGAGAAAGTGGCCGAGTTGTTCGCCGAGAAGAACCACACGCTGTTCCTCGGACGCGGGGCGCAATTCCCGGTCGCGATGGAAGGTGCCCTGAAACTCAAGGAAATCTCCTACATCCACGCCGAAGCCTATCCCGCAGGCGAGCTCAAACACGGCCCGCTGGCCCTGGTCGACAGCGACATGCCCGTCGTGACCGTGGCGCCAAACAACGAACTGCTGGAAAAACTGAAGTCGAACCTGCAGGAAGTCCGCGCCCGTGGCGGTGAGTTGATCGTCTTCGCTGACGAACAAGCTGGCTTGAACAACGGCGAAGGCACCCACGTCATCTCGATGCCGCACATCATCGATGCGCTGGCGCCGATTCTGTACACCGTCCCGCTGCAACTGCTTTCGTACTACGTCGCAGTGCTTAAAGGTACGGACGTGGATCAGCCGCGTAACTTGGCGAAGTCAGTGACAGTGGAATAAGTTATCCACAGCGCGTTATTCGAATGGAATCTCGAACTATCCTGTCTTGGTGAAATATAAAGTGAACAGCGTTGGACCCTGCTGAGGGTCCTAACGCGGCAAATAAGCTGAGCGGGCGTAGGTTCGACTCAGGTCCGTAAGAACCAAAGCGGATGCAGATCTTTTCGACCTAGACTTCACCCGCTCCAGTAAGGGGCGCATCAACGATCCATCGAAAGCGCGTGGCCCTTACTGTAACTACCAGGGCTGCCGACCGTGACTTCCAAAAAATCCACCGGTAGGGCCGCCAGAATCAAGTAACGCCATCTTGATGGCTGTGGCTGCTCCCTCTTCAGGCGACAAGACGCCTGAGTTGCCATTGAGATCAGTCCGGACGTGCCCAGGCTCAACTGCATTCACTTTAATACCAAGCGGCTCCAATTCCTTCGAGAACGAAACCGTCACGGCATTGAGTGCGACTTTGGAAGAGGTGTAGTCGAGGAGATTAACGGTGGAGTAGATCGAGGTCGGATCGGTGATCAATGCCAAGGAACCCACTCCGCTGCTCATCATTACGATCCGGGCTTGATCAGCAGCTTTCAATAGCGGCAAGAACGCCTGTGTCACGCGAACAGGCCCGAACAGGTTGACCTCGTAAACAGCTTTCATATCCTCCATCCGCACCTCACTGGGCGGTTTGGTCATGTCGACCGCAATTCCTGCGTTGTTTACAAGAATGTCCAGCGCAGTAATCTCGCAGGTGAGTTCCACGGCGGCACGCTTTACGCTCGCATCGTCTGCCACGTCCAACTCAAGCAATCCTGCGCCCAGTCCCTCGCCACGCAATTGAGCCACGGCCTGCTCTCCCCGGAGACGATCACGCGCGCCAATCCATACGAAAAAACCAGCCTCAGCCAGCCCTCGGGCGATTGCCAGACCGATCCCCTTGTTTGCGCCGGTCACCAACGCTTGTCGTTTGTCGTTCACTTATTAATTCCTCAACGGACTCGTGCTTGTTGCATTCGCCACGCAGGCACCCTGGATTGAGCGTCTGATCCTGGCCAGGGTGCTGCTTGCTGGTTCTCATGCCCCCTCATTCATCTGAGACGGGCATGAGTCGAGGTTGCTTTTACGCAGGCTGCGCGGCCGCTTCGCTTTGAGAACCCTTGACGTGGTGCTGTAGGTCGCCAGCAAAGCGTAAAGTCACCTCACGACGAGTAAATCGCCACTCCCCCGCATGCAGCTCGAACTGGTCGAGGTACTTGCCCGCGCAGATGGGCTGCAAGGGAAAACTGTCGAGTTGCTGATGCACCGTGTAATAGCTTGCCGAAGTAGCTTTATCACCCGAAGGAGAGACGTCGATCAGCACATTGGTAATCGAATGCCACGTGCGGGGCGTGCCGTCGGCATGGACCTGAAGGCCCGCCTCGAAGAACCCCAACAGGCCCTCTAACGAGGATGCCTCATTGCCAAGAACATGAATCACTGCATGCTGAAGTACCTCGGCCACACCGGCGAAATCTCCGCTGTCCAGACGATGGATATAGGTGGCATGTAGGCGATGAATTGCACTTTCGGCTTCGAGGCGTGCAAGGAGTGCTGGTTGATTACTCATGACTTTCTCCAAGGGAATAGCTCTGAAATAGAGGACGTATAGCGATGGCCACACGTTTGACGCGCTCAGCACGGGTCCTTGGCTGTGAGCCAATGTGACTTGTGAGGAAAGCGAGTTTTGGTGCGTGGTTCGCCAGCGTATTGGCCAGCGGGGAGCAGTTAAACGCCAGACGCGTGCACACCTGGGTTAACGTCGAGCGGGAAGCGGCGAGGCCGTCTAGCTCTGCGATGCCCCACCATCGGCGAACAATTCAACGCCGTTGATATAGCTGGCTGCGTCACTGGCAAGGAACGCCACGGCAGTGCCGATTTCATGAGCCTGGCCGATACGGCCGATAGTGCTTTTTTCACTCAGGGACTTGATCACTTCATCAGCCTGCTCCGCGAGCATGTTGCGCAGCGATGGCGTATCCACGGGGCCTGGGCTTAATAGGTTGATGCGTACCCCGCTGCCTTTGATGTCGAGCGTCCAGCTTCTCACCAGTGTTCGCAATGCCGCTTTGGTCGCGCCATACACACTCAAGCCGGGACCCGGATCAATTGAGGCCGTAGAGCCGATGATGACAATGCTGCTGCCCTTACCCATAAGCGGCAGCGCTTCCTGAACAGTAAAAGTCACGCCCTTCACGTTAGTACTGAACACGCGGTCGAAGTGCGCTTCAGTGATGTTGCCCAGTGGGGCGATCTCGCCCATACCGGCGTTGGCGACCAGCACATCGAGTCGACCATGACGGTCTTTGATTTCGGCGAACAACACCGTCAGATCGGCCAATACCGAGACATCCGCGACCACCGCACTGGCCCGCTCTCCGAGTTTCGACAGCGCCTCGGTCAGTTGTTCTTGCCGACGCCCCGTGATCACCAAAGTGGCACCCTGCCCCGCCAGCTCTTGGGCAATAGCGAGGCCCAATCCTGAAGACCCTCCGGTGACGAGAACGACTTTATCCTGGAACTGCATACTGATGCCCCTGTGTGTGCTGAGGAATAATGAATTTATATAGCGAACACTACATAGCGTTAGCGAAGGACGCAACCTATTTAGTGGATGCTATATAATTCCACCCTTCAGCGCAGCGCAGTTGCCCTGCCATATAGCGACCGCTACACTCGCACCACATCGACGAGATCACCATGACCGACAAAATCCGCCAACGCCGTCCAGCTTTCGACAGAGAGGCTGGAGTCGCCATCGCCCAAGCCATGTTCCACGAGCGCGGCTTTGACGCGGTGAGCCTTACGGATCTGGTCGAAGCCATGGATATCAAACCGCCCAGCTTCTACGCCGCGTATGGCAGTAAGGCCGAGTTGTTCGAGAAGGCGATGCTGCGTTACGCCGGTAAGCACGCCCTGCCGCTCGACAAACTGCTGGCACCCGATCGGCCGGTGCCTGAAGCGCTTGCCGCTTTGCTGGTCGCGGCGGCGAAGCAGTATGGAAAGGACAGCGTCTTGCGAGGATGCATGATTACCGAAGGCATGCGTGCGGACGACGAAGTTGCCCGCAAAATGGCGGAAACCTTGGCTAACGGTGGCACCCAATTGATCCGGGATTATCTTGATCAAGCGCTTCCAGATAAAGCCCAGTGCCTCACCGACTATCTTTCAATTACGCTGCGCGGGCTATCAGCCGCCGCATGCAATGGCATGCCCCGCAAACGGCTGATTGAGGTTGCGCAGACGGCGGGGCGTTTCATTGCTCACGAGTTGGCCAACTCGCAGACTGAACAGCCACCAGTCCGGGGCCATCGTCCCAACGATGTTACTGGCTAAGCCAACGCCGCTTGCTCTGGATAAACATATTTACCACCCGGATTTAGCCAGGCAAGTCAGTACCCCACACCACTACATCGTCCGAAGTACGGATGGATTCGCCAGTCACCCAGTGCGAATCTTCAGATACCAGAAACACCGCTAATGGCAGAGATCGGTGACCTGCGTACCTTCTATACTCTCGGCAAACCCGCCACCGAAGACATTAGCGGGTGTAGCGAACCCCGACAGTCGTTCGCCTTCCAGAACCCGTCGCGCGGCTTCCACTGCGGCCAGTGGTGTATAGGAATAGCCATTCACAGTCTCAACCATGGACCGGGCAATCAGCCCATCAGCACCCATGACCTCAACCACTGCACGAGCGCGATGGGCCTCTCTTTCCTCTGGTGTCGGGCCATCGGGCAGTTGCGCCAGATCGCCTTCTGGAAACGCGTCGCCTGAGATGTGCACGAACATCGCGATGTTCGGGATGCCGGTCGAATGCCAGCCCGTCACCAGATCACCAAACGACAGCGGCACGCACAGGACCGGGCCGTCACCGAAATCGAAATGACGCGGCGTTGCATCAGGTGTGGCGACCAGTTCGCCGTCGACCCTCGCCAGCACACCTGCCGCAATGATTTCGCTGACGCTCATTGCCGAGCCACGAGACATCGAGCCTGGCACCTGAAGCGCAATGCTCAGCGCAAAAGGCTGTTCGACACGCTTGGCGACATGCACCGCCAGCGAATCGGTCGGCACCACGTCCCAACCCACGCCGGGCAAGAGCATGACCTGATGTGAAGCGGCTTCGGCGCCCAGCCGTTCGGCCAACCGATACACGTTGATCTCCGCCGTGATGTCCAGGTAGTCGACCTCGGCCTTGATACAGGCGCGCATCAACGGCTCTGCGGTGTGCGCAAAAGGGCCGGCGAAATTGAGCAGGACCGAGACACCGGATAACGAGCCCGCCGCACCCGCGTCGGCATCGAACACGCGAAACGGCACGTCCAGTTGTGCAGCGAGTTCGGTAAGACGCACGTGATCGCGCCCGGCGATTTCGAACGGCAGGCCCAGCGCTTTTGCCCGTTCAGCGGCCATGCGACCGGTGTAACCAGTGGCGCCGTAGATCAGGAGAACGCTCATTGGATGTGCTGCCATTGCTTATAAACGAATTCGAGGCTGTACCCGTCCGGGTCTAGCACATTGGCGGCGTAGTAATCCGGGTCGTAGTGCAGACGCGCACCTGGCGCGCCGTTGTCGACCGCGCCCCCTTTCATGGCTGCGGCGTAGGCGGCATCTACTTCAGCCGTGCTGTTTGCGACGAAGCCCACATGGGCGGCGCGTCCTTCAACGATCCCTTCGCGCAGCCAGAAAAACACTCGGCCATTTGCACCAAAGCCCTTGAGATCCGGATGCCCCGGCGGGCCATCTTTGCCGTCGTAGTCCAGGCGAGCGGTGATGCCCAACGGGGTCAAGGCCGCTTCGTAGAAACGGATGGAACGGGTAAGGTCGTTGACCGACAAAAAGACATGATCCAGCATTGCTTACTCCTCAAAGGGTACGGCTGTCGGCGGCTCAGATGTTGTAGCCGCCAGCGACTTCGATGGTCTGGGCATTGATCCAACCGCCGTCCTGCGACAGCAGCATGGTAATCACGCGCGCGACGTCCTCCGGTTCACCCACTCTGCCGAGCGCAGTCTGCCCCGCCAGCATGGCCTCGAACTCGTCGTTCAAGCCGCCGCCAAGTTCGGTACGGATCGCGCCGGGTGACACTGCGTTAGCCCGAATCCGTCGCTCGCCAAACTCCTTGGCCATGTAACGCGTGAGCACTTCGAGCCCGCCCTTAAACGCTGCGTAAGGCGCCACGCCCGCCGTGGCAACGCGAGTGGTCGCGCTGGACAGATTGACGATACTCGCACCATCCGCCAGCAACGGCAGCAATGTCTGTGTAAGGAAGAACGGGCCTTTGAGATGGACATTGAACAGACCATCGAACTGCGCTTCGCTGACGCTGACCAAGGGGCTGAACAGGCCATACCCGGCATTGTTGACCAAGCCACTGAGGGTGGTGAGGCCCCAAGTCTCGCGCAGGGCAAGTGCTACCGACTCGCGAAACCCGGAGAAGCTTGCAACGTCAGACACATCGAGTTTGAGCGCAACCGCCTTGCCTCCCGCATACTCAATGCGCTCAACTACCGTAGTGGCTGCTTCTGGATGACTGTTGTAGGTCAGGATGACACCCATGCCCCGTTGAGCAATATGCTCGGCGGCGCGGGCCCCGATGCCGCGACTCCCACCTGTAATGACGATAACGCTCATGTGCTGGTCCCTTGGGGTTCGAATGTGGACACAGCGTACTGATCGCCGTGGCAATGGACGCACCCGTTCCTGCTTGAAACCTGCCTGTTTCTGCTTTTTGCTTGCAGAGCATCAGCGTCTGCCCTCAGCATGCACACCATGGACAATCAACTGAACGAACTCAGGTCTCTTGCGGCCAAGGCTGAGAATCGGCGCACCGAAACCGGCATCCCCCGTGTGGCCATGGTCAAGGGTAAGGTCCCCGAGCACATGCTCGCGGCGGTCTATGACCCGATGATCAACGTGATTCTTCAAGGCGGTAAAAGCATGACCGTGGGTGACCGCACGCTGCGCTATGACCCTGCGACCTATTTCGTCATGTCCATCGACCTGCCCGCTGTGGGCTCGGTACACCCCGCCGAAACCGGTGAGCCGTATCTGGCCGTCAGCCTGACGCTCGATCCGACAGTGTTATCCACGCTGTTCGCCGACCTGCCCAAATCTGCCAATAGCGTTGACGCCCACTCTGGTTTTTCAGTCGCATCGATGACTGCTGATCTCATGGACGCCTGGGTTCGGATGTTGAGGCTCATGGGTAATCCGGATGCCATCGCAGCGCTGGCCCCGGTGTACGAGCGTGAGATTATTTTCCGCGTGCTTGAGGGCCCGCTGGGATGGATGCTGCGAGAAATTGCGGCGCCCGACAGCGCGATGGCCCGTGTGAACCTCGCGGTCCAGTGGATACGTCAAGACTTCGCTCAGCCCATCGGCGTCGAGCGCCTGGCTGAGCGAGCGTCGATGAGCGTCTCGGCATTCCATCGCCACTTCAAGGCCGTGACCAACCTGAGCCCGTTGCAATATCAGAAGCGCGTGCGCCTGCTCCGGGCCAGAACACTGATGGTGGCCAATGCGAAGAGTGTCATGGCGGCCGCTTTCGAGGTCGGTTATGAAAGCGCGACGCAGTTCAGTCGGGATTATGCAAAGGTGTTCGGGCTTCCTCCCTCGCAGGATGCGAACAGAATCTCTAGCCAAGCGAGAGGCATGAGATGCAATTGATGGGCGTATCTCAACTGATTGTGCCTGGCAGCTGTCGGTCAGAAGCAGACAGTGGACATTCGAGAAATACCGCCACCTTCCCGCTAGCCCCGTGACCCTCAGATGCAGTCCGTGGGAATCAGACCTCCCAAGATCGGCGCATGCCGACCGCTGTCCCTCCAGCAGCGCTCAGACGTCCTGCTCAGCAAGGGCATCACGCTCAGCGAAGATCCTCGCCATCTCAGCGGCGTTCCGGGTTCCCCAATTGCATAGGGGAATAATCGCCTCCGACAAACTGCTACCCAGCGGGGTCAGCGTGTAGTCCACGCGCGGCGGCACTTCCCGGTAGTCATTGCGGGCCAGCACGCGGTCACATTCAAGATCCTTCAACTGCTGAATCAGCACTTTGTCGCTAACACCTGGGATCAAGCGTTTCAACTCGCCATAGCGTTTCGGACCGTCGCGCAGAAAAAAAAGTATCAGTGGTTTCCACTTGCCCGAAATGACGCGCAGCGTGGCGTTGAGGCCGCAACCGGTACCGCAAACTTCATTATCCGTGGTCATAAACCGCCTACTTACCAAAAGGTGCATACTTGTCCTTAGGTTATCAGGGCTGCATCCTTGTGCTCAAGTAAGCATTTTGCTTGCATCTACCCGCAACCGAGGATGCACATCATGACCAGACTCAGTGGCAAGACCGCCGTGATCACCGGCGGCGCTACCGGCATTGGCCGCGCGGCGGCGAAGCGTTTTATCGAGGAAGGCGCTTTTGTCTTCATCTTCGGCCGCCGGCAGCAGGCGCTGGATGCCGCAGTGGCAGAGCTGGGGCCCAATGCCCGGGCGGTGAAAGGCTCGGTTTCCAATGAGGCAGATCTCGGCCGGCTGTACGCAGCAGTGAAAGCCGAACGCGGCACCCTCGACATCGTCTTCGCCAATGCCGGTGCCGGCAGCCCCCTGCCGCT
>Ga0265798_10009224_pt1 | contig 12398 bp, 8 predicted proteins | sample P3T30metagenome_FD_192430 | JGI IMG/M metagenome (GOLD analysis project Ga0265798, IMG submission 192430) | Plant litter microbial communities from East Loma Ridge, Irvine, California - P3 T30 | ecosystem: Environmental > Terrestrial > Plant litter > Unclassified | place: USA: California...
GAGATCGAGATGGAGATCCGACTGTACCGCGAGCGGCCGTCGGCGGCGCGGCCGGGCAAGCCGATCGTCGCGCACCTGTGGGATTTCCTGGCCGAGCGCCTGCTGCCGCCGGCATCGAAACGCCGCGTCCCCGCGTCGGAAAGATAACTTCAAAACCACGTTATGCATTTTTTGCATAGCCGGATGCGCAAGCGGCATTGGCCCGATCCGGACCAGGCATCCTAAGATTCGCTCCGTCCAGCGCCCACGCATAACGGGGGCGTAACGCGGGCTTGCCGCACGCGGCGCACAGAACGCGCCGCGGCCGGTCAGCCCCATAGTCAGCCGCAAAACCAGGAGCCGAATCATGACGAGCCACGCACTGCCTTCCTACCTGAATCCCGACGACCTTGGCCCATGGGGCCAGTACCTGCAGCAGATCGACCGCGTCACGCCGCACCTGGGCTCCCTGTCGCGCTGGGTCGAGACGCTGAAGCGTCCGAAGCGCATCCTGACCGTCGACGTGCCGATCGAGCGCGACGACGGCTCGATCGCCCACTTCGAAGGCTACCGCGTGCAGCACAACATGTCGCGCGGCCCCGGTAAAGGCGGCGTGCGCTTCCACCAGGACGTGACGCTGTCCGAAGTGATGGCCCTGTCGGCGTGGATGACGGTCAAGAACGCAGCCGTCAACGTGCCGTACGGCGGTGCCAAGGGCGGCATCCGCGTCGATCCGAAGACGCTTTCGCGCGGCGAGCTGCAGCGCCTGACGCGCCGCTACACCAGCGAAATCAGCCTGATCATCGGCCCGACGAAGGACATCCCGGCGCCGGACGTCAACACCAACGAACAGGTGATGGCATGGATGATGGACTCGTACGCCATGATCGAAGGGAACCTGTCCACCGGCGTCGTCACCGGCAAGCCAATTTCGCTGGGCGGCTCGCTGGGCCGGCGTGAAGCCACGGGCCGCGGCGTGTTCGTCGTCGGTCGCGAGGCCGCCGCCAAACGCGGTGTCGCCATTGCCGGCGCCCGCGTCGCCGTGCAGGGCTTCGGCAACGTGGGCGGTGTCGCCGCCACGATGTTTGCCGAGGCAGGCGCGAAGATCGTCGCCGTGCAGGATCACACGGGCACCGTCGTGCACCCTGGCGGCCTGGATGTCGCACTGCTGCACAAGCACGTGGCCGAAGCCGGCGGCGTGAAGGGCTTCCCCGGCGCCGAGGGGTTCATGGACCGCGACGCGTTCTGGGACATCGAGTCGGACATCCTGATCCCTGCCGCGCTGGAACAGCAGATCACGGCGCAGAACGCGCCGCGCATCCGCACCAAGATCATGCTGGAAGGCGCCAACGGCCCGACCACGCCGGAAGCGGACGACATCCTGAACGACAAGGACATCCTGATCGTGCCGGACGTGCTGGCCAATGCCGGCGGCGTCACCGTCTCCTACTTCGAGTGGGTGCAGGACTTCTCCAGCTTCTTCTGGTCGGAGGAAGAGATCAATGCGCGCCTGACCCGCATCATGCAGGACGCGTTCAACGCCGTCTGGGACGTGGCATTGGACAAGAAGGTATCGCTGCGCACCGCGACCTTCATCCTGGCGTGCACCCGCGTGCTGCAGGCGCGCGAAGTGCGCGGCCTGTATCCGTAATACCCGCCCCGTCCCGGCAGAGTCCTCGTAGAAGAAGACGGGCCGCCCCCGAGCGGCCCGCGGCGGAGGAGACAGCGCGGCAGCGAGACCATCTCGCCGCCGCGCTTTTTTCATGTTTGTTGGCTGCCCCACAGACGGCGCCAATTGCCTGTTCGACAATACGGTTCCCACAAGGAGCCGCCATGCATACCCCCATCGAATTCGATCCCCGTTTTGAAGTGCCGGAAGAAGGCGAAGGCGACACGCAGGCCGACCTGCTCGACGTCCTGCACGGCATCGCCGACACGACGTTTCGCGACACGGGCCAGCCGCTGCGCAGCGTGCACGCGAAAAGCCACGGCCTGCTGCGCGCCGAACTGCACGTGCCGCCCGGCCTGCCGTGCACCCTGGCGCAGGGCCTGTTCGCCGAACCGGGCACCTACCCTGTCGTGATGCGCCTGTCGACAACGCCGGGCGACCTGCTGCCCGACGACGTATCGACGCCGCGCGGCATGAGCCTGAAAGTATTCAACGTGCGCGGCGAGCGCCTGCCCGGCAGCGAGAACGACGTGACGCAGGACTTCGTGCTCGTCAACGCGACGACGTTCCTGAACGCCGGGCCGAAATCCTTCCTGACCGGGCTGACGGCGCTTGCCGCGACCACCGACAAGGCACCCGCCCTGAAGCAGGCCCTGTCGGGCGCGCTGCGCAAGGTCGAGGGGCTGCTCGAACGCGCCGGCAGCGACAGCGCGGGATTGAAAAGCATGGGCGGCCATCCCGCCACCCACCCGCTGGGCGATACCTATTACAGCCAGACGGCGTTCCTGTTCGGGCGCTACATGGCCAAGGTGGCGCTGGCGCCCGTTGCCGTCGGCCTGAAACAGCTGCACGGTGCGACGGTGGACGTCAAGAACAACCCGGACGCCCTGCGCCAGGCCGTGTGCGACTACTTTGCCCAGCAAGGCGGCGAGTGGGAACTGCGCGTGCAGCTGTGCACCAATATCGAAGAGATGCCGATCGAGGACGCGGCATCGGAATGGCCGGAAAGCGTCAGCCCGTACGTGACGGTCGCGCGCATCGTCGCGCCGCCGCAGATCGGCTGGAGCGAGGCACTGTCGGCCGCCATCGACGAGGGCATGAGCTTCAGCCCGTGGCACGGCCTGGCGGCACATCGCCCGCTGGGCGCCGTCAACCGCGTGCGCAAAGCGGCGTACGAGATGTCGGCGCGGCTGCGCGGGCGCCGCCGTGGCACGCCCATCACGGAACCGCGCTCGATCGACGAGGTACCCTTCGGCCCCTGATCTCCTCGTCTTTCGCTTGCTACAATGCGCGCTGGCCGGTGCACCGCCACGAGCGGCGCGCCGGCTTTCCCATAACAATCGGAGATACCGAATGAGATTTCGCCTGCTGGTAACCGGCGCCGCCCTTGCGGCCAGCGCCGCTGCCATCGCCGCGCCGCGCGGCCTGACCGTCGAAGACCTGGTGAACATGGAGCGCGTCGGCAGCCCCGTGCTGTCGCCGGACGCGTCGCGTGTCGTCTACACCGTGCGCAGCACGAACATGGAAAAGAACCGCGGTAACACGCAGCTGTGGATGATCGACCTGCGCGACAAGAACCGCTCGCCGCGGCAATTGACGTCGCACGACGCCAGCGCCAGCGATCCGGAGTGGTCCGCCAAGGGCGACGCCATCTACTTCCTCTCCGCTCGCGGCGGCTCGCCGCAGGTGTGGCGCCTGCCAGCCAACGGCGGTGAAGCCACCAGGGTCACCGACCTGCCGGTGGCCGTGGACAGCTTCCGCGTCTCGCCAAATGGCAACCGCCTCGCCGTCACGCTGGCCGTGTTCCGCGACTGCGCGGATCTGGCGTGCAGCAAGAAGCGCGGCGACGAGCAGGAAAAGAACAAGGCAACAGGCAAGCTGTATGACGCCATGTTCGTGCGCCACTGGGACACGTGGAACGACGGCCGCCGCAACGTGCTGTACTCGGTGCCGCTCGATGGCTCGCGCAAGGCAGCATCAAGCCCCGTCAGCCTGTCCGGCACGCTCGATGGCGACGTCACGTCGAAGCCGTTCGGCGACCGCAGCGAATACACGTTCAGCCCGGACGGCCAGCGCATCGTCTTCGCCGTGCGCGTGGCCGGCAAATCCGAAGCCTGGTCGACCAACTTCGACCTGTACGAAGTGCCGGCCGCGGGCGGCGCCGCACCGCGCAACCTGACGGCCGACAATCCGGCATGGGACACCAAGCCATCGTTCTCGCCGGACGGTAAAACACTGGCATACCTGGCGATGACGCGCCCCGGCTTCGAAGCGGACCGCTTCCACCTGGTGCTGCAGGACGTCGCGTCCGGCAAGAAACGCGTGCTGGCCGAGAGCTGGGACCGTTCGATCGCCGATTATCGCTGGCGTGCCGACGGCAAGGCACTGCTGGCCAACGCCGACGACATCGGCCAGCACCGCCTGTTCGCCATCGACGCCGGCAACGGCAAGGTGACGGCGCTGACGGGCAAGGGCTACGTGGCGGACTTCGACACGCGTGGCGACACCGTCGTGCTGTCGCATGCATCGTTGACGGGCGGCGCGCAGCTGTACAAACGCGAAACCAGCGCCGGCGGCGAGCAGACCGGCACGCAGCTGACCCACCTGAACGCGGCGCGCCTGGCCGACGTGCGCATGGGCGAGTATGAACAGTTCTCGTTCGCCGGCGCCAACGGCGAAACGGTGTACGGCCACGTGATGAAACCATGGAACGCGCAGCCGGGCCAGAAGTATCCGGTTGCCTTCCTCGTCCACGGCGGCCCGCAGGGCAGCTTCGGCAACTCGTGGAGCTACCGCTGGAATCCGCAGGTCTACGCGGGCGCCGGCTACGCCACGGTGTTCATCGACTTCCACGGCTCCACCGGCTACGGCCAGAAGTTCACGGATGCGATCAGCGGCGACTGGGGCGGCAAGCCGCTGGAAGACCTGAAGAAGGGACTCGCCGAGGCCGGCCAGAAATTCCCCTGGCTGGACACGGCCAACGCCTGTGCGCTGGGCGCCTCGTACGGCGGCTACATGATGAACTGGATCGAGGGGAACTGGAGCGACGGCTTCAAGTGCATCGTCAACCACGACGGCGTGTTCGACCAGCGCGGCATGGGCTACTCCACCGAGGAACTGTGGTTCACCGAATGGGAAAACGGCGGCACGCCCTACGACAGCCCGGAAGGCTACGAGAAGTTCAACCCGGTCCACCACGTCGCCAAGTGGAAGACGCCGATGCTGGTCATCCAGGGCGACCTCGATTTCCGCATCCCGACGGCACAGGCCCTGGGCACCTTCAGCGCCCTGCAGCGCCGTGGCATCGAGAGCAAGCTGCTGGTCTTCCCGGACGAGAACCACTGGGTACTGAAACCTGCCAACTCGGTGCAGTGGCACCATACCGTGATCGGCTGGCTGGATGATCATCTGAAGCAGAAGTAAGAGCGGCTGTAACATGCACAGGCACCCCGGCGGCAGCGCCCGGGTGCCTGTTTTTCATGGCCAGGCGCAGCGATGCAGTCTCGACAAGGCGCAAATACAACGGATCAGTAGTGAACATAGGATAACAAACGGCGGTTTCGCCACAGCTCTGCGTTATGCTCGTAGGAAATAACCTACATCATCCGTTGGCCATGAAAAACCTGACATTCAAGCAAAAACTCTGGATTCCCCTCCTCTGCAGCCTGCTGTGCATCACCGCCATCTTCCTCTACGAGGCGGTGCAGATTCGCAACGTGCGCATCGAGGAGCGCAAGCACGATCTCGAGAACATCGTCGATACCGCCATGTCCGGCGTGAAAATGTACGCCGAGCGCGCCAAGGCGGGCAAGATGACCGAGGCGGCGGCCAAGGAGGAAGCCAGGACTCTGCTGCGCACCCAGCGCTATGCGACCGACGGCTACATGTCGATCATCGACAGTAAGGGCACCCCCATCATGAATCCCACCGCGCCGGACTCGGAAGGCAAGAACCGGTGGGACTTCCAGGACAAGCGGGGCAATTACCTGTACCGCGATATCGCTGCCGTCGGCAAGTCCGCCGCCGGCGCCGGCTTCGTCGAATACTGGTGGGTCCGCCCCAACAGCAAGGAACCGGTGCCGAAGCTGTCGCGCGTGGCATCCTACCAGCCGTGGGACTGGAATCTGGTCACGGGCGTCTACATGGACGACATCGACGAGGCATTCCATGCCGCGCTGCTGAAGTCCGCCGCGGCGCTGCTGCTGGTGTGCGGCGTGCTGGCTTCCATCGTTGGTGCCGTCAACCGCAGCCTGCAGCGCACCATTGGCGGCGATCCCGGCTATGCGGAAACCATCGCCACCCGCATCGCGGCCGGCGACCTGTCCGTTACCGTGGAGACGGCAGCCAACGATACCGGCAGCATCCTGTTCGGCATGAAGACGATGCAGGCCAACCTGGCACAGACGATCGGCGCCATCCGCCGCAGTGCCGACACGATCGCCACCGCGTCCGCCGAAATCGCCAGCGGCAATATGGACCTGTCGGCACGCACGGAATCGCAGGCTTCCGCGCTGGAGGAAACGGCGGCGTCGATGGAGGAGCTGACGTCCACCGTGAACCAGAACGCGCAGAACGCCACGCAGGCCAATGAGCTGGTGCAGCGCGCGTCCGCGGTGGCGCAGCAGGGCGGCATGGTCGTATCCCAGGTCGTCTCGACGATGGAGACGATCAATGCGTCGTCGCGCAAGATCGTCGACATCATCTCCGTCATCGACGGCATCGCATTCCAGACCAATATCCTGGCGCTGAACGCCGCGGTCGAAGCCGCCCGTGCCGGCGAACAGGGGCGCGGCTTTGCCGTCGTCGCTTCCGAAGTGCGCAACCTGGCGCAGCGCAGCGCCAGCGCGGCCAAGGAAATCAAGGAACTGATCAACGCTTCCGTCGACAGCGTCAGCACCGGCACCACGCTGGTGGCGCAGGCGGGAACGACGATGGACGAAGTGGTGGACAGCGTCGGCCGCGTCACGCAGATCATGGCGTCGATCGCCGACGCGTCGACGGAGCAGAGCACCGGCATCGGCCACGTCAACGAAGCCATCACGTCGATGGACACGGTCACGCAGCAGAATGCGGCACTCGTCGAGGAGGCTGCGGCCGCCGCGGCCAGCATGCAGGATCAGGCGGCGCAGCTGGCGCAACTGGTGGCCCGCTTCACGCTCGAAGGCGGCGCGCCGACCGCACGTTCGGTCCCACGCCTGGCCGCTTGAGCGGCGCCCGCTATTTCCAGGCGCAGGTGCGAAAGCCGCAGAAGATGTCGTCGCGCTCGGGCTTGAAGAAGTTGCGGAACTTGGCCGAGCCGAAGCGCGACGGCGTGGCAAACGATGCGCCGCGCAGCACCTGGTGCGTGCCGAACCAGGGCTGCGAATATTCGCGGTAACGGTCCGGCACGAAACCGGGGTACGGCTCGAACGGCGACGCCGTCCATTCCCACAACTGGCCCCAGCGCAGCGCGGGGTGGCCGTACAGCGCCGCATATTCCCATTCGGCCTCCGTCGGCAGGCGCCGGTTGGCCCACGCACAGTAGGCCTGCGCTTCGTACAGGCTGACGTGGCGCACGGGTTCGTGCGGCGCCAGCGTGGCGGGACGGCCGAAGCGCACGGTAATCCAGTCGCCGCCGTTGCGCTGCCAGTAACGGGGCGCCGAGCGTTCCTGCCGCATCAGCCAGGCCGCGCCCGCGTCGCTCCAGAACTGGCGGTGATCGTAGCCGCCGTCGGCCATGAAATCCATGTATTGGGCGTTCGTCACCAGCGCGCCATCCATGCGGAACGGCTCCACGCGCACGGCGTGCGCCATCTTCTCGTTATCGAACAGGAAGCCGTTGGCATCCGGTCCGCAGCCCAGCTGGATCGTCCCGCCCGGGAAGCCGATTTCGCCCGGCGCCACCGGTGTCGGTTCGCCCTGCATCAGGTGCGCTGGCGCCGGCAGGCCCAAGGTCTGCAGCGTGTACAGGTACGCCTCGCCATGCATGTCCTCGTGCGCCAGCGCCAGCCGGTAAGGATACAGCGCCGCATCCGTGTTCGGCTCGCGCGACAGCTTGTCCAGCATGCGGTCCAGCACTTCGTGGCAGTAGGTCTTCACGCCGCCGGGACTGGGCAGGTCCAGGTTCCAGCGGCTGCGGTGCGGCACCGTGTTCGAGTCGAACCAGTCGTCGCCCTTGCTCAGCAGGGATGACGATTGCGCATCGGCGGGATGGCTGGACAGCGCCTCGCGCAGCACGAACCACTCGGCAAACCACGCCGTATGCCCCAGCTCCCACAGCGGCGGATTGATGATGTTCAGGTACGGCACGTTGTGCGCGACGTCCAGCCCCGCCGCGGCGAAGCAGTCGAACAGGCCAAGCGTATAATGCCGCGCGTTCGTCAGCGCGTCGGCAAGCTGCTGGGTGCGGGCGTAGCGGAATGAGGCGGTAATGGAATTCATGGCACGATTGTAACGAATACACTTCAACTGAGCGACCACGCTGCGCAGATGGCACCACCTCCCCTCGTTTGTATCGTCAGCCCGGCGCTGGCCGCCGCCAACAACGGCAACTGGCAGAGCGCGGCGCGCTGGGCGCGTTTCCTGCGGACGCGCTATCGGGTAGCCGTCGTCCAGCAGTGGCGGCCAGACACCTCTCCCGCGCCGGACCTGCTGATCGCGCTGCACGCGCGCCGTTCCGCCGATTCGCTGGCTGCCTTTCATGCGGCGCACCCGGACCGCCCCTCGATTCTGCTGCTGACGGGCACGGACCTGTATCGCGACATCCATGCCGATGCGGCCGCGCAGGCGTCGCTCGCCTGCGCCACGCGCCTGGTGCTGCTGCAGGACGCCGGCATCGACGAACTGCCGCCGCCGCTGCGCGCCAGGGCCACTGTCATCTACCAGTCCGCGCCCAGCCTGCAGCCGTGGACGACGCCACGCCGCCATGCGGACATCGCCATGATCGGCCACCTGCGGGACGAGAAAGATCCTCTGACCTTCATGCGGGCGGCCGCGCTGGTGACGGCGCCGCGCGCGCGCCTGCTGCACATCGGCGGCGCCCTCGATGCCGCGTTGGGCGACCAGGCGCTGGCGACGGCGGCGCGCGAGCCGCGCTACCGCTGGTTGGGCGCCCTGCCCCGCGCGCAAACGCGCCAGCGGCTGCGGCGCTGCCATGCGATGGCGCTGTGCTCGCGCATGGAGGGAGGCGCCAACGTCATCATCGAGGCGGTGACGAGCGGCGTGCCGGTCCTGGCCAGCGATATTTCCGGCAACCGCGGCATGCTGGGCGCCGATTACGCCGGCTATTTCCCGCCCGGCGACGCGGCCGCGCTGGCACGGCTGATCGACCGCACCATTGCCGACCCGGCCTTCCACGCGGCGTTGCGCGCGCAATGCGCCGCGCGTGCCGCGCTGTTCGCGCCGGACACCGAGCGGGCAGCCTTGCTGGACTTGGTGGATAATCTGGTGCTTACTAATCTGCGGCTTACTACTTCCCACACGACATAACATCATGGCAACTGAACCGATCAAACTGACTTCCTTCTCGCACGGTGGCGGCTGCGGCTGCAAGATCGCCCCGGGCGTGCTGTCCGAAATCCTGAAGAATTCGCACGGCTTCCCCGTGCCGAAGGAGCTGCTGGTCGGGATCGAAACGGCCGACGACGCGGCCGTCTACCGGCTCAACGACGAACAGGCGCTGATCGCCACGACCGACTTCTTCATGCCGATCGTCGACGACCCGTTCGACTTCGGCCGCATCGCCGCCACCAACGCCATCTCCGACGTGTATGCGATGGGCGGCACGCCGATCATGGCGCTGGCCCTGGTCGGCATGCCCGTCAACAAACTGCCCATCGAGACGATCGGCCAGATCATCAAGGGCGGCGAATCGATCTGCGCGGAAGCGGGCATCCCGATCGCCGGCGGCCACACGATCGACTCGGTCGAACCGATCTACGGCCTGGTGGTCATGGGCCTCGTGCACCCGTCGAAGATCAAGCGCAACGCGGATGCGCGCGCCGGCGACGTGCTGGTGCTGGGCAAGCCGCTGGGCGTGGGCGTGCTGTCGGCCGCGCTGAAAAAGGACGTGCTGGGCGCGGAGGGCTATGCCGCCATGATCGCCAACACGACCAAGTTGAACAAGCCGGGCAAGGCGCTGGCCGATCTGCCGGGCGTGCATGCGATGACGGACATCACCGGCTTCGGCCTGCTGGGTCACCTGCTGGAACTGGCGCGCGGCGCCGGGTTGACGGCAAAGCTGGACATGGCGCGCATTCCGCTGCTGCCCGGCGTCGAGCAGCTGGCGCATGACGGCTATTTCACTGGCGCTTCCGGGCGTAACTGGGATGCGTATGGCAAGGACGTGACGCTGGGCGCCGGCGTGACGCCCGCGCAGCATACGTTGCTGACGGACCCGCAGACTTCCGGCGGCTTGCTGGTGTCGTGCGATCCGTCCGCCGTGGACGAGGTGCTGGCGCTGTTTGCGCGCGAAGGCTTCGAGGCGGCGGCGGTGATCGGCGAAATGGTGGCTGGCGAGGCTCGGGTGGTTGTCGCTTAAGGGTGGTTGTCGCTTGGTAAACGTCGGGGACATGCCCGTTTGGGACAGGCACCTCGTCGGGCCTTCGCCCGAAGAGGAGCCAGTCCCCATTGCATCTCGGTGCCTGCCCCCGCCAATATTTTTCTTGACAAGTTTCAACGTCGTCTCTTACATTGGATGCATGTTCACGCATCCGCAACTACCCGCTTTCCTGCTATCGCTTGCCAGCCTACCGCTGGCAACGCGCCTAACCGCACGCGCCTGATTGTTTATCCCCTGCGCGCGTCGCACGCAGTACTCAAGTTGTACTCCAAGCCGGCCACAAGCCGCACCGCCTCAAACCAGGAAAGTTTGCACCGATGTTCATCACGGCCATCCATCATCCGTCCGTCGCCCCTGCCGCATTTGCCCGGCCTGCTGCCGCCCTATCGCTACCGACCGGCTGCCTGGTCTAGCGTCCCGTGGCCATCAGGCAGCCTCGCGCCACCGCAAACCGGCGGGCCGCGCCCGCGCTTTCCAAAATTCGAGAACCCAGGAGTACACCATGATGTTGCAGAACCCGTCGACGAAATACCGCGCCTTCCCGCCCGTCCAGCTGTCCGACCGCACGTGGCCGAACAACACGATTACCAAACCGCCCATCTGGATGAGCACCGACCTGCGCGACGGTAATCAGGCGCTGATCGAGCCGATGAGCATCGAGAAGAAGCTGCGCTTCTTCGACCTCCTGATCAAGACGGGCCTGAAGGAAATCGAAGTGGGCTTCCCTTCGGCGTCGCAGACGGACTTCGACTTCGTGCGCAAGCTGATCGAGGAATACCGCATTCCCGACGACGTCACCATCATCGTGCTGACGCAGTCACGCGAAGAGCTGATCCGCCGCACCGTGCAGGCGGCGGCCGGCGCGAAGAACGCCATCGTCCACCTGTACAACTCCGTGGCACCCGTGTTCCGCAAGGTCGTCTTCGGCATGTCGCGCGAAGAGATCGTCAACATCGCCACGACGGGCACGAAACTCGTCAAGGAACTGATCGCCGAACATCCCGAGACCCACTGGGGCTTCGAATACACGCCCGAGTCGTTCTCGACGACGGAGCTGGATTTCTCGAAGCATATCTGCGATGCCGTCACCGCCATCTGGCAGCCGACGCCGCAGAAGAAAATGATCATCAACCTGCCCTCCACGGTGGAATGCAGCACGCCGAATGTGTACGCCGACCAGATCGAATGGATGTCGCGCAAGCTGGATCGGCGCGACTCGCTGATCATCAGCGTCCATCCGCACAACGACCGCGGCACCGCGGTCGCATCGGCGGAACTGGCCGTGATGGCGGGCGCCGACCGCGTCGAGGGCTGCCTGTTCGGTAACGGCGAACGCACCGGCAACGTCGATCTCGTCACGCTGGCGCTGAACCTGTACACGCAGGGCGTGCATCCCGGCCTGGACTTCTCCGACATCGATGCGGTGCGCAAGATCGTCGAAGACTGCAACCAGCTGCCCGTGCATCCGCGCCATCCGTACGTGGGCGACCTGGTGTTCACGGCGTTCTCCGGCTCGCACCAGGACGCGATCAAGAAGGGCTTCGCCAAGCAGCAGCCGAACGCGCTGTGGGAGATCCCTTACCTGCCGATCGACCCGCAGGACCTGGGCCGCAGCTACGATGCGGTCATCCGCGTCAACAGCCAGTCCGGCAAGGGCGGCATGTCCTACCTGCTGGAGCAGGACTACGGCCTGGTGCTGCCGCGCCGCCTGCAGATCGAGTTCTCGCGCGCCGTGCAGGCCGTGGCCGACGAGACGGGACTGGAGATCACTGCCGACGGCATCTATTCGATCTTCGAACGCGAGTACCTGGCACACACGTCGCCGTATGCCTACGTGTCGCACAAGATGGTCGAGGACAGCAGCGCGGACGAATCCGTGCAGATCGACATCGCCCTGATGCACCGCCAGGCGCCGCTCGCCCTGCAGGGCGGCGGTAACGGCCCGATCGACGCGTTTGTCGACGCGCTCGGACTGGACGTGAAACTGATGGACTACCACGAACACGCGATCGGCCATGGCGCCAATGCGAAGGCGGCGTGCTACGTCGAACTGCGCCTGGATAACGGCGCCACGCTGTTCGGCGCAGGCATCGACAGCAATATCGTCACCGCGTCGTTCAAGGCCGTGCTGTCGGCCGTGAACCGGCAGCTGATCGCGCGCGAAGCGGCAACCGCCACGGCATGATGTTTTGGGGACAGGCACCTTTCTTC
>Ga0265798_10009225_pt1 | contig 12397 bp, 11 predicted proteins | sample P3T30metagenome_FD_192430 | JGI IMG/M metagenome (GOLD analysis project Ga0265798, IMG submission 192430) | Plant litter microbial communities from East Loma Ridge, Irvine, California - P3 T30 | ecosystem: Environmental > Terrestrial > Plant litter > Unclassified | place: USA: California...
CCCCTACCCTCATCACCTGTACTCGACTTGATAGAGTTCCTGAGCGCAGCAGACCTCTGATCAACCTGATCCAAGATCCTCATCAATTCCACTCCTTCTTCCCTTGATGTGGATCCTTCCCTGCGAACATGTCCGTGATCTTGAAGTATCGATCGTATAGCCTCATTTAAATCTCCCCCTCCTCCATTCCTCTTGAATCGCCTCATCATAGTTGATTCAGACGACGGTTTCCAGGCGACATATGTATAGACATTACTCGCCACTAAGACAAGAACCAATAGGCCGAGTATAACGACCTTACTACCTTCATCACCTAGATTCAATAGATCCGAGATGGACTTGATAGCAGTCCAAATACCCCCGAAGATCCCCTTGATACCGGACAAGACGGAATCGAGTGCTCCTTGTAATGCCGAGTAATCTTGATTTTGGCGGTTTTTGCGTGTCTGAGCGGCATATTTCTCTGCATCGCTCAATTTCTGGTTTTCCGCTTCGGCCTCTTCGAGATCGGCTGATGTGCCTTCGGGGAAGAATTCGGTAGGGTGGGACTTCATATGGGCTCGCATACCCTTATCGAGGTCGTCGTGGAATTGCTTCTGTCCTTCTATTGCGGATTTGTCAATGATCCCTAATGATGAGCTATGCTCCATACACTCAGAGATCTCACTCACCCTTGACCCAGGACTTGCCAGTCCAATCGACCTGAGTAGTAACCAAGACCTTAGTACTACTTCCCCCAGCCCACGTTAGACAAGTCTTTGTCTTCACACTGAAAACACCTCCACTAGGTACATCTGGCGTTCTGGTGGTAGTAAGCATAACGATATAATCGTCATAATCGCAGTGGATTTGTTCGTCGATGATATGGCATTTCGTCTGTTTCGGGCCGATGGATCCGTTCAGTGGTTTGATATATGATGTGCTCCTTGTCAAGTTCTTGGTCTCTTCTGAAGGTTTCCACTCGGACTGCTCAATATCTGGTATCAGTACTTGATCACTGGAGGGGTGACTTACCCTTCAGCTTTTGATCTTCACTCATGAACTCCTTTAGCCAGCCGGAATTGAACATGAGGTTATACACCTTCTCTGGGGTAGAAGGAAACGTGGTGGATAAAGCAGTTTCAGTGAAATGCTTGCCCTCTCTACCACAGGCGCACTCCGTCTTGGCGTGACCCTTTCCGACCCCGCCGGCTACCATAGCAGCGTCGGCCCCTGCGTCAGAAGGTGCTCGTGATCGAGTCCTGTCGCCTGAAGCGGATGACATGACTGCGTTGGGGTTACATAATCGCCAAATGTTCATCATGACGTCGAACGTTGAGTCGCGTGAGATGAATGATGCGAATGTGTACTGCGGGTCAGCCAGAGCACTCCGGTATATGATGGACAGGAGACTTACATCCTTCTTCGGAGTTGAGATGCTGATCGCATTGGGAATGACCAGAGCCGTCATCCTCTTCTCGATCGTCTTGATCTCGCTGAATGGTAATACAATCTGGGCGTCAGTATTCCAGTAACTTGGATAAGGTGTACTCACGTCGGTGATCCAGCCAAAGATGTTGGCGTGGAAACAGATGTGGTTCTCCGAGACATACAATCGTCCCTGTACCAAGATATCCTTTGACAGCGCACATCCGTAGTCTACCATTAGCCCTGGAACATGAATGGGAGACATAGCTTACCCGTGATGAGATAATCCCCCTCATCGATCCTTGGAAACATTTGGTGGAATTCGGCATTTCGTCGGTTACTAGCAACCGCGAATCCAGTCACTGGCAGCCCAGACTCGTGTTCACTATCAAAGTCATCATCGTCATCGTCTTCATCATCGTCGAATTCAAGAGCGGCATCACTTCCTTCGCCATCAGGTCGATGACTGCTCTTTAAATACGGGTTCCTCCTAGATCCTCTCCTTGATGATGGGGCTGATTTTGTCGATCCGTGTCCGAGGATAGGCTCGCCATCTGGGTGATGGGTATGTCCATGAGCTAACGCCAGCCCGCCTTTAGCCAAGGCGGCAGCAATTCCGTTCTTTGACGAAGCAGACATTCTTCGTGACTTTTTAGACTTCTTTGAATCGGGTGGTTTAAGAGATGAAGTCTTGCCGAATGCTGAACCTGATTTGACGGGTCGGAGGTCGTTGGAGATGGACGAGCCTGAGCGGTCGCGTCCATTCAACTGGACTGGCGCCGAGACTACGGACACAGCATCGATTGGTACGGACATTGTGCTTCCGGCTCGGCTACCGTTTCGGCTGGGGAAAGTGGGACGTGGGAGTGGATCGTCTTCGTGAGACTAGACTATCAGCATCATATTGCCTGTATGAGAACAAGAGTGTACCTCGTGTAGCGTTCCAACGCCAAGACCTATTCTTTCCTGAGAGGGCTTCCTCCTTATATCCAAATGTGATGATCTATTCTGAGAATGAGGTGAACTTCCAAAACTAACGGGACTACTAGCTCCGTCTTCTTGAATCGTTAATTTGGGTGTTCCTAGAGCAGGTAAAGTAAATCCACGAGGTCGTGTGTCGGGTGTAAGGTTGCCTTGTTCGTCGAATTCTTCTACGAAATGACTACCGTTGTCGTTAACGCTCTGCGTATGACCTGACGGGGTGGAAGTAGTACGCGTTCGTGAAGTCGTGGGGCTGTTCTCGAAATAGTCCGAGTTGGGTGGTCCAGTGAATGGTGAGACGGATCGACGCGACTTGTTGGGTGAAGGCGTGTATGAATCGTCTACAATCTCGACTTTAGGTTGGGAAGGTGATTTCTTGAATCGTGAAAGGATGGACGAGGGCATTGAAAGTGTATTATGCTAGTTGAATCGTGTCTGCATGCTATAGAATAAAGTGAGGTGTGAGGGTGAAGTGAATCAGGGAGAGTAATACTCGGAACAGAGAGTGGGTGAAAGTCAAAGGGTGTAAATGTGCCTTGCTTGACCTGACGTCAGTTGTATGTGGGTTCTCCCTTCCCTCACACAGCCAGTTGTGAAGGAACAGCTTACATCCGCTAGAACAGGAGAAGAACAATGCAAAAGTCCTGAATGATAGGCTTGCAGTCAAGACAAAGGACGCGAAGGCAATAGACTTCACGCAGACTGCGGTTCTTGGACAAGGGGTAGACCAGGCGTCGCGGCTAGTCCTAATTCACAATAGACTGTTCCTCGGACACGATTGGGAGCCGCTATCTCGCTGCTTCGAGAGAGAGAGAGTAGGAGTAGAAATAGATACATGCATACAAAGATATAGACTGCCATGTGACCCCCCGACTCATCAAGCTAGATTTGCACCCAACTCTCCCGGCGGGCCAAAGAGGCATCCTTAATTCGATCTGAGATAATCACTACTCCACGTATGAAGTCCACGACTGTCGACCCTTATCATTTTACAATAACAAGAGGGTCGTAGAGGATCTCTGTGTTTAAAAAAAGATAAAGAACAACATACAAGGGGAGGAGCAGGTTTTATGTACTGAGCTGGTATGACGTGGCTTTTTCGAAACAGAGATTTCCGTTGATCACTGCTCAAGTGCAGCTCACTCCTACTACTGTACTCACTATAGCTAAGATGATAGCACCACCACCCCAATCGCAATCCGAATTACACCTTCTCTGCGTTTCAGCAATAGTCAGAGACCTAATATCGACACACAATTCAACTTCTCACACAGTCGTACCCAACGTAAACGCCCTCCGACTCAAATATGCTAAAAAATACAACTTAAACGCTGTACCTCGATTAACCGATGTACTTTCAGCTGTACCTGAAGAATGGAAGGATAGATTGAGAGGATGGCTGAGGGCTAAGCCTGTTAGGACGGCTAGTGGAGTCGCTGTTGTTGCCGTCATGTGTAAACCTCATCGATGTCCTCATGTGGCAATGACTGGGAATATCTGTGTGTAAGTCTGAGCGGTGAAGAGCTTGTGTGACAAGCTGGCTGCTGGAAATTTACTGATAAACAGATACTGCCCAGGAGGACCTGATTCGGACTTTGAATATTCCACCCAATCCTATACCGGTTACGAGGTGAGCTTAACTCACGCAATCGTTTCCAGTGAAGCTCATACCTAGCCAACATCAATGCGAGCAATCAGAGCCAGATATGACCCCTACGAACAGACTCGAGGCCGAGTAGATCAACTCAGAGGTCTAGGTCACGACGTCGATAAAGTCGAGATCATGTAAGTTCGCCTACTCGCCGGATACGCAGAACTAACGAATAGCTTGATGGGAGGAACATTCATGTCGATGCCCGAGGATTATCGACATAAATTCATTGCTGGGCTACATAATGCTTTGAGTGGACATACGAGTGAAGATGTTGATGAGGCTGTCAAGTAAGCTTTCAAGAGCCGTGGTGATCCAAGCTGACGTATAGATTCTCTGAATTGAGCAAGACGAGATGTGTAGGAATTACTATTGAGACTAGACCTGATTACTGTCTGAAACCACATCTCAGGTAAGCTTCCGGATCTCTGTACGTAAGAGTCGCAAGCTGACTTGCAGTCAAATGTTGAGATATGGATGTACGAGGCTCGAGATTGGTGTACAGAGTGTTTACGAGGTAAGCTACTCGTACCTCGTGCCCTCGTTTTAGCTGACAATTAGGACGTAGCAAGAGATACGAATCGAGGACATACGGTCCGAGCTGTATCCGAGTCGTTCCACATGTCAAAGGATGCGGGATATAAGATCGTAGCGCACATGATGCCTGATTTACCCAATTGTGGTACCGAGCGTGATATTTGGCAGTTCCAGGTAGGTCGAGTACTCGTCACTGAGAAATAAACTTACAAGCAGGAATTCTTCGAGAACCCAGCTTTTCGATCTGATGGATTGAAGCTCTACCCAACGTTGGTCATTCGAGGGACAGGTATGTCAGCTGGCTGAGGCACCTCAAAGCTGACAAACAGGACTGTATGAATTATGGCGTACAGGCAAATACAAGAATTACCCACCAAACGCACTTGTCGATATCGTCGCTAGGATCATGGCTCTTGTGCCACCTTGGACACGAGTATACCGAGTTCAGCGGTAAGCTGTTGTGTCCCTTGATGTATGCACGAGCTGAACAAAAGTGATATTCCCATGCCTCTCGTTTCGTCGGGTGTGGAGAATGGTAATTTACGAGAACTCGCTCTTGCGCGAATGAAAGACTTCGGAGCGGAATGTAGAGATGTTCGATACCGTGAAGTCGGAGTAAGTCAGCTGGCTCTTGCGCTTCACCTCAGCTGATAAGCAGTTACACGAGATCCATAATCGAATCCGACCTCAATCCATTGAACTGCTAAGGCGAGATTACGCAGCAAACGGAGGATGGGAGACGTTCTTATCCTACGAAGACCCAGAAGCGGATATCCTCGTTGGATTACTACGATTGAGAAAGTGTTCAGAAGATGGGACATTCAGGAAAGAATTGGTAGGTATGGATGGGGGATGTAGTTTGGTCAGGGAGTTGCATGTCTACGGAACTGCTGCGCCTGTTCATTCCAGGGATCCAAAGAAGTTTCAACATCAGGTCAGTACCCTTTCTTCAATTCACACCTGGACTCAAAGCTGATGAACAGGGTGTAGGAACACTGTTGATGGAAGAAGCTGAGCGGATCGCTAGGGAGGAGCATGGTAGTGGAAGGATTGCTGTTATTTCTGGTAAGCTACTGAGGTCTTGATCTTCATAGAGCTAACCAGTAGGTGTCGGAACGAGAGATTATTATAGGCGATTGGGATACTGGTTGGATGGACCTTATATGGTCAAGGATCTGCTGTATGATGACGACGAGTGATTGGGGATCCGCCGACATGGTTCGACCAACCTGTGCAGTGTCCTTGGATTTGCTTGTACGAGTACTTGGTCTAGGCCAGTAATGTGATGTAAAAATTTGCATAGCGACACTGGATTCAATTATACAGCTTGTACCTTCCTTCCCTTGTTTCCTCTTCCTCATCTTACTTCTACTAATCTTCTTGAATATCAACCGCCAAACGCATTCTCACCCTAATAGTAAACCGGCTCAGCAAGATACTTGCCCGTCGTAACACCCTTTTTGATCTCCTCAAACTTCCACTTATCCCCCTCAATTTCCCCAGCTACCACTTCCAATCCAAGCCCACTGACAAGACTGCCCTCCATTGCCCAAGAAGCTTGAACACCCAAAGTACTCATAGCTTCCCCAGGTTCAGTCGTAAATCTAGCAATAAGTTTGCCAGCATCCTGAACTTGATCCAAATTCCAAGTAAGCCTTCTTGAACTAGGTGACCAGACTCCACCAAGGGGTTTCGTTTGGACATTCGATACCGATGGACCGGGATTGAAAGCCGCTATTAACGAGACGTTTTGGAGTGTTGAGGGAGAAGGTGACTTGTAATTTAGGATCATCCTTGTTTCACCATCTTTACAGCTGAATGCAGGTTCCAATACCAGTGGAATGACTGAGTCTTCTTTACCAGGTTGTACGTGAACTTGATATCGGAATAATAGAGTCCCTTTTGCTCCATTCGATTTAGACGCGTTGGCGAGTACCTCCGAGTTGAGGAAGTATTCTCCTGGTTTATCAGGTACTTGAGCCAAGTATGCTGGGTTGGGAGCGATCTTTTCAAGCGACTCGAAAGCGTTTAGGCGGATATGGATCGGACCAGAATTGGCATGGATATCGGTTGATCGGAGGGATAAGTGGATTTCACCGCTGACTTGGACTCTTGATATAGTACCAGCCTTCATAATGACGTTTACTGTCTCTGTCAAACTTGCCCTCAATCCTGGATCGGTAGAAGTAGCCATAGTGGATTGGGACAATCCGCCAGCGGTAGCTACCGAAGGTGAATCAAAGGGATTATTGGAAGTGACTGATGAAGTAGATGATTGCCGAGTAACAATCGGAGGGGCTTCCCTAATTCCGTTGCCGTTGGATTGACCGAAAGGTGATCCTAAGCTTGTACCGGTTTGAGGCGAAGTGCCGGGTGACCCACCGAACTGAGACAAATCACCACCAAGTCCACCAGGAGCAAACATTGTATTCCTAACATCCCGCCTTCCCCTTGCAACAGTACCCCGTCGTGTAGGCTGCGTAGGTGCCGCCTGCAAAGTCTGCTGCATCTTGGCCAGGGCAGCTTGTCTTTCTTCCTCTGTCTCTTCAATCGGAGCTTGCGCCAAGGCGAGATTGAGTTTAGGGGGTTGAGTACCGGTGGGCGAAGAAAGGTTCTCGGTAGATCCAGCAGGTGAATCCGATAGGTTCTGGGAGAACCCGGTACTTTGCCTAGGCTTCGGTGCGCTGGCAGCCATGACGGGAGTAGACGAGATGGGCGCGGGCAGGTCGTCGTTAGGTTCCTCCCATAGAGCTCGGTGTCGATCAGGTGGTGGTACCGAGAATCCATCGGCATCCAGCATGGTAGACTGATCATCAGCTAAAGCTACGTACGAAGGCAAATTAGCTCACAGGCAAAGCAGGAGCCTGACTTGAAACTGGAGTAGTACCAGACCTGCCCTCGTCCTCCCCAATCACATCGAACGCATCTCGATCACTCCTGGTAGAAGCGGCGAGACTACCGCTTCTTCCTCTATTACTGTCCTTCCTTCCGCCTGCCAATGTTCCTTTTCGGCCGAGCATCGATTTCAAGCCAGAGAAACCGGTTCCTTGGGTTGGGGTGTTGACTGTGTTGGAGGAACCGTTAGTGCGGGCTTGTGGGCGTGGTGAAAAGTCAGACGGGTTCGATGCGGCTGATGACAATCGCCTGTCTGAGCGAGCTGATTGTTAGCTATGTCACATGTAGCTGTAGTCAGTAGCTTACGAGTGGTGTTAGCACTCTGGCTGGGCAAAGTAGGAAACCTATTCCCGCCCCCTCCGCCACCTCCACCTAGCTTCCTACCCACAGACAAGACCTCATCACTAGTCTCCCAACCAAGGAGTCCAGCAACGTTACTCTCCGCCCTCTGAGCTGCCCGACTGGCGATATCCCCTTTAACAGTTCCGAATCTAACAATAACCTCCTTTAATGCTCCTAACCTCTCCTCCTCAAGCCGCTGGTACGTCTTGTAATAGTCTGGAGAAATGATTGATAGGGTCCTAGTGATTTGATCTATTTCGTTTTGCAATACGTCCGCTTTAGAGGATTTCGATTTCGAAGATGCCTTGTCTAGTTTTGCAGCTGTTTTCTCGTAATCTTTCAGAGTCTTGTCTAGGGCATTCTCTTGATCGTGGATCTTTCGCCATTCTGGGATCTTGTTGGGGAGTTCACGGACTGGATTCTCGAAATCGGACCTGAGCATTTGCGATAGGTTCGAATGAGAAGACGACGTCTGCTCGTTAGCATGCAGCCCTGGTCCCAGCTCTTTGAGTCTTGAATGGTACTAACCTCGACCAGGTCAGTCACAACGATATCCCAGAGCTTAGCCTCCCCACCAGACTTGTCCCAGTCAACACCGGATTTCCCATTCAATCCACCCGCTTCCGCGGTCTTTGCTAATTTAGCGAGACTGTCCGCATACTGAGTCTCAATAGCTGCTCTTTGCTTGAACAGCTCTGAAAGCGCCGAGACATGTGTGGTAGATGCTTGTAGTCGGCGTTTCAGCGTATCGAATAGTGGTTTCGGGGATGTTGCCTGGAATGACTGGACCCAGGCATCATCCGGTAATGCGTCCGACATTGTGGTTTGTATGGGCCGATGATCCTTTGTTGTACTGTATATAAACGGGGATGATTGGTGACTCTGTCTCTATGGTTCTGAAGCGGGGGTCCAGTAGCTGATAGTAATGTATATGTATATATGTATAAGGTCGAGAGTAAACAGAGCAGATGTCCAGACCAGGTGCAGGTGACCTACGAGGACATAGATCTATATACAGGAATTACTTATAGCGGTAATTAATGTCAAGTGTTTAGGGATAGGAGATAGATGACGCACAAGGTTCCACCTCATACTCTCTATCTATACCATTACTACCCACTGCTCAGTGCATTCGATCAACCATCAGTCGTTGTAATCAGCAGCATCAGCGTCCGAACACAAAATACGGCCCTGAACAAGCAAGAAACATTGTATACCCGCCCAAGAAGTAATTGAAATATCATAATGAAAGTCTACTCCATCTCCCTACTTTCCGTCAACCAGGCCGCATCCCCTCCCCAGGCTACCGCACTCGGCGGAGCGCAGGACTTAAGCTCCTTCTCTTTCTATCAACGAGGATCCGTTGGGGAGTTCATGACCTTTTTTACAAAGGTAATTCCCTATTTCATAACCAAGCAATAATTGAGCTGACAGTAGACTGTCGCTGAACGAACACCTGCCAATCAGCCCTCCTCAGTCGAGGAGAACAACTACAAGGCTCATGTATTCTGTACCTCTGGACGTGCAGGTGGACTTGGTCTCGCAGGTATGCTTCCACATGACTTTCGTCGACGTCGCTAACAGGCAGCGGTCATGATTACCGATCTCGAGTACCCCTACCGACCCGCATTCTCCCTCCTCACCAAGATCCTAGACGAACATCAACCACTCCTATCCCAACTTCCTCCACCCAACTCGGCCGCTTCAGCCGCTGCAAACGCTTTCGGAGGTTCCAACCCTTCCACAGCGGCTGCTGGAGGATTGCCACCTGCTCAAAAGGGTAAATTAGAGGGAACTTTGGCTCAGTACTTGACCAAGTACCAGGACCCAAAGCAGGCCGATACGATCATGAAGGTTCAGAAGGAATTGGACGAGACAAAGATTGTTCTAGTATGTGACTTGATATATCGTGGAAAGCGAAACTGACGATATAGCACAAGACGATCGAGTCTGTCTTGGAGCGGGGCGAGAAATTGGATAATCTAGTCGAGAGATCGAATGCACTATCGGCACAATCAAAGATGTTTTACAAGACCGCCAAGAAGGTAAGCTGTATTATTCTCGATCTCGGATAAGCTGACATGCAGCAAAACTCTTGTTGTGTTATCATGTAGATAGTGTAGTTATGGCTCGAGGTGATCTGTACTGGTCGTGTTTAATATGCTACATGCAGCTATGGATGAATCTGAAGCACTCGAATAGCTGAGAGTTGACGGTGTTCTGCCAGACGCGTCAACTTAAGTCTTGATTTTACTTTCATGTCCACTTCATCTTGTCCATATATATGCCTCATCCAAATCTATATCAAGCATAAAGATCTCCTGACATGTCTCGTCGGGGTACGTTTACATCTATACACTATAGCTGATGAAAAGATGAGATACTGTATATAAGTGATGGGGACGATGATACCCATGAAATATCCTTCGTTGGCTCGTCCAACTTATCACGAACCATCAATGCTATTCGGTCAGCTTACGATCCCAACAAAGTTGAGGTCAAGCTGATATACAGATCAGCACCAATAGTTCTGTCTGATGACGAGCCCGAAAGTGGTCCATCATCACATGGTTACGAAGACGAGCCAATGTCCCGCTTACCAGATATCTTGGATCTCTTACGTTCCGATCCTCCTGACTTTGATGGCCACAGGTCGAGCAAAGTAAAAGTGCAAGTCAAAGTTGATCGAAAGGGGAAAGGGAAGGAGAAGGTAACCTTGGATATATCAGATGTTGAAGAGCCGAGGAAGAGACCAAGGAGTAGATCACCCAACGCGTTGGTTGGGATGGGGAATCATTATCTCGTCGAGGGGCTACTCAAAAGAGTGGAAGGAAGAAAGAGGGCTCGCTGGCCTGTTATTGTGAGCCACTCGTCCGGTCAGGGCTGATAATAGCAGGACGAACCTTCGCCTCAGAAAGCGTCAAAACCGGACAAGGTGTCCAGTATGGAAAAAGAGATGTCCAAGGCGGAGAAGGAGGCTTTGAAAGCAGATGAGAAGAAACGCAAGCAATTGGAGAAGGATAAAGCCAAGGTGAGCTGAATAGCTCCTCCCGGCGAGCTTAGCTGACAATGTAGGCCGAAAAGGAAGCCGAAAAATCATTTCAACGTAAACTGACTGACGCGAACCGATTGCGTACGTCGAAGAATGACACACTTCGCGAAATCCATCTCTACCTCTCTGCCGACCTCCAACAACCTTCCTGCGCCATCGCTGGCGCTCTCCCCGAAATCACACATCGAATCACTGATAATCTATCTGAACTCCATTACCTACCCGAAAATGAATCACCTTTACCGGGTATCATCCGATTTAAACGACATGTGAAGTCTCGATATGATCATACCCGAAAAGCCTGGATTCCATTAGATGACCCAAAGTGGGAATGGGAAGGAACAATTCTGGTCATCATCACGGCAGATGAATGTGTGGATATGATACATACCAAGGGCTTGAGAGAATGGGCGAGCGACGTGAGATTAGCAATGGAGATGAAGGGGAATGATCAACTGGTGATAATGATTAAAGGGTTGGGGAAGTATTATAGTAAACTCAAGACTGCGCAGAATAAGGAATATACAGCTGCTGCCAGGGCTGGAGTTGCTGGGAAGGATGTCGGCGGTCTTAGTGTAGGAGCGGGTGGGAAATTGGATAGGGAGCAGATCGATATGGAGTTACTGAGGCTCGAGATGGAGAATGGGGCTTTCCTCGTTCATGGTATGTTCACTTTCATTCGCTACCAAAGATGGCGCTGATGAACAGTCGAAAAGACGGAAGACGTAGAAGATTGGATATTCAACCTCGCAGGCGATATCGCGATTCGACCCGTAAGTTACGACCAGATTCCCAGTCAGGATCACCAACTGATGTCATAGTACAAACTCCTATCCAAATCCCACCTCTCATTCTGCGCAACAGATGGTATCAAGAAAGGTCAAACTCCAGGCGACGTGTTCGAATTGATGCTCCAAGAAGTCCAAGGAGTCACTCCCTCGGCAGCAGCGGGGATACGCACAGAATTTAGCAGTTTCAAAGTATTGATGGATGCGTATGAGAAGGCAGAGAAGAGGGGTAGGGAAAGGGCCGAGTTGATGTTACAGGATTGCGAGGTGTGTTCTCATACATTCGCAGGGAAGAGAGCTAATGGTAGATCAAGAACTTGAGGAATGGAACGGCCAGTGGGAGAAGATTGGGTAAAGTGAGGTGTCTCTTCGATATACAGGCTTATGCTGACTGTAGGCGGTTTCAAAGAAGGTCTATAATGTGTTCCGGGGTCAGGACAGTCTTGCTCTTGTATAGCGATACATTTCTAGGACTTCCATCCTTCAGTGATCCCTTAGTCTGTTGTACATCATAATCACAGCATCACATACAATAATGCATCAATCATGACAAGATGACGATCAATCCAGACCTAGACTTTGGTCTTTTTCTTCTTTGGCGTCTCACCATCCCCCTTCTCACTCTTGCGCCTCTTCTTCTTCTCTACAGGCGCACTCTCCGTCTCGGGCCCTACTGCGACACCCTCTCTAGTGGCTGGAGCCTCCAAAACACCCCCAGGACCAGGCGTATCGAAACCAACAGTC
>Ga0265798_10009226_pt1 | contig 12396 bp, 13 predicted proteins | sample P3T30metagenome_FD_192430 | JGI IMG/M metagenome (GOLD analysis project Ga0265798, IMG submission 192430) | Plant litter microbial communities from East Loma Ridge, Irvine, California - P3 T30 | ecosystem: Environmental > Terrestrial > Plant litter > Unclassified | place: USA: California...
AACACCAAGTTCGAGGTCAACTTTGACGAGAAGCTCGGCAAGGATCACGACAGGGGCAAATACGTCCGCTACCAGCTTGCGCCCAGGGAGAATTGGGGTCCGATGTCGCGCGCGAAATAATTCTATCGTCAGCGAAATAATACCAGTTCCACTATTGCCATCCCAGCTCGCACGTTTATCGCTCCACAAACTGCATGTGCGCTGTGCTCTGTGCGTTGTTTTCACGCACCTCTCCAATAACCATCTCGCGTGGCACCCATGATGTTCGCCGTTCGTCAAACATCGGCGCGCGTTGCGCAGATCTAACGTCATCGTCCGATGTGCTTAGGTAAGGGGTAGACATGCAAGCTGCATCGGTAATGCCCCATCTTCCTTGTCCATTTCGCAGATGCACGTTTACTTTTTTTGCGGCCAGAGCTTTTTCCACATCTACGATCCAAATGCTGCAGCATGCATGGAGCGCGCTCACATGGCCGCATCGGTAAGCGGCCAAGCGGAGATGAGCCTGCTTCTGTACCTGCAGATTCTCATGTTTACCCGAGCTCGAGGTGCGATTTGGCTTACTGCGTTGGCTTGGCCACGCGAGGCTGCCGCTCCGCGGGGGCGAGTATCTGAATGTACCGGCACGAGATTTCTCAGCAAACAGATGTAGACCGGGTGTATGCTTAAGCGTTGAGCTACTCCCAAAGAGCACTGGCGACATCGCCGAAGCCTTGGAAGGAACCCGGTTTTGTTAATATGGTTGTTGATCTCTTGCGGGGCGGGAGCACTAGCGGCTCAAAACTTAAACGCTCCACCATGTCATCACGTCGTCACGTTGTCTGCACGCGGCAAATCGTGGAAAACACGCCCCCTGTACGCACGCGTTCACGCAGCGCCCAGGTTTTCCCAGCAGGCATTACGGTGCACTGAGCAGGCAAGATTCAGCAGCGCATCTTCTGATTCGTCCGAAATGGCTTCCCGATGCCAATCCCGAGATTCCCATGTCGTGGCCGACTTTTCGATATTCGCGGCTTGCACTACCGCATCCGTTCAGTCATGAAATCATAGGTGTTAAACCTATTTCGGCAGCGACGCTTGTGGTCATCGATGTGAAATCAGTAAGAAGTAGCGTTGACGCGATGCGGTCACTGATGCGCGATGCGCGTATATAACCATTACAAACGCCGTCCATTGTCCCAACCGCACAACACCTCGACCCGACAATCGACTTCAAGATGTTGACCAAGAGCCTCTTCACCACTTCGGTCCTCGCAGCTTTCGCTGCTGCTGCTCCTGCGCCCCAGGACGGCTACAGTGCTGCGAAGCCGACTGAAGATGTCCCAGGCTACACCAACGCGGATGCCAGCTTCTCCGTTACCTTCACGCCAGATGCCACACCTGCTACGTCTTTCGGCTCTGCGTCCCAGGTCGCTGCTATTCCTACCGCACCTGGCTCAGCTCCTCCCCGAAGGAGCTCAGATGTGACTGGCGCCACCAGCCATGGCCCATACGATGGCACTCCCACCACCACCGGAGCTGCTAAGGCGCCTACCACCATTGGCACTGCCATCGCTCCTCTGCCCCCGAACCCCACGGCTACCTACTACAACACCAACGGCAAGCCCCAAGACCCCATGCCCATTCCCTACATGCCAGCTGGTGGTCTCGGTACCAACGGCACCGAGCCTCGCTACATGGTGAACAGCGACTTCGACTACGAGTCCATCACTCTTGGTCTCTACCAGGAATGGATCGAGCTCGACCTGTTCAACAACGGTCTCGCCGTCTTCTCCGCACAGGACTTCCTCGACGCTGGCCTCACTGCTGAGGACCGCGCCTACATCGCCTTCATGGCTCAGCAAGAGAGTGGCCACGCTACCCTCCTCTCCAACATGCTCGGCGAGACTGCTCCTCCCCAGTGCACATACAACTACCCCTACCGCACCGTCCGCGAGTTCATCGACTTCAACATGAAGCTCACCCGCTTCGGCGAGTCTGGTGTTTGGGGTTTCCTCGCCCACATGGACGCTCGCGAGGTTGCCAACCTCCTCTCCCAGTCCATCGCCACCGAGGCGCGCCAGCAAATGTCTTTCCGCCAGATGCTCGGCCTTGCCCCCATGCCCGTCTACTTCGAGACCGGTATCCCTCAGTCCTGGGCCTGGACCTACCTCGCTCCTTACATCAGCTCTTGCCCCGAGAACACTACCCGTCTCGCATGGCAAAACTTCCCGGCTCTGTTCATCGACAACCAACCTAACCCCAACCGCTTCTCGCCCAACGACACCAAGCCCCACGAGGTAGCTGGTGACCGCGTAGCTGACCCCGCTGACTCCACCATTGACCCCGACGAGTCCTGCGTCAACGTCAACGGCACCGAGCACCCTGGCTACTCTTGCGGCCCTGCCGTCGCACGTAACCGCACTCAGCCCCTCTCCTTCCCCGGCAAGCTCGTCAACCTCACCTGGGAGAACCCCGGTCAGGCTGTTGGCCCCAACAACTCTTACATCACCGACACTTCTGCCGGTGCCCCTGCCTACGTCGCTTGGGTTTCGCAGTTGAACTTGACATACACCCCTCTCGAGATCACTGGTGAGAACACTGGTTTCACTTACCAACCAGCTGGTGAGGTCTACCAGGGCGAGCCAGCTGTCAACGACACCATGTTTGTTGCGCTGACTGATGCCAACCCCTTCCTTACTCCCTTCAACTTGAGCATGATCAACCCCCACGTTGTTGCTCTTGGTCTGTACCAGGCCGGTTAAGTTTGAGGTGTGGAAGTAATGTAAGGTTCATGTCACGATGCTACTGCAGCAGTGTGGACATGTAAAGTTAGTGGATGAGGCCTATGAGCCATGTAATTAGTTAAGACGATGAGGAGATTGTATGATAGCTGGTAGATGGATGATTGAGAAAGAAAGTAATGCGTAATGATACCAACTTGTCATCATGAAAAGATCTTTGAAATTTGTTCATGTGACATACGATACCTGCGCCTTTCCCGCTTTCGGTTTACTTCACTCGTGTGCGTTTGGCAGTGCGTATATGAGTCCCCTTTCCTTCTGCTCTCATTCTGCTTCTATACATCAAACCACGGGTTTCTTTACCAAAGGTGTGATAAATAGGTGCGATGGCCGTTTTCGCCTCCGCTCTTTCCTTCCAAAGGTTTATACATACAGTACATGTGTCCAGATTTCGGCGTCCACCATTGCGTGTTTATCCGAAACCCCAAAAAACACAACGGGGATACATATGCTTTTCCGAGACCCAAAAACTCGCAACAAATTGAGCGATGAGCCTTGCGCATGCCTCTCCAAAAATACACATGCACTCGTTCTATGTCTCGGGTTTTCCGTATAAAACATCTACGACAGCGCGCTTCCACTTCTCCTCTTTACTTCTCTCACTCCAACAATGGGACCTCAAAATTCCAAAAACACAAGCGAAGATCCCTATGTCTGTCCCTGCCTTCTCTGTTGTTCCTCAAACTGCAGTAACTGTCGCGTTGCTGTATCACCAAAACAAAACAAGCAACCGAGCATGTCTGTTCCAAACCCAAAACTGTTTGACCCGATGGCGATGAGAGCTGTGCGATCGCCCTTTCTAAAATTATTGTCAAGCTTCATATAGTCTCTTGGCCTTCTATATAAAATATCTACTACGCTGCACCTTTCTGAGTATTCTCCAATAATCCAAAACAACCAGTCGGTTTTCTCGAAAGCTTACTTTGAAGACTTGATGTTGGCTTCTGGCTTTTCGCCTTATTTTCCATCGACAATCCTTACACATTCCAAGATTTGCGACTGAAACTCCCCGGAGACCTTCGAATGTGTGTCTGACAACAAACAGTTCATACACTTCGCGAGGGGGGTCGTGCGCTCGTCTTACTTGAAAATACTTGCATTCCCTATATATGGTGCTTCTCTTCTTTGTATCTTAAACCATTGCCGCATTTCTCCCTTCTGCTCCAAAACTGAGATGCTCGAAACCATGACTCCTGGTTCTCCAAAAGCCGAGAAGACTGAGGCCATGGACGGTCGCCTTTCCCCTCGTGTTGCCGAGATCGTACCTGTTCATCCGGCCGCCATGAATAAATAAAAAAAGGTTATTACGTTCCTCCATTCTACTCTAAAATACCTTCGCTGCCGGCCATGATTCCTGGGTTTTCTAAGATATCACGACACGAGCAAATGGACGTTCTTCTCTCTCCCTGTGTTGTTAAAACTGTACCTGGTTCTCCGCTACGTTTTTTACAAAAGCTTCATCAGGTTCCTCTCCTCTACTCTGAAAATTACTGAGCTTACATCTATGGGTCCTGGGGTTTCAAAACGACGCCAGCATGAAAACATGTGCGCTCTTCTCTCCTCTCGTGTTGGTGGAAATCCCATAACAGCGATTTCGCGATATCACCAAAATGCACTTCGGTTCTCTCAATCTCCGGATGTTCAGAACCAAAACATTCCATATCAGTACGCATGAGATCTGTGTGTTCGCAATCTAAGAAGCTCTCTAAGGCACTACTCGGCATCTGGCATTACATATAAAGTGCGCACGACACTATCCTCCTTTCTTCCCTCCTACCTTCACGTGCTTCAAAACTCGGGGAGTGACCTCCAAAAACACAGGAAGCCCTCCGAATGGCCGTTCCTGCTTCTTTCTTGTGTTGCATTGACTGCTCAAATGCGATCTTCCTCAAACACCAAAAATAGCGCGAGCCCAGATGATGTTCTTCGGAGTCCAAGACACTATCAAAACCCAACATGAGAGCTTTGCGCTTCCCGTGTTTCCGATCTTCCCAGAAACGAACTCTTGGCGTATGGCGTTCCCTATAAAGTGCCCAGCAGACTGTCTTTCTGTCCCTTTTCATACATTCACGTACTCCAAAACGTGGGAAGTGAATTACAAATACCATCACTAGAAATGCATGTTCGCTTTTCTCCCTCTTCTGTGCAGCATCATCTGTGCAGCAGCGATCTTTTCAACTCACCAAAAAAGATACAGGACTTGACAATGTTCTGCTGAGTCCAAAAAAACAATAGGTAGATAACACATGGGAGTTGCGCTTCACCTTTCTCAAATCTTTTCAATGATGTTTCCTCTCTTTCTAGTATTGTCTATGAAACATCTACTATATTATCCTCTACTCTCACGCCTACATCACACACCTCCAAACGTGAGTGATGAAGTCCAAACCTCTGAAGGTAAAATCTGGTGGCCGTTTCTGCTCATCCCGTTCGGTTATTCGAGGTATACGATCTTGCGCTGCATTACCGAAAATCTACCCCTCGGTCTACATGTTCTGTCGAATCCAAAACACCTCTTCGATGAACTTATGAAAGCTGCGCGTTCGCCATTCTCAGATCTTCTCAGGAGGTGTTGCCTTGATTCTGGCGTTTCTTGGAGAATAATCACAATACCACCTCTCTACTTCCACTTCTATTCTAAAGCTCACATACTTCAAAAAGTGGGAGCTGAACTCCAGAGATGTTGGCGATAAATGCATGACCATTTTCGCTCCTCTCTCTCAGTTGTTCCTACTATACGATGTTTGGCTGTATTTCCAAAACGGCACTCCTCAAATTGAATGTCCTGCGTCTTCCGAAAGATTCCCTTGGAGTAGATCTTGGGAGCTGCACGTTGGACTTCTCCAATTCTTTCCAAATTCTTTGATCGAGGCGCTGATGTTCTCTTCCAAACTCTATGTATCCAATCCCACTTCCAGTACCTAAATCGGCAGCGTCGCATTAGCAGGCAAACAACTTCCCCTCTCCATCTCAATCCTCGCCGTGGCATTGACCACCAGATCCGCCAACGGACTAGTTCCGCACTTCAAACCCAATACAAAAGCTTGACTATGCTGTTCTTCTTGTTAGCAAACTGCTCTATTAAAAACAAAAAACAAAAACGTTCTCGTCACGTTGTTATGTGCGAAAACATGACGAGAGAAGATCGATGGGTGAGAAGAAGAACGGAAGAACAACGTACCACATCCGCCAAAAAGGGCGCCGTATGCGTATGATCCATCGGATACTCTTTATCCACCACCTCTTTACCCAATAACCGTTGCGCTTGCGCTGCGTAACTTCCATGCTGCACGAAGTACACATGTGATGCTGGGCCGCCCAGTTCGATGGCCGATAGCCTGTGTCGAATGTTAGTCAGACTCGGTCTTTGCTCCTCAAAATCGCAGATGGCAGACATTGATGCGGCCGGCCGGGTGATGTTACATACATGTTATAATAGGCAAATCTTCCGAGCGTGAAGCTGTAACTTCCAGATTCCCAAACGTTGGTGGGCAGCTGCGATGAGATTACTACGCCGGATGCGCCGAGGGAGAGGAAATCGGAGGCTGCGGTTTTGATGTAGGAGGGGAATGTGTAGACGACTTCCGTAGCGTTGCTGACGCACGGGTAAACATATTAGTCAGTGTTGATGGGTGTGGCTGTCGGATGGCGTACTTAAATGTCACTTCACACGTCTCATCGCCTACACCAGGGCATGACGGACGACCTTTATCTCCTGTTGAGCTTGTGGACCCATTCTGAAGTGTGCCGGCGTCATTGATGCCGAACTCGATTATGACCCAGTCGCCGGGTTGGAGGGCTTTCGCTATTCTATCGAAGCGACCTTCGCGTGTGAACTGTAGTAGTTAGACATTAGCCTGTTTTCTCCCTTCGATTCGAGCTGTAGGAAAAGAGGAAGAGGGTACGCACCGAGCGCGCGGATCGTCCGGCATAAGCGGAGTTGTTTACTTTCGCGTTGGCGCCGAAAGAGTATTGGAGATATTGACCCCAGCCTTCTGTACCGTTGTGACCGCCATCTGGCGCGGTTGTTGAGTCGCCTGCAATCCAGACTGTTGGTACAGTTGCTCTTGTTGCTGCGCCTGCATGTCTTTCGGAAAGGCTTTGGGGTAGCGCCGAGGCCGCGGTGCCGAAGCCCAGAAGATATGGTAACGATGTTTGGAACTTCATACTCGAAAGAGATACCCAAAATCACCAAGCAGCTGATTTGATATGTTTGAGATAGTGGCTGGCGTCTACTCTACACAATTGTGAGTGTTGCGCCAAGCGCTCAGTACTTATACCGAAGCCATCTCCAACGCCACCGGAAGATATCATCTCTCCAATTTGTCGCAAGGGGTTTAGTAACGCCATCAGCAGGCTAGCCTCATCTCCGCAGCTCAGACACGTTAAAAGTTGCGGAAATAGCTTCAAGGAATGACGCCGACGCGGAGTCCCCGCATCTTCCAGGGTCAGCCCGCACTCGGTTATCGGGGCAGCAATTACCGAACAGTCCAGATCTTCCGTCGCTCGAAAGGATGATAAGAAGAACGCGATGCGCGAAGAAAGAACGCGTTTTGTTGATGCGTCTGCGATGCATAAGATGCGCAAGGCGTGACGCGAGGACAAGGTATCTGACGTCATAGGTATATGCCGGCGAATGAGGGTGCGGAAAGTACGGGCGCTGGTGCTGGTATAAAAGCAGATGTTCTCGCGCTGAGGGTTCTCTCTACTAACTTTACTTTGCGCTGTTCTGCATACCAAAATGCTGATGAAGCGGATGATGGGTGGTGCGCCTCCCTTCGCCGTACATGCCTCCGAAAGCCACACTCAAACTGGCCATGTCTTCCTGTCTCTTCATCTTTTCGACTTCCGCTTGCAAGATCAGATTTCAGCTACATTTGCACAAAAAGCGTTTAAATATCGACAAATGTTTCTGCAAGATTGGTGCCTTCCGACTACAAAAATTTCTGCTGTCTGGTTATTATCTTCCTTAAGACACCATTAGCTCTTTATTCTCTCCTAAACAAAGAACAAGAGCTGCCATGTGGCTTCCTACGTGTCAGGTATTTCTAGATATACCGATTATCGAAAAGGACCGCGAAACAGGTCATCGGTCTGGGTTTGGCAATTGAAAAGGTCCGCGCTGCTTCTTTATGGTGGTAGACGTGTACGACTTGCTGTGGTACCTTCTAGCGTTCGTGGGTTGACATTCGATATAAAAAGGCTGCCCTTTCCCTCCTCCATCTTATTCCCTCAACAATACGCATTCGCAGTTCTCTAAAATCAAGCTCTGTCCTGAATGATGTCTTTCGGCCACTTGTGGCTTGCACTACAAAGCCCGAAATATGCAACCATTCATACAAATGACTTCGCAGTGGTCAAGAAACAACTACCCTACCTTTACATGCGGAATTGACTTTCAGATTTTTCAAAACTATCTTATACTCAGCGCATGATACCGATGCGCAGTATACATACTTCTAATCTTTCGGCTTTGCCCTTTTCTTCACAACTTCAGTCGATCGTTTCCACACAATTTCCAAAGCTTGGGAACCATCATCGCATGTTCGGGTGCATACTATCCTCGAGCACTTCGAAGTTTATCATTGAAAGTCTATGCCCGCACAACATCCAAAAAGATGCATGCTCTGTCGCCATGTGAGACGCGCGCTTAGGCTCTTTTGCTGTATAAATCTCTGCCGCTTTCCTTCTCACTCCTCCAGATCATGGAGTTCGGAGCCTTGACGCGAGTATATCAAAATACATGTAACAGGCTGCATGTGTCTGAGAGGTGCGTCGATGCCTTTTCTAGTATTCAATGTCGAAAGTCAGCGTGTGAGATCTGATGTGTTTCCTTGTTCCAAAAGCTAATATTCACGCAACCATGTCACCAAGTTACGGATCAGAACCAGTATATGAGAGAAGAGCCTGTGTGTATTCGATAGGGCTGCGGACAGTGATAGCATATCCTGATGAAACATCGTTCCCAACCATGCATGCAGAAGCGCAGCCCATATCCCAAACGCCTCGTTCGCCTTCCAGACCAAGCTCTCACATGCGCCGCCCTTCGAACTCCATCCTCTAAGTACAAGTGACATCACCCAACCCGGACATCTCCCTCACAGCCTTCTCAACATCAATCGTCTCCATGGCACTCGTAAACGTAGCCGTGAAAGAATCGCCACCAGTATAGCCGAACGCCCAATCACCGAACTTCTCCCTGAGCGACGTTTCATCACCCCACCCAGATCCTGTGATCTCCCAATCCCCGGCGCCAAAGCCAGGCTTGAGTAGCTTGCAGCCCGCTGTGTTTGAGGGTGGTGCCGGTGCTTCTGGTGCTGGCTCAGGCTCGGTTTCTGGAACGGGGCGGTTGTGGACGTTGCAAATTTCCTGGAGTGTTGTTAGTTCATAATCTTCGTCGGGACGTGTAAGAGGTGACGAACATTCTTCAAATCTTCGTTCGTGACTTCGCCACCCTCGATGATCGGGCGGCCTGGAACCGACTTCTCGGGTGTTGGGGCTCGCTTTGTGAACAGAGAACGCTTGGCTGCCGCATCAGGAAGATCGCACAGTCTGTGGCCAAGTTAGTTCGTGATGATTTGAGGCAAGGAAGATATCGTACGTATTCTGCGCCAGATTGTATGGTACTTTGAGGCTCTCCTTGTCGGGCTTCGGCGATACGGGATATGTGTCGCCTTCATTGAAAGGGTCATCGTTCCTGATTTCCGCATGGTCCAGAATGAACTTCTTCATGTCTGCTGGTACGCTACCGTCGTTCCAGTTGCTGTTTAATGCAGGGATACTGAAATAGTATGCAGCAAGTCCGGCCTGTCACCGTTAGCATGTTCTGCTGAACTGAAGGTGATGACGAATACTCACGATCGCTGGGGCTGCGAGGGATGTTCCGTCATCCGCAAAGGTGGAGTCATCTGCTTCGTCATGCTTTGCAGCAACGACGCCGACTGCTCCTGCGTATATGTCGACTTGACCACCTTGGCCGGTTCCTTGAATCGTTTTCGCATAGTATTTACCAGCATTATCCACGCCGCCCACGGTTATCATGCTGAATCTATCGTCGGTGCCAAAGGCTTGTGGTACGATGGCGTCCAGAGTGCGTATTCTCCCATCGTTACCTGCGGCGACAACAAGGGTAACGTCTTCTTTCTTGCAGTTCTCAAGTGCATGCTCCAATACCGCAATCTTACCAGAATGCAGTTCCTTGGTCCAGCCTCAACTATTGTTAGCGTGGTCTAGGGCGAAGTCCGTGGAAGGCAACACTTACCATAAGATAGGTTGATAATATACCTTGCATTAGCGTCGGTATTCTTGACCTTTTGTTGCCTAATGTCCTTCATTGTCCATGCGAAGGCATACTCTAGCGCTGAGTCCGTAACGCCGCGTGGTATAAGATCAGGTTGGTCAGGTTTCCTAGGGTTCTTGGCCCAGTTTACCATCTTCACAACGACAAGATTTGCTTTCGAAGCCACGCCACTGACGTATCCAGCCGCAATACTTGCAACCTGAGTGCCGTGACCAGTGACATCTGTCATATCCTCTGTGCCTTGTTGATCTGGCGTGAGCCCAATACCAGCGAATGTGTATCGGTTAGCAACAGTAAAGTCTCGAACCTCGCGATCCGAAGCATCGAATTCTTGGTGGCTCTTACGATAACCACTATCGAGGACGTAGATCGTTTGACCTTTTCCGAGTGAAGGCTCGAACACATAATTCGGTAGCTTTGTGGGGTCGTTTCTCTGATTCCTGGCTGATAGCAGCTTGAGATGAGCTGCACTCTCATCCCTCTGGTTGAGTGCCTGAGCTTTGACATGGAGTGAACTTGGAAGTAGTGAACTCGAATCTTCCTGTGGAGGGATGACGCGCAGCTCGCCATCGTCTTCAGTAATTGGCTCGATGAATCTTATGATAGGATCCTGGCGGACAATAGCGGCATCCGCGTCAGTAAGATTCAGATATTGACAAGAAACATATTCGAGTTCATCAAAAGCGATTATGTCGCCTTCCTTGTCACCAAGCGGCGGCTTCTTGGCCCACTCTTCGTATTGGGCTCTGTTGATGCCGTCAATGGTGCTGAGGAGATAGGCCCTGGGAGTATCTTCGTCTCTCTTGACGCGCTTCGTAGTCTCCACGGTATCTACAGGAGAGACGTCATTTGAAACCGGCTGGCATGTATCTCCCTTGATTCCCTTGTCGTCTGAGGTGGCGCATGATGATTTCACCACGGAGTTGGCCGAGTCGTTGGGGCTGGTTAATCCAGTTCCCACTTTGTCATTGGTGCCCATCCTGCGATGGAGGGAGACAGCAGGTCCAGTTGTAGCCGCTCCAATAGTGATGTTTGTGAGGAAGACTGCGATCGCTCCCAGAACAACGCGCGAGATGTGAACCATGTCGGAAGCCTTGGCGAAGCGGGGAAGTTCACAGCGAATCGGATAAAGAGGTGCTCAATTGCCGCGAACAGCCAATCGAAGAAGCAGTATTCTGATGGATGAGAAAATCAGGATATGTACAAGGTGGTATGAGAGTAGTCGTTGCTGAATGTGCGTGTATGATCTCGCTTTTGGAGCGTCATGCCTTCTTCATATATTCAAACACATGAACAGAAAATAAAACGCTCACCTGAACCAACCCACAACGACAAACGGAATGGCTCCATGCCGACGAGGAAACAGTACTGATCGGATGCCTAACGCCTCCCTAAGGGTCGAAATTGCCCGCCTGTGCTGATGCCGAGCGGCGTAAGGCATATTCGAAGTACTTTATCTTTGGATCAGAACAACGTACCGGTACTACGGCAAGGAACTTTGTATGGGCGCTGCCTATGACGACTGAACGACAATTTTGTGCTGAAAAAGGTCCGTCTCGATCATCGTGAGCCCTGCTCAACGGGTCAAAGAGGAGTCCAGCTGTCCGCTAGACTCGAATCTTTTAGCCAGATCGCCCAAATGGTCTGAGTTCGATGAGCTGGAGAAGCGACCGCGACAGAGTTGCTGCGCAGAGCCTCCAAAGATCTGCGTAGCAACATTGTTGAAACGTACGTTCGCCTTGCCGTCCAGTATCAGGTATTTGCGTTCGCTTATGTCAGCGAGGTACGTCGGATCGCGGACCTGAATAGCATCAGCGTCTCGCGAAGGCAGATTATGTCTTTATCGACGTGTCGTTTCAAGGGCCTGTGTGGGGGCTGCAATGATGACGTGAGTGTTTGCGATGGTCTCAGTAGTCGCAATGTCCTGTCCTTCTCTTCCTCATACTGCGTGACGCGTAGCGGCTACCCATCACACGCGCCGCACCTGATAATGTAAAGCTGGAGGTTGTCGTGAGCCCCAATCGAAGTTGCCGTGGGGATGGCCGGACGCCGGCATCGTGATTTCTGAACCGAGTAAATACGGCTACCTCTCGCGTCGCATCACTCTGTGGCCCTTCAAAACATGCCTAGGTCGCTGCGACATACATCACGCGTGAAAACGCGTCGGAAGCGGAGCGTGTCGAGACAGTAGGAGCGCGACCCGACGCGGCTCTGCGGAAGATCGATGATGGCGGGGAATTAGCGCAACAATGCGGAGCCTCCGCCTGCCGGCAGAGCCACATTTATGAAAAGCTCTGCCAACGGATGACATCG
>Ga0265798_10009227_pt1 | contig 12396 bp, 17 predicted proteins | sample P3T30metagenome_FD_192430 | JGI IMG/M metagenome (GOLD analysis project Ga0265798, IMG submission 192430) | Plant litter microbial communities from East Loma Ridge, Irvine, California - P3 T30 | ecosystem: Environmental > Terrestrial > Plant litter > Unclassified | place: USA: California...
CCTCGTTTCAGGGATCGGGATGGGCGTATGCCTTTGCGGTATTCAGCCTACTGATCATCAGCATGGTTGGCGCTGGCACGGTCAGCTTGGCTTTCCGAAACCTCATTCGTCACCGACTGTGGACGCTCAATTGGTGGCAACACGTCGCGTTTATGCTCGCCGGCATAGGTGCAACCTGTCGGTGTGCTGCTGATGTCGCATACAAAATGGCGTGGGGCGAAACGAGCGTTCAAACTCTGGAAATGCTCATGGCCATCAAGAACGGCATCGACAGCGTTATCGCCATTCCGGTCATCGGATGGATGACGATCTACACGTTGAAAATTAGCACCATCGACAAGAGCCGTCACCGCATCGCGCGGTTTACGAGCGTCGTCGGAATTGTAGCGGTCATCAGCGCCATTTGCGCTTTCACCAAAGTCTAAGCGATGAGCCATCGCGCGCTCCGCAACCTCGCCCTGTTTCTAACAGTGGCGACTTCCACCAGTGCAGCATATGCCGCCGAAGTCGCAGACAAAGAGCCTATGGTTGGCGAGACGGGCATCCCGTGGACCGTCGTGGTTGCAGCTCTTGCATGTGTTCTCGTTCGCGTCGTGATCTGGACGGAGAGCAAGAACAAACTGCTCGTCTACAACATGGCGATCAGCGGCATCGCCCTGTTGGGATCGATCGTTTACACCCTTGAGTACGTTCACGGCCTCGCCGCCGCGTTTGGTATCGGGCTCTCGATGGGCGCTGGTGCAGTTGGCTTGATCGAGTTCGCGAAGAGCAAGCTGCTCACCTCGATCAAGGACGCGTTGGTGAAAGGCCTCACATCTAGCCCGACCGATAAAGCATAACTGGTAGCGAAACTTCGGTAATCTACCTTGGGCTTGCCGATCTCGTGAACCTCGACCATGCTACCAATATGCCGGACGCACCTGAATTTCCACTCGATCTCAAGAGCATCATGCGCGATTGTATACTCGCCTTGTTTTGGAGGAAGGCTGATATAATCAAATTTCTGGACCAATCTGGCTGCCAGGCGACAGACCTTTCGATTGTCCGGGCTCCCAGTTCCGAACTGAAGCGCCATGAAATCATTGTCGAGGTGTTCGATCGATTGGGACGTAGGTCGGATCGAGGTTACACTACATTTCAGACAATGCTCAGTCGCCTTAATGAATGGACCTACTTCGACCCCTACTGGTTCGGCCAGAACGCAAAGCTTGACCGTAGCCACGCGGATGAAAGGCTGGCTGAACTCCGTCGGATGCTCGCAGTACGCAACGCGACCACCCGTGCCCAACGTGAAGCGGCTACGGAATCATCGAAAGTCCACCAGGCAGCGCAAAAGCGCAGTGCACTCTTGAGTGAATTTCAACAGTTAGCCTTGGGTAAGATTAAACCTCAACAGCGGGGTTACGATTTCGAAAGGCTGTTAAAAAAGTTATTTGACGAGCAGGGTGTTGCCATGAGTGAAGGTTTCCGCCTGATAGGTGAGCAAATCGACGGCGCATTCAAGTTTGAAGGCGAAAACTACATCACCGAAGCAAAATGGCAGGATGCCTCCATAAGCACGGAGGCTTTGTACAAGTTTGCTATGAAGGCTGAAGGAAAGATGTATGGCCGCGGTGTGTTCATATCCGTCAATTCATATTCGACCGAAGGAATACGGGCAATCGTTACCGGTAAGATGATCCGGACGATTTTAGTAGACGGAGAGGATCTCACTCTCGTGATGGAGGGACGCGTACCGTTAGCAAAGATGCTCGATGCCAAGATACGCGCTGCGCAACTTCGGGGTGATGTATACGTCCATCCGATTACACACGCCAACAAGCTGTCGTAGTCGATGGATCGCCTTTCGCACGATGAAATTTTGGCGATGATGCAGCCTGTTGGCTACGTTAGCGATCCATCAATCGAATCTGGCAAGCGGCTTCGGTTTGCGTTCAATACTGGACGACCCAGATGGGCCAGTGAGGACCGAGTGCCATGCGTCTACGCCTGGGTAATAACCGCAGATGCCGGTGAAATTGAAATTATCTACCTAGGGAAGGCAGGCAAGGGATTAATGGCTCGCTGCCGACAACACGAGCAGGGCTTTCGCGGCAAAGATGGAAAAGGAAAGTCTAACGGCGACAAGCTGATTAAGTACATGGCGGATGGTCGGGTGGACGTATTTGCGATGTGGCCCGAACCCGCGCTGTTCAGGAGCATTCCGATACCCAGCCATTCCGCAGTGGAAGATTGGCTACTGAGCGCCGTTGAGCCCCCCCAAGCTGAACAAGGAGGCCGCGATCCGTGCTAGGGCTGAGGCAATCGCAGCCGGGACCCACTCCCCCAAGCCACGCAAGACAAAGACGAACACGTGACGGCGGACATCAACTAAATCCTTTGCTGCTTATGCCGATCATGCGGCACCGGCAGACGTGCGCGCCGCAATCTGCGCACGCCGCTGAGCCTTGCGCTCTTCCGTCCAGGGAGCTTTGGCCCTCTTAAGGTTATGCTTGTGCTCCAGGCTGAGCGTTCGACCCGTGAGCGCTTCACGAATGGCTTCTACATGTTCCTCGGTCTTGGGAACACCGCGCAGCTTTTTACTGATGTTCGCGCGGTGGCTGGGACGCAGCGCTTCACCCTTTGCTGGCTTGCTGCGCTTCTCGCTTTCGGCGCGCGTACAAAAGCAAGCCGTCTCCAGGTTGAACACGTTGGTGGATCGTGCACCGTAGCTCTTCCAGGTAATGACGTAGGCGCGATCGTTGCTCGTTGCCTGACGGCTGTTGAGCCATCCGGCATCCATTGTCTTCTGGAGGCTGGCGTATTGTCGGGGCGTAACGACCTTGGTCATAAAGTCCAGGAACGTGATGTCGATGGTGACACCCTTGCTGGCCATGCGCGTTACTGCGCTCGTAAACCACTTCACGAAGTACTCCTGTAGGGTCATGTCCTCTAGTATGTTCCTCATACTCGTCTCCAAACATAAAGACCCGGCTTGCGGGTCCTACTTCGCAAGCCGGGTCAATCTTTGTTCAGAGAACAGAGTCTGCTGAGTGTAACAGATCAGGCCGCATGAGTAGCAGCGTAGGACCTGTTACTCTTCATATACCTATTTATACTACCAAGCACTTTTGAGCGTCATTATTGAACTGCGCTTGCGCCTCGCTGATATCTCCGCGCCGCGAGCTAATGAAACAATAGCCCTGGCTGTCCGCAGGACGAATGGCTGTCGCAGACGATTGCTCTGGCGTAAGCCAGAACTGATTTGCGAAGCATGCCGCATAGGCGGCTTTCGTCCAGGCATCACGCGAGCTTGCGAGCGTGGGCGTGGATGAAACCGGCGGTTGCGTATAGTTGGTGGAATGAATTTAGGGAGGTAAGAGTCAGTTATACGGTTATTACCCAATGGGTAATAAACATATCTGTCTATTGCTTCTCTAAGTTCGCTCTACCGACTTCACTGAGTCTACATATATTGCTATCTGTCTATTCAAGCGCAAAGTTCGCGAATGGTGCGGGACTCACAAGCTCAGGTGTCGCAATCCTGCCCCTGTGAGCCCCACTACGGGACCTGCGCGCGTGAGGGGCACGCACTTAGCCCCGATTCCATTATGGCCCTGTACGACCCACTGGCGGGGCTTAACGCACGTTCTCGCTTAGCCACGTGGCTAGCTGGCCCTGGTCGGTCGTCGGAAAATTGCGCAGCAGCGGCCCCGCCTCGGCCATACCGGCAAAGTCGATTACTGCCTCACAATCGGCGGTAAACGGATCGACGTCCGTGCGATCCTGGTAATACCGCAACGAGTAGCCTGCGTTACGCTCGTCTTGGCATTGCTGACTGTATGCAAGTGCATAGGTATTACCGCTCATCGTGGACACGCCTACGATCTCGGTATCTGAGAACTTGTATGTCATGAACTTCCCTTTTCCTATTGATGGTGTAATTCTGGTCCGCCTAGAATACTATTCCGGAAACGGTTTTTAGTTTTCGGCCCCGCAAGGCCTTCGTTGCCCTCTGATCGCCTGCGGCAATTTTTGCCGCACGGGCCGCTTTCTTTTTTTTGGCGGCTTCGCTCTTGGCGCTGCTAACCTGTAGTTTACGCTCCCGGTTCTGGCGCGCCTCCTCGTCGAGTCGGCCCTTCTCGCTGTAACGATGAAGGATACCCCCGAGGCGTTGGACGATTACAGACCGGTCTTGGTCCTCCGGCTCAATAAGGCTTGCCAGGACACGAAGCTGAGCCTCGCCCAACGGATTTGGCACTGGCGCGGACCCTTTGAAGCCAACTTCCAAAAGCGGAAAAAAACCGTCGCGCGTATTATGCCAGCGGTCATCCCAGTTGTCGGGATCGCCATCTTTGTACGGCCTGAACTTGCCCTTCTCAGAGTCGGGCACGCGGCCGTCAAACGAAGCTTGAAGGTTCTCACATTTGCGTGACAGCACCGTCTCCCTTCCCGGCGACGGATTGGCCAATACCATCCCGCCATAACTGAGCGTAGCTTGAGCCTCCCTCCAATAGTCAGCCGCACTGGCCGACAGCAAACTGCCACCGTCTTGCTTGGCTGACTTATTGGCCGCAACGAAATCGGCTTTCAGCAAGGCAACTTGTGCTGCGGCGTCATCACCCGCGATACGCCGTATGAGATCAGCGCTATGTTTGTGCGCAGGGTCTTTGACAAGCGCGTCCAAGGCACGTGCGATGACCGCGCGCTCCACGTCATTTAGTGTCATGGTATCCTCCGTAGAGTATGGAGCGAGTTTCCTCGCTCCACGTGATCTCAGGCTGCGCTCTGCTTGGTGACCGCCCGCGTTTCGGCAAAAGCAGCTTTGGCCGTTTTGCTGACCCGCAACATCATCGCCTTCCGTGCGTCGGGAGTCATGCCACCAAGCAATTGCTCCTTCTGCTCTGCTAGTCGGCGCTTAATCTCGCGCTCGTTGCGCTCGGCCTGCTCGCGCAGCGTTTTCCTCTGCATAAGATCGCTAAACTGCTCCTTGGCCAGCTTGGCGAGCGCAGAATTGGCGTTCTTATCCACCACGCCCAATACCTCGAAGTCGATAGTGTCTGCGATGTGACGCACCAAGATGGTCGCGTATTCTCCCATATCGTCCGGAAGGTCGATGTTGATAGACACGGTTTCCCGCATAGTTTCCTCGAGAAAAACCGCGCACTTTTGCTTGGAGATCGCTGATGCTGCTTCCCTGCGGTCCTTGCTCAAAGATCGCTGCCGCTCCTTGGCCATAACGAGCGCGCCCTTGGACGCCATGATGATTTTCGCGACCGCTTTGGCATCCTGAGTCTCAACTCCGCGCTCGGCCAGCGCCTCCATTGTATGGTGGTAGATCTCCATGCTGCGATCGGGCACCCACAGCGCACGCTTGGTACCGGTGCTATCCTTGAAGGTGGCGCCGTTCAAATCATGCTCACCCCACTGAACCTTGATCCAAGGGGTGTACACGGACGTTTCGTTCGAAGCTGCCGGGACGCCATGCTCGTCGAAAATAGCTGCCTGTGTTTCGGCAGTCGCATTGGCGAGGATTTTGCGGATAGCGATATACGCCGTCGCAACCATCAACGCGAGCGCATGACTACCGCGTGATTTTTGAAACGTCGTCTGCTGCGCAGATACCAACGCGCGCACAGATGCATCAGTGTTTAGAGCAGCATCGACAAACGTGGCCTGCTGGGTGAGGCCAACGGCAACGGGCTGGTGCGCTGGTGATGTGGCAGTGAGGGTAAGGTCGGACACGAAATGATCTCCTAAGAAACCACCTCCCGCAAGCAGACATGCCTACGGCACGCCGCGCTATAGAAGCACGGACGCACGGAACTCGGTGGACGTTCTCGGAGACATTCTCAGGGACTCGAACCCTCTCACGATCCGCAGATCGGATGCCCCACTGGCAAAGCGTCTTGTGTCGTTGGTGACGACAACGACCTTTCTAGCCAATGTTTGCGGCTTGGCAAGCAAAATCGTACACCCTCTCGGTTTTTTGCGTTAACCAAAAGAAAAGCCCTGCTCCACGTCGATGGAACGCGGCTCTATAGTAGAGTCCGGTGTGAGCAGCCGGCTACAAGCCCCGACCATCGGGCCCCACGAAACCAGTGATACCAGCTCATAAGCCTGGCGTTATTTGGCGGTGTCCCACACGATAAGCTAAAATATCGAGTGATTGTCAGTTTGGTCGATGCCTACTTGATCGAACACGTTGCCAAAGCAAATTACTTGAGAACTTTACGTTATAGTAATATATATCCTCTGGCGTTCCACCGGTAATTATTTGGTCAGCAAAAATGCTAATCAAATGGCGGTGAATTAATGGCGTACAAAACAAAGAGCCTAAAGACGCAATTTCAATCAGAATACGGCGCATGGAAGAATGCGATTGATCGCTGCACACGCAGCAACCATCCACAATACAAGGATTATGGCGGTCGTGGAATTACCGTAGCGGCTGTCTTTACCGGATTGGACGGCTTCGAAAGATTTATTGCCGAGGTTGGTCCGAAGCCTGATCCAGTACTGACGTTAGAGCGGTTGGAAAACAAGCTAGGCTATGCGCCGGGTAATCTGGCGTGGGTGTCCCGCTCCCAGCAGCAAAAGACCTGCCGTCCTAGAACCGTACGCGTCGTGGACTTGGGCTGGGGTGTATTGCGCTACAGAAAAGTCGACAAGCGGGGACGGCATACATTCTGTTTCAGCCCGCTTATCGGGTTGGGTGACAAGCTGCAGACGTTACAAGATTGGAGCTTCGAACTCGGGCTGGCAGCGTCCACGATCAGGCAACGCATTCAGCGGGGATGGCCAGTCGAACAGGTGCTTTCATCGATCCTATTCGACCCACGCGGCAAACCGCGCACGAACTAAAGCAGATTGGGGAAACCAACATGGAATACAACGAACATAACAAACCACAGGACGTAACGCAGCTTGCCCTCCAGAACATCACGGAGCGCCTAAACGAGCAGTCCCGCACCATCGCCGACCTTCGCACTCGACTTGAAACTACGGAAGCCCGATTGGACGAGGCAACCCACATGACCAGCGAAGAATACGGCAATCAGGTCGTCGAGCAGGTTATGGCCGCGATGCCGATCATTCAAGCTGAGGCGATGAAGGGCACTAAGCGCGGTGGCCGACGATGAGCGATCGGGTTGTCATTGACGCTCTCAACGCGGCAATCCTCACCCTGACGGCAACGCGAGACGAAATTCTCCAGCGTCACGACAGTACGATCGCTGCTATCGGCGCCATTGAGGCAGCGAGCGATCAAAATAAGCTTCGTTCCGTGCTGACCGAGGGCGAAGAACGCGAGATGCTTCGCGATGGCATCATGCACTTTTTGCGCATCGACCCTCACCATCACTATGCTCAGCTTCTTGGACAAGCCCTAGCTGACCTAGGCTAAAGGCGCGGCCGGGACACCGCACCCGGCCATTGACTTGATTGCCGTCCGGCTAAGTACTCGATGCAAGACGAGACCACTGGAAACATCACCCTCAATAGGGCCGACTCATTCACCTTCACCTTCAAGGTCGAGGAGGATGGAGAAGCTCTCCCTCTAGATCCTGCTACGCTGCGCCTGCATGTTGGCAGCGGGACGCAACTCCTCTTCACACTGGCTCCAACAGCCGACCACCAGGACAATACGGTTGTCCATTTTACCTTCACGCCGGAGCACGCCGCTCTGCTGCTCAAGAAGGAATGGTCGTGGATCATCCGCGAGATCGTCAACGGTGAGCCTGACGTATTGGTCGAGGGCGCGACCATCATGGCAACGGGCTTTGCCGTTCCTGTCGATGGGGTGGCCTGATGGGCAGTTTTACCGTTCAGAAGGTGCAAAGCAGGCTAACGGTCCAAAAGGGCGCTCCTGCATCGCTTCGTGTCACGACGAGGACGATCAACACAGTCACGACCAAGGCAACTGGAACGCGTGGACCGGCTGGCGAGCGCGGATTGCCCGGAGAGCCCGGCCCTCGCGGTGAAATTGGACCGCAGGGCGAGATCGGCGAGACCGGGCCGCGCGGAGCCACCGGGTCTCGCGGTGCGACCGGCGCGACCGGCGCGACTGGGCCGCAGGGACCGGTTGGTGCTTCCGCTGATCCCACGGTGGTCAACAACCTATCGACGCGCGTTGATGCCCTGACGACCAACATCCGAGACATCATCAACCTTGCACCAGAAACCCTGAATGCGTTCTCGGAAGTCGCAAGCTCCCTGAACAACGATCCGCAGTTCGCACAGACGATGACGACGGCGCTTGGCAATCGTGTCCGCTTCGATGCTGCTCAGGCCCTAGACAGTACCCAACGGAACATCGTGCGATCGAACATCGACGCTGCATCCGTATCGGATGTCACGGGCAAGCTACCCAAGGAAAGCTACGTTCGCAGCTTGCAAGTGATCGTGTCGGGAAAGCCCGCCGCCAATGCACTGCTAGGCGGCGGCATCACGCCACAGAGCGGCACCATTGACGCGACGGCGAGCCGTTTCAGCGTGGATGTCGCTCCTACGGCTGAAACCGTATTCTTGCTCAGGATTAACGGCACGCATCGCGGCACGGTCACGTTTGCGGTCGGACAAACGATTGGCGTCCTCTCTCTAACAGGAACTACGCTGGTCGTTGGCGACCGGATCGCATTCTACGCTGGTGCAGCGGATGCCACGTTAGCCGGTCTAATCGGATCGCTGGTGGTTCGCCTATGACGACCATCGTTGAGTTCCTGAAGGTCGGCACAACCAATTGGACTGTTCCCGAAGGCGTCACGTCCGTGAGGGTCGAATGCCTTGGCGCTGGTGGCCGTGGCCGGTCGGTAAACGGTTCTGCATCGTCGGGTAACAGGCGTTCGGGTGGTGGCGGCGGCGGCTATTCATCGTCCGTCCTCGCCGTGACGCCGGGTGCGACGATCCCGACGCTTATCAACAGTTCTCAGACTTGGTTTCTTTCCGCGACAACCGTTGAAGCAAACGCAGGCAGCAATGCCCCTGTCGGTGGCGGTGGCGCGGGCGGCGGGTCTGGTTACGGCGACATCACATTTTATGGCGGCACGGGTGCGTCTACCACACAGAATAGTCCCGGTGGTGGTGGCGGCGGTTCCGCTGGTCCATCAGGTAATGGGTGGAATGCCGCTATTGGCGGCGGCGGCGGCTCAAATGGTGGTCTTGGTTCGGCGGCTTCGGGTGTTGCTGGTGGTTCGGGTTCGCTCGGTGAAGGTCGAACGCCAGCCGATCAAGCGGCGATCAACGGCGCGGGCGGCTCTAGATCTGGAACCGGCGTACAGAGCGGCGACGGCTCCATGCAGAGGCTCTGGCTATCAACCGCCGGTGAATGGGCTGGCCCCGGAGGCGGTGGCGCAGCCGGTAACTTCAGCAGTGCAGGTAGCGGCGGAAATTACGGCGGCGGTGGTGGTGGCGGCGGCGGCTCTGGTGGAGAAACCTACACGGCTGGCTTGGGTGGTGAGGGCTTGATCGTTCTAACCTACACGATCGCGCAACTGGGATTGTCGTTCTCCTACTGGCTCTGACGATCGCGGTTGGATTTAGCCCACAGCCCGAGTGCGAGGCACGAACGTATCTTTAAGAAAGCGAGCTTCGATTAAAACTGCCTCCATCTTTTCCATACCTGCGCCTGAAAGGGTAAGCTCGTCGTCCAGGTTGCCGGTGCCATCACCGATGAGAAGACCATCTGATGTTAAGTGTTTGAGCCACCTCGACAATACAGTGCCAGAGACACAATGGCGTTCGGCGACGATTCGCCCAGTCATTGGCAAACCCTTGGCATCAGCCACAAAGATTTCGAGGAGCGTTTCCCAGGCAGGCTCACCGATAATATCTCGGGAGAAGAGATCGGTCCGATGCCTCCGAAAACGCAAGATCGCTTCAGCTAATTGAGCAGCTTCATCATTACCCGTCATGTGGCGCTCCCAGAATTTGAGCGGATATCGACTGAGTCCGTAGCGTCAATCAACCCATATCAGGTTTAGAGTGCGATTCCATGATCCGGTCAAGAGCCTGGCTCAACCAGGCTGCGAGAGCGAAGTCTTCCTGTGCATCTGCATAGGCGATCATATCTTGGAGTTGGCTTGAAAATACGCGGGGGCAATTGACGTTTTTGCGAGGTTCCATGCGGTCGGCCTCCATGATGAGCGACAATAAGCCAACTAGATAGACGTTTAGGGCACGCGTTGCGCTGCTTTCAACCTAATCTCAATTAGCCTGGATCAACATCCACGAGGCCATTCCCTAGGTCGTCTGAGCTAGCGATTGACTCGACCGTTCAGCCGTTCCACTTTTGTTCTCATGGAACACGTAAGCGACTCGATGCGCGAAGGCGCACCATCCCTGTCTCAGACTCATATTCTGATCGCTGAGATTTTGCCCGACCTACGTCCGTGTGAAATCCAGACGATCTATTTTCAGTTGATGGAGGACGGCCCAGAAAGCCTATTTGCCCCTATCGAAGCTGAATTCGCGCGACGCGGGTTGTCCCTCTACGCGACCTACGCGCCGGATGCCTCCTAGTGGCCAGCGTGATCACGCCCGATAGGATCGCAGCTCTGATCGAGGATGCGCCGGCATGGGCAAAGATTGGTCTGACGGTGCCCAACGAACGACTGCGCGCGGACGCGCACTTAGAGTTAGCGCGATACGTCTATTCGGCCCTTTACCAGCCCATACAGACCGATACGGCGCAGCTTCCTCTTCCGCTGTAGCGTGAACAACCTTCGTTTTCGCACTCTCACCGATTTCGGACTAGCAAACACGAGCGTCGCGCCGGAATATATCTCCAATAATCACTTCAAGCGCATAGCGATCTATTCTCGCGACGGCGTAAAGGTGCCACGCTACCGCTGCTGGATTTGCGACGAAATTTTTTCGCGCATTTACTTAAATCCTTGCGTATCGCGAAACCGGCTCAAGTCCACGCGTCGTGAGCGGCGATCCGCTGCTTAGCCCGTCAACGATCTTCGAAACAGCGCCATCGCGCGCGCGACCCGCTTGCATGAGCCGCCCAATTGGCACAATCTGTTGGGGCTAGAACGACGAACAGGCCCCATCTCTGGTCTTTCGCTGTGACGGCACGGTAGGAAGGGGTTCTGCAAAGGGACCAGCGGCATCAATAATCATGGTGCGCGCAGTTTCCTCTGGGTGGGTGCCCAGCCCTTCCTACCGTCATCGAATTGATACGCGCCATTGTGAAAACCGCAAGCGCGATCTTAGCTCATTCGATTGTAAGCTCGCATGCAGTTGTCCGCAGCGAGGCGGGTCTATCGCGGCGATCAAATTGAACCACACCGTTGCGGTTTGGAACGCTAAAACATTGGCAGCGTATGTCCGCTATTCGTGGGGAACGGACCGTCCGCTATTGGGAAGTCAAACGGCGTTAACGGACATCCCTGACGCAGCCGCCCTTTCCCAAAAAGGAACGAATTTCGGGAATAAGATTAGTCCAGTTTTCGGATGAAATAACCTTGGGTAATGACTGGGGACGCCGAGCGGTCATAGGGTCCATGGTTGGGATTAAGGCTAGCTTCTGGATATTTTCCCAGCCACGGTAGGATAAGCCGAATACCATCTGTTATCGGCTCATCGACAATCTGCAACGTCACACGTTTAATGGCGATAGTATCGGGCCGGACCCACTCGACTGTCGCGGGATCGTTGATATCTCCGAAGCGAACGAGGTCGGGCCAATAGTCCCACTGTCCGTTTCCAGCATTAGCTGGCACTGTTCGCGGGACTGGCCATAGGTTGTGGTCAGCTACCATCCGCTTGTGAAACTGATCGTAAGAAAGGTAGTCCTGAACCAGATCCGTGTTTGGCCCGATCGGCTGCCGTCCGGAACCAACTAACGGTCGAAGAACCCCACCCGGAAGAAAAGCGGCGTAATCGTAGTAAAGTCCTTTGCCGAGGAGAGCAAAGACGTATTCATGCGGTGCTATTTCTATAACAACAGCTTGACCCTTTGCATTGCGGCGAACACCGCCGGCTTCTGGTCCAGGGAAACCTTTGCCCCGATTGACAGTCGTGACTTCGATGACGCTTGATCCGGCCTTCAATCCGTAAGGCGTCTCGATTTCGACTGTTAAACGATAGCGCAGTGTAGGGAGCCGTTGCACGCATCCTGCGAGTAACAGCCCGCAAGCTAGCAGCCCCCCTAATCCTCCTACTCGCATATAAGCGTCCGTATCGTTTGCCTGATCGCCTCGTGAACCGCCTTCGGTCACCCAGACAGAATGAACGCGACGTATGAGAATCTTATGAACGTATGAGGCGGTCGAGTGGAGGTCAGGCGCTTCCCATAAAGGAACGTCTGGCGGGAATCTCGCCGCCTCGATCGCGTTGACGGACGCCTGCGAGTTTCGCTTTCCCGAAATCGGTTCCCAATTGCTCTTTCCCGAAATGGCCAATCGGAGACGG
>Ga0265798_10009228_pt1 | contig 12396 bp, 12 predicted proteins | sample P3T30metagenome_FD_192430 | JGI IMG/M metagenome (GOLD analysis project Ga0265798, IMG submission 192430) | Plant litter microbial communities from East Loma Ridge, Irvine, California - P3 T30 | ecosystem: Environmental > Terrestrial > Plant litter > Unclassified | place: USA: California...
GGGCAGCGCCTCCCGTCTCTCGGAAGGCGGGGCCTACCGCGACTCGCCACGGGCTTCCCCGTGGCGCATCCTGGGTTTTGGCCCGCTCGGATGGTGGCGTCCGGCGGCGCCGCGTCCGGGGACGGACACGCGGACGCGTGGGCACGAGGAGTCGCGATGCGTACCCTGATCCTGTCCGACATCACGGCCGGGGCGTTCGCGCCCTACGGCGAGATCCTGGATGACCCCGCCACCCCGCCCCGGCAGGACCAGGCCGGGCAGATGCAGAACACCCGGCAAGCGGCGCGCGCCAACCTCGCGCTGGTGCGGAGCGAGCCGATATCCGGCCTGATGCCGCTGCGGCGCCTCGAGCGGCATCTGCATTCCAACCAGGCCTTCCTGCCGCTCTCGGTGGACTCCTACGCCGTCATCGTGGCCCCCGATCGCGACGGCCGCCCCGATGAATCCGGGATCCTCGGCTTCCGTGTGCCGGGCCATGTCGGGATCAATTACCGCGCGGGAACCTGGCACGCTCACATGATGACACTCGACGAGCCCGGCCGTTTCGCCATGCTGGTCCACGAGGACGGTACCGAAGCCGATTGCAGCTTCGCCACGATCGCGCCCATTACGATCTCGCCGCGCTAACCTGCCCAGAAATTATGCACCGATCGTCGTGTCCTGGAACCACTCCGGGGTAACGACGACAGATGCCCGATAATTGTGCATCACGCGCAGATCGGGGCTTGGCCGGCGACCCGGCACGATGCCTGCACCGCCGGGAAGCCGGCGCCTGAATACCGGTGTGAGGAATGCGATGCCTGAGACACCCCCTCCGTTCGACCCGGACACATACGCTGCGGTGGCTGCGCCGCTTCTCGGCCTTGCGATCGATCCGGCCTGGGTGCTGCCGATCACGTTGAACCTGCGCGCCCTGGCCTCCGCCGCCGAACTGGTGGCGGGCTTTCCGCTCCCCGACGAGGTCGAGGCTGCGCCGAGGTTCGAGGCATGAGCGCGCCGACGCCGTCCGATGCCGCGACCATCGCCGCCGCGATCACGCAGGGCCGTTCGACCGCCCGCGCCACTGTGGCGGCCACATTGGAGCGGATTGCCGGGATCGATGGGCGCGTCGGCGCCTTCACGGATGTGCTGCCCGAGCGGGCGCTGGCACGGGCCGAGGCGCTCGATGCCGCCCTTGCGCGCGGCGAGCCTGCGGGTCCGCTCGCCGGCGTGCCCTTCGCGGTGAAGAACCTGATCGACGTCACCGGTCTGCCGACCCGCGCCGGCTCGAAGATCAACCGGGATCGCCCGCCGGCCGCGCGCGACGGCGCGGTGGTGCGGCGCCTGGAGGCGGCCGGGGCGATCCTGGTCGGCGCGCTCAACATGGGCGAATACGCCTACGACTTCACCGGCGAGAACGTCCACGACGGCGACGCCCACAATCCCCACGCCCTCGACCACATGACCGGCGGCTCCTCCGGGGGGTCGGGCGCGGCCGTGGCGGCCGGGCTGGTGCCGCTGACGCTGGGCTCGGACACCAACGGCTCGATCCGGGTGCCCGCCGCGTTCTGCGGCTGCTTCGGGATGAAGCCGACCTACGGGCGGATCAGCCGGGCCGGCAGCTTCCCGTTCGTGGGCAGCCTCGACCATCTCGGCCCGATGGCCCGGAGCGTCGCGGACCTCGCCCTGGCCTACGACGCGATGCAGGGGCCCGACCCGGACGATCCGGTGGCCACGACCCGGGCGCCCGAGCCTGCGTATCCCGGCCTGGAAACCGGCATCGGCGGCCTGCGCATCGCGGTGGCCGGCGGCTACTTCGCCCGCAACGGGCATCCGGAGGCGTTCGCGGCCGTCGCCCGCGTCGCGGAGGCCCTGGGGGCGAGCCGCACGGTCGAGCTCCCGGAGGCCCAGCGCGCCCGGGCGGCGGCCTACCTGATCACGGCGGCCGAGGGCGCAACCCTCCACCTCGACCGCCTGCGCACCCGGCCGCAGGATTTCGACCCGGCCGTGCGCGACCGCCTGATCGCGGGTGCGATGATCCCGGCGCCCTTCGTCGAGCGGGCGCAGCGCTTCCGCCGCTGGTACCGCGATGCCGTGCTGGACCTGTTCGGCGGCGTCGACGTGATCCTGGCGCCGGCCACCCCCTGCCGGGCTCCGAAGGGCGGCCTGACCCACTTCGTGCTCGACGGCGTGACCCTGCCGATCCGGGCCAACATCGGCGTGTTCACGCAGCCGATCTCGTTCATCGGCCTGCCCGTGGTGGCCGTTCCGGTCAGGATCGATGCCGGACTGCCGCTCGGGGTCCAGGTGATCGCAGCACCCTGGCGCGAGGACTTGGCCCTCCGGGTCGCGCGCCAGCTTGAACGGGATGGGATCTGCACGGCCCCGGTGGCGGAGATCGCCTGATGATTATCGACGATCCCGCCGTGAAGGCCGAAGTCGAGGCCGCGTTCCGGACCTACGAGACGGCGCTGACCACCAACGACGTCGCCACCCTGGAGGCGCTCTTCCGGGACGATCCTCGCACGATCCGCTACGGCGCCGGGGAGAATCTCTACGGGATGGACGCGATCCGGGCATTCCGGCGGGCACGCTCGCCAGTGGGCCTCGAGCGAGTGCTCGCCGAGACGGTGATCACGACCTACGGCCGCGACTTCGCCACCGCCATGACCCTGTTCACCCGGGACAACGCTCCCGGGAGGACCGGCCGCCAGAGCCAGACCTGGGTGCGGTTTCCGGAGGGATGGCGGGTGGTCGCCGCCCACGTGAGCCTCATCGAAACCCCATAGGATCGACGGGTCGGCGCAGGGTCCGGGGGCGAGTGGCCGCGGGCTTGCATACGGTCGGACGTATTCCGGGCCCGCCCTCCCGGACCAACGTGAGTGTCCGATCCGACATGCTGTCTCGTCTGAAAACCTTCGGCGCCCGTGCGGCGCTCGCCGGCGCCCTGGCACTCACCGCCAGCACCGCCGCCCTCGCACAGGGAACGCTGCGGATCGGGATGACCGCATCGGACATCCCGCTGACCACCGGCCAGACCGACAATGGCGGCGAGGGCATGCGGTTCCTGGGCTACACGGTCTATGACGGCCTGATTAACTGGGATCTGTCGAGCGCCGAACTCGCCTCCGACCTCGTGCCAGGCCTCGCGACCAGCTGGGCGGTCGACGCCACCGACAAGACCAAGTGGACCTTCAAGCTGCGGCCGGGGGTGAAATTCCACGACGGCTCCGACTTCAACGCCGACGCCGTGGTGTGGAACCTCGACAAGCTCCTGAAGGCCGACGCGCCGCAATACGATCCGCGCCAATCCGCGCAGGGCAAGACCCGAATTCCGGCGGTCGCCTCCTACAAGGTGGTGGACCCGCTGACGGTCGAGATCGTCACCAAGGCCCCGGACGCGACGCTGCCCTACCAGATCGCCTGGATCATGATGTCCTCCCCGGCACAGTGGGAGAAGGTCGGCAAGTCCTGGGACGCCTTCGCCAAGCAGCCCTCCGGGACCGGTCCGTGGAAGCTCACGCTGTTCGCCCCCCGCGAGCGCGCCGAGATGGTGCCGTTCAAGGAATACTGGGACAAGGACAGGGTCCCGAAGCTCGACAAGCTCGTGCTGGTTCCGCTGCCGGAGGCCAACGCCCGGGTCGCGGCGCTCCGCTCCGGCCAGGTCGACTGGATCGAGGCGCCCGCGCCGGACGCCGTGGCCTCGCTCAAGGGTGCCGGCTTCACCATCGTGACCAACGCCTATCCGCACAACTGGACCTGGCACCTGTCCCGGGTCGAGGGCTCGCCCTGGAACGACATCCGGGTCCGCAAGGCGGCCAACCTCGCCATTGACCGCGACGGCCTGAAGGAGCTGCTCGGCGGTCTCGCGATCCCGGCCAAGGGCTTCATGCCGCCCGGCCACCAGTGGTTCGGCCACCCGACCTTCGACGTGAAGTACGATCCGGAGGCCGCCAAGAAGCTGATGGCCGAGGCCGGCTACAGCCCGGCCAAGCCCCTGAAGCTGAAGGTCGCAATTTCGGCCTCGGGCTCGGGCCAGATGCAGCCGCTGCCGATGAACGAGTTCGTCCAGCAGAACCTCTCCGAGGTCGGCATCCAGGTCGACTACGAGGTGGTCGAGTGGAACACGCTGATCAACATCTGGCGGGCCGGCGCCAAGGCCGACATCTCCCGCGGCGTGTCGGCGATCAACTACTCGTACTTCATCCAGGACCCGTTCACCGGGTTCATCCGCCACCTTCAGAGCAACTTCGCCCCGCCGAACGGTACCAACTGGGGGTATTACAGCGATCCGGCGATGGACAAGCTGTTCGACCAGGTGCGGACCACCTTCGACAAGGCCGCACAGACCCAGGTCCTGGAGAAGGTCCACGAGAAGTACGTGGACGACGCGCTGTTCGTCATGATCACGCACGACGTGAACCCGCGGGCGATGAGCCCGAAGGTGAAGGGCTTCGTCCAGGCCCAGAACTGGTTCCAGGATTTTTCCAAGATCACCATCGCGACGGCGGGGCGGTGACACCCGGCTCCCTCCCTCTACGGGGGAGGGGACCGAGCGGAGCGAAGCGCGAACGGGGCAGCGCGACGGTGCGGGTTTCGGCTCCCCGCATGACTTCTCCGGATGCGTCGCTGCCCTTTCCCGCCCCCTGCTGACGCAGGGGTCATCCTCCCCCGCACAGGGGGAGGGGACTTTCATCGGCCACGGCAAGGCATCCGATGCTGATCTACATTCTCAAACGTCTGGTCTACGTGACGCCCGTGGCGTTCGGGGTCAGCCTGGTCTGCTTCCTGCTGGTCCATCTGGCGCCCGGCGACGCCCTGAGCGCGGTCCTGCCGGCGGATGCCACCCAGGAGACCATCGACAGCATGCGGGCCGCCTACGGGTTCGATAAGCCGCTGCCGATGCAGTACCTGATCTGGCTGTGGCACGTGCTGCACGGTGATCTCGGCACGTCCATCGCCACCGGTCGGCCGGTGCTGGGCGAAGTCACCCGGGCGGTGATCAACTCGCTGATCCTCGCCTCCGTGGCGACCCTGCTGGGCTTCACGTTCGGCACGCTGTTCGGCTTCGTCGCCGGCTACCACCGCAACTCGCTGGCCGACCGGGCGGCGTCCGCGCTCTCGGTCTTCGGCGTGAGCGTGCCGCATTACTGGCTCGGCATGGTCCTGGTGATCGTGTTCTCGGCGACCCTTGGCTGGCTGCCGCCCACCGGCGCCGGACCGGACGGCTCGGGCAACTGGCGGCCCGATTTCGACCACCTGCGCTACCTGATCCTCCCGGCGGTGACGATGTCGGTGATCCCCACCGGCATCATCGCCCGCACCGTGCGCGCGCTGGTGGCCGACATCCTGTCCCAGGACTTCGTCGAGGCCCTGCGCGCCAAGGGCATGGATGAGTTCGGCGTGTTCAAACACGTCGTGCGCAACGCCGCCCCGACCGCGCTGGCGATCATGGGCCTGCAGCTCGGCTACCTGCTCGGCGGCTCGATCCTGGTCGAGACCGTGTTCGCGTGGCCCGGCACCGGCTTCCTTCTCAACGCCGCGATCTTCCAGCGCGACCTGCCCCTGCTCCAGGGCTCGATCCTGGTGCTGGCGATGTTCTTCGTCGTCCTCAACCTGCTGGTCGACGTGATGCAGACCGCCCTCGACCCGCGCATCGAACGCGCCTGACCCGGAGGCCGATCATGACCGCACCGATCACCGCCGCCTCGATGGCCCTCGACGGCGGCGTGCTCTCCGCCAGCGAGGCCGCCCCGGAGGCCGCGTTCGTTCCGTCCCGCGGCTTCTGGGGCCATGTCGGCCACCGACTGGTGCGCGATCCCGTGGCCATGGGGGCGGGCGCCTTGATCCTCCTGGTGGTGGCCATCGCCGTCCTGGCGCCCTGGATCACCCCGATGGACCCGTACAAGGGCTCCATGCTGCGCCGCCTGAAGCATGTCGGCGACGCCACCTACTGGCTCGGCTCGGACGAACTCGGGCGCGACATGATCAGCCGGCTGATGCTGGGCTCGCGGCTGTCGCTGTTCATCGGCGTCACCCCGGTGCTGATCGCCTTCGTGATCGGCTCGAGCATCGGCATCCTGGCCGGCTATGTCGGCGGCTGGACCAACACGATCCTGATGCGCACCATCGACGTGTTCTTCGCGTTCCCGTCCGTCCTGCTGGCGATCGCGCTGTCCGGGGCGCTCGGGGCCGGCATCTTCAACTCGATCGTGTCGCTGACCTGTGTGTTCGTGCCCCAGATCGCCCGGGTCGCCGAGAGTGTCACGACGGGCATCCGCAGGCGCGACTACATCGACGCGGCGAAGCTCTCGGGGGCCTCGGCGCTGACGATCATGCGGGTGCAGGTGCTCGGCAACGTGGTCGGGCCGATCTTCGTCTACGCCACCAGCCTGATCTCGGTCTCGATGATCCTGGCCTCGGGCCTGTCGTTCCTGGGTCTCGGTGTGCGCCCGCCGGAGCCGGAATGGGGCCTGATGCTCAACACCCTGCGCACCGCGATCTACGCCAACCCGGTCGTCGCGGCCCTGCCGGGCGTGTGCATCTTCGTCGTCTCGATCGCCTTCAACCTGTTCTCGGACGGCCTGCGCGCCGCCATGGAAATCCGCCAATGACGGAGATTCGCCCGTGAGCGTCATCCCGGATGCCCCCGATCCGTTCGCCCGCGACCGCGGCGGACCCGCCCAGCCGCTCCTGTCGGTCTCGGGCCTGTACAAGCACTTCCCGGTCCGCAAGGCCGGCGGAAAGAAGCAGGTCGTGCGGGCCGTCGACGGCGTCGACTTCGACGTCCTGAAGGGCGAGACATTAGGGATCGTCGGGGAGTCCGGCTGCGGCAAGTCCACCACCGCCAAGCTGCTGATGGGCTTGATCGAGCGCGATTCCGGCAGCCTCCTGTATGACGGCCAGGCGGTCGGCGAGCGGGCGATGCCGTGGCGCTCCTACCGCCGCCAGGTCCAGATGGTGTTCCAGGACAGCTACGCCTCGCTCAACCCGCGCATGACGGTCGAGCAGTCGATCGCCTTCGGCCCGAAGGTCAACGGCGTGCCCGGTCGCGAGGCGGTGGAGCGCGCCCGGGCCCTGCTGGCCCGGGTCGGCCTCGAGCCGAAGCGCTTTGCCGGCCGCTATCCGCACGAGATCTCGGGCGGCCAGCGGCAGCGGGTCAACATCGCACGCTCGCTCGCCCTGGAGCCGCGGCTGGTTCTGCTGGACGAGGCGGTCTCCGCGCTCGACAAGTCCGTGGAGGCGCAGGTGCTGAACCTCCTCCTCGACCTGAAATCCGAGTTCGGCCTCACCTACATCTTCATCAGCCACGACCTGAACGTCGTCCGCTTCATCTCCGATCGGGTGATGGTGATGTATCTCGGCCGGGTCTCCGAGATCGGCCCGTCCGACACGGTGCTCGACGCCCCGGCCCACCCCTACACCGAGGCGCTGCTGGCCTCGATGCCGTCGCTGGACCCGGACAACCGCACGCAGACGGCACTCCTGCAGGGCGATCCGCCGAACCCGATCGATCCGCCCCTCGGCTGCCGGTTCCACCCCCGTTGCAGTTTGGCCGAGCCGATCTGCAGCGAGAAGGAGCCGCCCCTCGATAAGGTCGGCCCGCTGCATCGGGTCTCGTGTCTCGCCCGCCAGCCCGGCTCCGGCCATTCCGCCGCCCCGGCCCGGGCGCTGGCGGCATGAGCGCCCCGATGTCGAACCCCGAACCCGCCGTCACCCTCGAGAACCTGCGCGTCGCCTTCGGCAAGGTGCAGGTCGTGGACGGCGTCGACCTCACCGTGGAGCGCGGTCAGGCGATGGCGCTGATCGGCGAGTCCGGCTCGGGCAAGAGCGTGACCCTGCGGGCGATCCTGCGCCTGTTCCACGAGGGGCGCAGCCGGATCGAGGGCAAGATCCTGGCAGCCGGCCGGGACGTGCAGGCGCTCAGCAAGCGCCAGCTCGCCGACTTCCGCGGCGGCGACGTCTCGATGATCTTCCAGGAGCCGCTGCTCGCCTTCGACCCGGTCTACACGGTGGGCCGGCAGATCACCGAGGCGATCCGGCGCCACGAGACGATCACGAAGGACGATGCCCGCAAGCGCGCGCTCGCCCTGTTCGAGCGCGTGCGGATCCCGAGCCCGGAGCGGCGGCTGGACAATTACCCGCACGAGATGTCGGGCGGCATGCGCCAGCGCGCCATGATCGCGCTCGCGCTCGCGTGCCGGCCGCAGGTGCTGCTGGCCGACGAGCCGACCACCGCGCTCGACGCCACCGTGCAGATCCAGGTGCTGCTGCTCCTGCGCGAATTGCAGCGTGACCTCGGCCTGTCGATCATCATCGTGACCCACGATCTCGGCGCGGCCGTCGAGGTCGCCGACCGGATCGCCGTGATGTACGCGGGCAAGATCGTCGAGACCGGGACCGCGCATCAGGTCGTGCTCGATCCGCATCATCCCTACACGATCGGCCTGCTGCGCAGCCGGGCGGAGGGTGCGCTGGCGAAGGGCTCCCGGCTGCAGACCATCCCGGGGAGCCCGCCGGACCTCGCCAACCGGCCGCCGGGCTGCCCGTTCGCGCCGCGCTGCTTCCTAGCCGCGGAGCAGTGCCGCCGGGAGATGCCCCCGGTCGCCGAGATCGCCCCCGGTCACAAGGTGGCCTGCTGGCGGACCGACGAGGCCGCGGCGGCCTACCGGGCGGGACCGACGCCCGTGCGTGCGGCCGAGCTGGTCCCGGCCTGACCCCCGGGGATCGACGCATCCGCGCGAAGCCTTTATCCGGCATCGCGCGGCTTTCAGGCGGCGGATCACCGTGCGACCGGCCGCCCGAGCATCGCGATGAGCCCATCCCCCTCCGAGATCGTCCTGGTCCCCCGCGGGGAGGCCGGCCATTTCCTGCCGGCGGCTTTGGGCTGGCTGGGGAAGCGGATCAGCGTCACGGCCCATCCGGGCGCGGCCAACCACGTGCTCTGCCTGCCGGTGCTCGATTTCGTCCGCCTCGGCTTCCCGGACCTGAACGGGCGGCTCGATCTGCTGGAGCCGGGCGATGCCGAGAACCTGCGGTCCGGCCGGGCGGCCCTGCTCCTCGACCTGTCGAACGAGGGGCCGGGGCTGCACGCGCCCACCTTCGAGGCGCTCCACCGCAACCTCGAGGGCCTCGGGATCCCCCGGGAGCGGGTCACCCTGGTCACCCAGAACCGGCTGCTGCGGCTGGATTACGAGCGGCTCTACGGCGAGGGCCTGCGGTTCTGGACCTTCGATTTCTTCCCGCTCCAGGTCGCGCTCTGGCTAGACGCGGAGGCAGGCCCGAGACTCTTCCCGCAGCATCCGCTCGACCGGGCCGGCTACGCACCGCTCACCCAGGACACCGGCCCCGCCCGGTTCCTGTGCCAGAACGCGGCCCTGCGCTGGCACCGGGTGCTGCTCTACCGCTGGTTCCAGCTCAACGGCCTGGACCGCGACGGCCTGATCTCGTTCCACGGGATCGGCGCCGACAACCCGAAGGCGGGCGGCATCGACGTCTTCCACGCGCCGCTGGAGATCGCCGCGGCCTTCGGGCCGCTGCTGGCCGATGTCGGCACCTGGATCCCCCGGCAGGCCCGGCGGATCGACACCCCGGCCCCCGGTGGCGACATGGTCCTGACCCTCGATACCCGGGCCTACGCCGCCAGCGACCTCACAATCATCTCCGAAACGGATTTCTTCGAGCTGGGCGTCGAGCGCATCACGGAGAAATCGCTGAAGGCCGCCGCGATGGGCGTGCCGTTCGTGACGGTGGGCGCACCGCGGGCCGTCGCGCTCCTGTCGGAACTCGGCTTCCAGACCTTCGGCGGCCTGATCGACCACCATTACGACGTGATCGCCGACCCGATCGAGCGGCTGCCCCAGGTGTTCCAGTCGATCACGGCGGCCTGGGACGCGTGCACGCGCGACCGCGCCGCCTGGCATCGCCGGGCACGCGAGCAAGCCGAGACGAACGTCGCGCATGCGCGCCACGGGCTGCTCCGGCAGCTCGACCGGGTGATGGTGGCGCCGCTGGTGGAGCGCCTAGCCCGGTTCATGGAAACGGGCGCGCTCGTGCACTGACCCGCGCCCCGCCGTGACCGCCGACCTTCCGACTGCGCCCGCGCGCTGCTCCGCTTGCGACCGGGGCCTGTACGTTCCGGTGCGGTTCTGCCCGTTCTGCGGCGCCGAGCAGCGCCGCCCGAAGGCCCAATCGCCGATCCCCCCTTCGCCACCGCCGCCACCGCCGCCGCCAGCGGTGCACGAGGCGCCGCTGGCGAAGATCCCCCCGGAACCTGCGCCGCCGGAGGAATCGTCTCAGCCGCCGGCCAAGCCGGACCCGGCGCCTTCGAAACCGGTCTGGACGGTACGCCGGGCCCCGCGTCGGCCCGGGAGACTCGTCCGCCTCCGCCAGGTCGTCCTGGCACTCGCGGCGATCATCGGTCTCGCGGCCCTCGCGCTGGCGCGCCGCGACGTCGTCCCGGCTCCGACACGGATCGAGGTCGGCTCGGCCTGGACCAGTGTGGCGCTGAAGTCGTTCCGGGCCGTCCCGCTGCTGCGCCTGACCGCGGACGGCGCGTTCAGCCTGCGGCTCGACGGCGAGCGCGTGCAACGCGTCAGCCCAACGAGCGGCGCGACCGTCCGACCCAAGACCCTCCGGAGCCTGGAGCTGCGCGCCGGCCGCGGCCCGATCACCGTGACGCTGACGCCGCGGGGCGAGTGACGGGACGGGCCACGCGCCCGTCTCACCGGGCGGCCCGCAAGGTCTCGGCCAAGCGCCGCAACGCCGGCTCGATCGCCCGTTCCGGCACAGCCGCGTATCCGAGCAGCAGCCCGGTCTCGGACTTGCCGACATGGTAGGCCGAGAGCGCGACCGTCGAGATCCCGGCTCCGTCGAGCCGCGCGGCGGCTTCGGCATCGCCGAGTGCCGCCGGCCAGCCCGGACCGGGCCGCGCGATGAGGTGCATCCCGCCCTCCATGGCGGCGACCGAGACCACGTCGGCGGCATGGCGGTGGGCCGCCTCGACCAGGGCTTCCTGGCGCAGGGCGTAGAGCCGCCGAGTCCGCCGCAGGTGGCCGGCGAGATGCCCTTCCTCGATGAAGCGCGCCAGCGCCCATTGGCCGATACCCGGGGGTGCCGGGCCGGTCTCGGCGAGCGCCTGATGCACCGGCGCCACGAGCCCCCGCGGCAGGACCAGGTAGCTGAGGCCAAGCGCGGGCAGCAGCAGCTTGGAAAAGCTGCCGACGTAGATCACCCGTCCGCCACGATCGAGCGCCCGCAGCGGCGCCAACGGCCGCCCCGCATACCGGTAGGCGCCGTCGTAATCGTCCTCGACGATCCAGCCCGATACGGATTCTGCCCAGGCCAGGAGGTCGAGGCGGTTCTCCAAGCTCATGGCGTGGCCCAGCGGGTAATGCTGCGCCGGCGTCACCACGGCGAGGCGTGCACCCTGCAGGTGCGGCCCGGCGGCGCTCACCGATAGCCCACCCGGTCCGACCGGGATCGGCACCGGAACCAGGCCGCCGCTCGCGAGGGCCAGGGCGATACCGGGGAAGCCCGGCTCTTCCACGAGGGCCCGCTCCCCGGGATCGAGCAGCAGCTCGGCCAGCAGGCGCAGGCTCTGGCGGATGCCTGCCGTGACGATCACGTCGTCGGCCTCGCAGGCCACGCCCCGCGCCTGCGCCAGATAGGCCGCGATGGAAGCCCGGAGCGCCGGTGAGCCGCGGGGATCGGGCCGCTCGGCCGGTCCGTGACGCCACTCGGCTTGGAGCAGCCGCGCCCAGACCGCGTACGGGAACGCATCCAGCGCGGGCCGGCCCAGCGCGAAGGCGTCGGGCACGCCGGGACCGGCCATGAACCGGCGGGCCGGCGCCGCGATCAGACGGCCGCCCCGCCGCGACAGGTTCGGAGCGGCCGCAAGAGCCGGTCGTGCCGTCCCATCCGGCCGCGGCAGGGTGTCGTCCGGGAGGGTCGCGGCGACCCGGGTGGCCGACCCGGTCCGCGCTGTGAGGTAACCCTCGGCGATCAGCTGCTCCAGGGCGAGGACCACGGTGCCGCGGGCGCAGCCGAGATCGGCGGCCATCATGCGCGACGCGGGCAGCCGGGTTCCACGCGGCAGGCGGCGGTCGAGGATCGCCCCGCGCAACCCCTCGCGCAGCTGGACGTGCAGGGGTGTCGGCGACGCTGGATCGAGGCTGACGGGCAGCGGCAGCGGGTCCCGGGCCATGGCGACAAGCGGTCCAGTCGTATTTCGGAAACCGGACCTTTCGCCTGGTCCGCCATACGGTCAAGCAGGAGGCCGCAACAGGGACCGGGCTCGATGTACCAGCCGCCACACTTCCGGGATGACACGCGCACGGCGCAGCACGGGCTGATCCGGACCTATCCGCTCGGCCTGCTGATCACCGGCGGCGCGGACGGCCTGATCGCCAACCTGAT
>Ga0265798_10009229_pt1 | contig 12395 bp, 11 predicted proteins | sample P3T30metagenome_FD_192430 | JGI IMG/M metagenome (GOLD analysis project Ga0265798, IMG submission 192430) | Plant litter microbial communities from East Loma Ridge, Irvine, California - P3 T30 | ecosystem: Environmental > Terrestrial > Plant litter > Unclassified | place: USA: California...
CTCAACCACGTCACTGCGCGAACCTCGGAAGAAGCCGGCTTGTTCATCCCAACTACCACACGCTATCGTAAAGCACTGATAAGTCGCTTCAGGTCGAAGCCATTGTTGCTGATGTGCATTGCGCCGTAACCATCATCGTCAGCCGTCCCCTTGACTATACTGTCTATCGGGTCACGGGAAGCGTTCTGTCTTGCTCTCTGTACATCATCCGTATCGTAGTGGTTGCACGCGGTGGGTTACTGCTGCTTATCCTCAACTACGGCCCTCAGCTCTTTTCTTGCTTCGTTCATATGAGCGATTACGTGATCATCCACTTGTCTGCCAACTTTCAGACTGATGCGGTCTTCGTGTGTGATATGTGTGCTCTGAAAGCGCCGATGTGAAAAGTTTCAGTCTGCTGTATAACGTTACAGCCAAACATCAAAGGAGCGAAAGCCGAAAGAAGCGCCTTGAGACCTTAGGCCTTACTCTGTATATAGTGGTATCAGACGGAACAGGAACTGTCGGGGTGCGGGTATTTAAACACTTAGCATTACTGCCATGCTATAGAGAACTAGAATACGAACACAGTGTAACATCATCGAAAGCGTAGTGTTGCCGCGAGGTAGATCCACGCAGGTCTTGAACTTATGTCATATCATCTCACTGTAGTACAGCCCGTCTTCACCGCAATCGTAATACCCACAGCTTTCGAGGGATGACGCAGTTACGTTAACCCGGAACGCTGTGTACTCTCGGTCAATAGAGAACTTCGGCTAAGTTTTTCACGAAACAAATTTTTGTCACCCTTTGAGCCATTCACTGCTGTTATGGTCGACGTGTATATAGATCTTCAACCTGCGTAGATGCGAGCCCTACAGTGGCTACTTAGGTCATATTCCATAAGTCTGCTGAGTGGCGGTTGTGTTTGTCGCTAGAAGACCTATCAGTCAAGGATTGGTCATTACAAGAATAATCAATTAGCTTACCCATAAGATGTAAGGCTAGTTCCGCAACACACCCCACTGCACTCAGTGTGCATATTTATCGTTAGAGCATTATGCTACCGATTCAACAAGGTTCGTGGCTGATGATCGATGCATATTTTCATCGGGGTCCTAAGTTTGTTAGAAAACCCGACCTGATTGCATAACAGTCGTTTTTGGCTTCCTGATAGCCTCTTGCTCACGAAATTAAAGGTTAGCCTCTAAAAGTATTCATCTTCTTTGAAGAATTTCTCCTATGTATCTTCCTCAAACTGCCGCTCTTTCACCATCGTCAGGCTACTCGTACGGCCAGCAATTCTATGTTGAAGGCCTTGGAAGGGATCTGTTCACATTCGAGTTGAAATCAAGCGCTCGTGTGAAGTGATCAAAAGTAGTCGGCATAGTTCTCACGTGCTACGAGTAAGGACTTTGAGATCCAGATCCCCGAACCCGTGTGATTCATACCGGTTGTATCGTCCATATCATATGATCCGAGAAGGACCCTGCGTCCGATTTCAAGAGAGCGGTACGCCAGCAAGGTTTTCGAAGTCTTGAGAAGAGATGGGAAGTTTAGAGGCGTGTGTGGACTATGTGAACACTTCATTCTATTGGGTCAGTCTGACATCAATGGTTGGGGCATGTATAGTCTCAAAGATGAACACGCCTCGCTCGTGGACACGTGTTTGACAGACTATCGATAGTTACCCACGGCCCATACACGCGGCTATTTGAAGATGACTGATATCTCCTCGCATCTTTTAAAGAAGACCAGTCCGTTTACCCACTTGACAATGTCTAAAAGCGGCACGTTCATGCTATCGTGAACCTCGATATCAAGCGACGAATGACTCTAGTGGTAGCGATCGTCTACGTCGGTATTAGCACGCCGAGTAGTTAACATCCCTATGTTTGGGTCATGTTTACTAACGAATATACCACAGGCCTACCCCAAGCCTTGCGTACCTGCGATCTGTAGAGCCTTCCCGGTCCTTACAGCTTCTACTACCGATCCTCTTATGATGACCATGTGCTCCTTCGCTGCCGTGAGCTTCTGAAAAGTTACATCAGCCTCGAGATATCTCCGTATCGCAGCTACTAGACCTTCGTGGCTTGGAGTGCTTAGCATGTCGGCCGACTGGAGTAGATAGCATCCTCCGCTGTACGGTCCATAGAGGGCATACATAAAGTATGTGGTGGACAGTCTCATCGTCGGTACCGGACACATGGCTTTCTCGCCAACGACCATCAGCATCGATGCCAGCGTGCCAAGAAGCGAACATCCCCATGCTGGAATCCTGAACGCCAACAAACACACCGCAAGAGTTCCCTGAGCTCCTCGTCTCTGTTGTCTGCAGAGGAACGCCGGTACGTGTGGCTTCGACCACAGATTCTCCCATGATGTCCATATGCCTTTTCGCTACTGTAGGCTTCTTACGAGCCACGTCGTCAACTAGGTGTTTCTCCATCTCAGCTGCCAGCATCCAACAGCGTAACTTTCGTAGTACATCAGCAAGTTGGAAAGTGCGATCGCGTTGGAAGTCGTTGAGCCCGAAATTGTGGTTCTTCCGACTATTTCGGCGACAAGGAACCCATTCAGATGTTCGCAAAGTACTAGTGATGTGCCACAATAAGCCTTTTGTTAGAAGGCCTCCAGGGTGAAGAGACACATGGTGAAGTCGGCAGGCTGCCAGGCAAGACAAACACTTCTTTTTCACTGGTGGGTCGAATTTGTTGAACGAGATGTACTGCATGTAGTTGCAGATGTTCATCTCTATTGGCAGCTTCTTGATGTGCCTGCCGTTCCGCATGATCTCTCCGTTAAGAAGATACATTGTGAGCAAGCAGAGTTTCACACTATGGCCACTTTCTAACATGTCTCGTGAGAGCAAGCGGATGGCGTGGTTACAACTGTTTGCAACGATCGGCAATCGGTCGAAGGGGCTTTCCAGTCCCCTCCGCTGGATATCTGCAAGGATCCTAGGTGACATCGCTTTCTTTCTCGCGTCGTGTTGGAAGCGGTACTGTGTCTCAAAATTGTCAGACCTCTTGAGCATCCTTGAGCACTTCTTAGCGATCCCGCCATGAGACTCTCGCTTGAAGGTAAGTAAGAAAAGAGTCGCTTGTTTGCGTAAGTCCACAGCATTCAAGCAACCCTTGCCCTGCAAGAAACCGGACTTGCGTCTTGCCAGGATTCCTCGTTTGCGTCGGATCAGGATATGCATTGTTGTTGACGACAGATATTCTTCCTGGAATATCCACGCCCTCGTCCACCAACGATCTTGTTATAAGTTGACAAGAACATTGAAGATTCCTTGCGAGGTACAGGATTACGCTGAGTAGGCAAGCTCTGGGTGCCCGTCTTCGTTGTTTTGAACAACCTAACCCATCATGAGCATTTGCAGACAGTTGACTTCGCTCTGATCATCGAAGACAATCGCCAAGAGTCCAATTGGATGTCTACTCAGACGATACACGAGATCCATAGAGTCCATAGCAGTCTGCTTCTCCACCAAATCTTCCTGCGGACTGCATTCCTTGTCGATCCAGATCCGGCATTTGCCGATATGGTTCGCATAGCGGAGAACTCTCTCTAGAACTTCGTCTCGGACTACGCTCTTGCGAACGGGATCTCCACGCGCTCTAATCACGACGTACTTGCCATTCCGATCGCATTCAAGCGTTGGTGTAGGAGTGCACGAGTACGACACTGCGATGTAGTCTGCATCATTGTTGCCGTAGGGTGTGCCTTTTACGATCTGCAGCGTGTTCGGGCTAGCTGCGTTCATTCGCAAACAAGAGAGGTTCTTGAACCAGGGTTTCGACTTGTTGTTAGGAGTATGGAGTCGCGCGATGTCCAAGATAGTGGAAATCAGTGTGGGACGCGAGTTCCCTCCAGCATCGAGATGAGTAACCCGAGTATCAGTCATCACGAAATCAATATTGTTGTCTTGTAAATATGAAAGTACCAAGATTCGTTGCTGTCTTCACGACCTAAATGTAAAATTCACTCACCGGTTTCCGATAAGTGGGTTCTCCTATTGGTCGAAACACGCATGAAGAGGGGTATCATGCAGGCTGCGTCAATTATGCCTTGTTAGGCACGTCGGAAGATCTACGATGGACTTCCCACCACATCACCCCCACGCCCGTCGTCTGCCATAGTGTAGCTGCTCGTTCGAAAACGAATGGGCCGATTCGGCCTGACAGACACAACGTAACCCATTGAGTCGAATTGTGGTCGCTGCAGAAGTCTCCTGAGCGGATCTCCAAACGCGTGGGTAGCAGACCAGGTCTCTAGTGCCAGGGCCTCATACTTCGGGGGAAATTTTTAAGATCGCATGCGCATAGTTAGTTGTTATCACGCGCATTAGCTTCCGTGCACCCTATCGATTGCCACACGTAGTCAACTAAAGCTTGGATGCGCACCCTGAAATATCGAAAACGGTATGTCAAAAGTGGATGATTCAAATCTTTGAACGCATCAATTGCACTTCCTGTCCCTTGCTGTCTAAACATTTTTTCCAACCTCATGTCGGTCTTCCTCATCGGCATATGTGTGTGTACACCGTTCCTACTTCCTCCAGAACGCGGCCACTTTCTGTTTCCGCCCTCCCATCCTGATGTCGAAGCTCTGGCCTCCACTGTTACCCCCTGAGAGCCTTTCGCCGTTCCTGCTCTATGTTGAGTGTTTGGAGAGCGTCGCCAGGGTTAGGGCCTATCGACTTCGGGGAAGTCCAAGACCGTGTTTGCTGAGTCATCTTGCCACAATAGGGGTTGGCCGGTCCTCGGGGCCAGGCACCCCGTCAGCAGCTGTATTTTGCGTCCCCCCCGTGATTTAGCGTCTCCACTCACTAGGATCATGTTTCATGTTGCGATTTCCCATGTTCTTGGCCAACTGTTATATAGATAGTACTCGCAGCCCTCTTTGTTGCGCAATTCCATCTGCTGCGGTCTGACACTTGCTTTCGTGCGCTTGCTTAACTTGACTCGAGGCTGTGGACTTCAAACCATGTCAGAATCGTTTGCTATGGACTCCGTAGACGCGATGGGACGTGAAGAACTGAACGTTAAGAAGGTCCGCGAATTTCTCATCTAGAGGAGCAAATGCTTACCACTATATTCAGATCTTCAATACACTTCGCGCTGAACTTTCGTCAACATATGATGGAGTTCCATCATTGGCAGGTCACGTCAAGTCGCAGGCACGAAAGCTGTCGTCTTGGACAGAGAGCCTCAATGTCGGCGTACCGAATCTCGTAGAAGACCCAGCCGATCCGGTAGGTTCAGCGCTGTCTCCAGTAGACCCGGCAGGATGGCGCCCCGCGTTGGCAAATGGCGATTCTGGCAACCTCCTCTCGCAAGGTGGCAAATCACCTATCAGCCTTCTGTCAGCGGATAGTCCAGCACAAGAGAGCTCATCATGCCGTAGAAATAGCCAAGGCCAGTCGAGGAGGGAGCCAACGAACTCGAGCGCACCATTATACTGTAGCACCGAGTTCGAGCAAGCTGTCCACGCAGCAGACTCTGCGCCTAAGAGACGAGCAGCTTCAGAGGATGTACACGAGAATTCTCCCAGAACGCAGCAGGACACGCTAAATCCTCCGGACAACACTACGGCTGATGATCCGCGAAATGACCCCCTTGAGCCGCCATACGTCAATCCAGGCAGGGAAGGCGAAGAGGTCACATCTTCTGCGCAACGTCATGGAGAGAACCCAGGAGAAGTTACGAATGACGATTTGGGGCCAGCCCTGTCAATTGAGGACGAACAAGTGATTACTCGACCGCATTTCCACAAAGCAAGTGGGGAAGAGGGAGACGGGGGAGATGGGGGAGATGAGAGAGATGAGGGAGATGAGGGAGACGAAAAAGGCGAAGAAGTGCAATAAGTGCGTATGGAGCAGATAGAGGGCGAAGGTAAGGATGATGCACGTCACCCAGTAGGGGCCAACGACGGAGGAGCAAAAGATTTCGACATGCGTGTCATGAAGCAGAACCCAAAGCAAGATGAAGAAGAGCTACAGCAGTGCGACCCTCAAGAAAGCAGGCTTTGCAGCAGTCCCACATCAGACAGCGGTATCAACGACACGCATGGAACCCCAGCGTCAGAAGGATTAGACGATACGCAAGGTCATGTGAATCGCTCTGGCACGCCAGCCGTCACAATCTCCAGCCACGTAGCCTCTACTCCAGAACAAGAAGCGGAGTGCGAGACCGAGCCTGACAAGGTCATCTCAATCGATCGCGTTGAGCCTAACGCCAGTATTATTGAAGAGCAACGCGAACATTCGAACGATACCACTCAACGAGGGCCTGACACTGCTGGAGCTAAGTCCGATCAAGTCCATAGGTTCTATGGCGAGGACGATATCGTGGTAGCCAATGCTTCGTAAGGCGGTGAAATAACAAATTGGTGCTCTACCGACTCTATTACAAACGACACACCGGCCGTAGATGGCCAGATCCACGATCCGGCGAACACGGACGGCAGCAACTCGGGTCTTGAAGAAGACTCCCACCACGTTGACACTGAAGATGACGCAGTTGTCGATGGACCAGAAGCGACTTCGACCAAGGTCAAACCCCGAGCCAGAAAGGCATCTAGTACACATGCCAGCGTTCCAGTAACCCCTAGAAAGCGCATGAAAGTGTCGGGCGATGTGACTAAGCAATTGACCTCTAGCGCAGTCAAGGATATCCCGGATAGCCTCATTCAACCAAAGAAGCTATTAGAGCTGATTGTGGGAATGCTAGACAAAAGTCACAAAGGTGCTACGACGGCTTTAGCAAAGCTCTTCTTCGCGATAGGGAGCCCTTACGCTGTGCGTTGTCTTCGAGACGCTTGTAGGCAGGCCCAGCATCTTCGAGATATTGACACGATTCCAGAAGAGGCTGGCGCTCGACGTTCGACATGCGCACTCGATCGCATACATGCACATGACAAAGTGTCGCCTATCCTCCGTCGCTACCATCTGGTTCAGCTTGTTAGACGTCGCGATGAGCTGCAACAAGAGTTCAATGGAACAACTAGACAGCAGGAACCGGTAATGTTGAAGTACGGGCTCAGGAGACAGCCACCAGCCAAAACATTGATAGGACCAAAAGGCGCAGCCGGCAAGGCCTTGAGAGAACTGATGAAAGAGGCTTATCTAGAACATCTCCCAGGCAAAGGGGAGGAAGGCGCACAGTACGACCAGCGACTCAATGAATTGAAGACCGACTCTCGGCTGGATACAATTGAAATACCTTTCAAGCAAGATTTGGCATCGGGATATTGGCTCTGTTGCCTGTGGGAAAAGAAGTCGGCATCTGGAATTCGGAGTAAGTTCTGACCCGACCCCTGACGGACTCAGCTAAACATCCTACATCATCGAGAGAGCCCAGTATCATGTCTTCACCCAACTTCTGGACCTCTTGCAAAAGCATCGGGGTGATGTGTTATTGCAGATGGGCGGGATTGTGTCTGAAAGCGTATATGATAGCCTCCTTGGAACATCAGCCGCTCCGCCGTTCGTCTTCGAAGAAAGCGAGCAGGGCCGATTGGACGAGGCTCCGTATGATTCCCCAGCTCTGAGCAGAAGATGCAGATTGCAGAGTGTTTGACTGCGTTTAGCAAGATGCAATGCGGTTCGAGCTCTTTCGCCTTATTCTTAGCTAGTAAATGTCGGGATAGCTTGTTCGTGGTAGAACATCGCAATCCAGGTCTCAGGTGCTTCCAGTAGACCTATAACCTCATTAGATATGGAAGCAACCTTAGATTTGTGTCTTAATACACAACATAAGCGATTCCGTTTCTTTGCTAGCGTGTATTCGGCTTGAAGCCGCGGCTTGAAGCCATAGATATGGTTTCCCGTCCAGCTATCAGCTTTGAACATCACCTAAACGCGGTGCGCTTCGTGGCCGGAAGTGAGAAGCCGTTTTTGTCATGAGGTGTAGGGTTAGGGATTCGACCGCAAGGAATGTCCAGTCAGCGCCGGATGTGAACTCCGTTGCAAGGCCACGTTCGGCACACTCGTCCGCTAAGCTTGCAACAGTATTGTCACTGAGCTCGTTTCGCTAACGGAGCGGGGTTTCAAAGCGGCGAATCGTCGATTTCGAGGACTTACTGCTCTGGAGTTCTCCTGGACGTTGGTAAACGTGACTTTCAGCATTTTCGAAAGCGACGCCAACGCGGCGTACATATCCTAAGGATACTTTCTTTGTTCTATGTGATAATTCAAGACAACAATATCGTCGCTTTCCGGTTCCATACGTCTACGACTGGCAACGTCTGCAGAAGGCAGCGGGTCCATGGCACAATCAAGCCATGCTATCTCACGGAGCAAGGTCCGACTCGGGTCCGTCGTAGCCGAAATATGACAGCATCTCTGACCGCTCCGCCTATCGCGTGAAGATGTAGCAATTTGCCAAGAGGAGGCTTTTAGCTCAATCGAAACCACTTTAGCACTGTCTACTCACCCTTTTCCCTCACTCTCAAATGACACACCTAATCGCTATCGTGATATCGGCCGTACACTCGTATAGCTGTGTTTCCTACCATCGCTACATGTAGGCATTCGACTGTCTCAAGTACCACCATCAAGTTCTCGACTTTCTTGAGACCGCCGCCTCACGCAAGGAAAGTGGAGTTCCAGTGTCAGCCGTATGGGTACATGGAAGTATTAAGGAAGAATCTGAGATGACGGTCATCGCTGAATCCGGTGCTAAAAATACGACACACTCAGAGTTGGTAAGGCGGAAGCGCTCGAGAGAGCAGCCGCTTCCGAATGTCTTTCCTCCACAACTTGCCACGAGACTGATCGATTGAACAGCACACTCGATTTGTAGTCGACCAAAGCCCTCAATCCTATGCCGAGCCAGTCGCTTGCGGATGCAAGCACGAAAAGGATGACGTAAAAACTCTCTCGGATCAACTCATTAAGGCATTCCTATCACACAGCTCACTCTTACATGCTATGTGCTCTGCGGAGGCGGAAAACCACAGCTACTATGCTTGTTCGTCTAAGAAGTGGCACTTACGACGAAGCAGTCGGACTCAAGAGTTCAGCGACTCTTGCGAACCAAACCAACATCAGTCATCACCCTTGGGAAAGGGGATCATGGCTGTCTCGTCATGAAGCAAAGATTGGGACTTGTTGCTCTGAAGCTTGTATTCTCACGTGAAAGAGACTTTGTGAGGTGAGGGAGAACAGGTGTCGATGCGCGTCGGGATAGGTGCCTGTATCTCAACATTGTTTAGCACCATCTCGTCTCTTTATTCCGAGAACTCCAGATCAATGCACACTCATGAACGCGTGCCAAAGCCCTAAAAGGATAATCCGCCCCACTTAACTTTACGATGCAGGTCGGAAGATGGTGCTCCAACAAGAGTTGCCATATGGGCTCACTGATTCCGATCTAAGAGAATGAGTATCCCGTCTGAACATGGTCCAAGCAGCGACTCGTATTGCGGAGGCAGATTGCTCGGACAACATGACTACCTCAGAAGACGGCTACGATCTAGTCGTGACCCCACACTGCATCTGCTCGTCTACATTGCCTGGCGCTTTGTTTTACCTTTTCCGTTTTATGGCATTCCAATATGACGTAAAAGGCTTGCATTCCGCGCAATGACTTTGGAGTAACCCCATGCTGACGGCGGAAAAAGCCGAGTCCTACTAGCAGGGAACCTGCGACACTGAGATACATGACTTACGCAGATGTTTGCCAGCTACTTTCCAATCCCCCAATTACCGCTCAACTACGTTATCGACGCCATTCGCAAGATTTCGCTAGCTTTACGTTCTCTCGATAGAAGTCGACATCAAGGAGATCTTGAGGTTAAATTTCTGCCGCGATGGATGACAGCAGCTCACGCAAAGGTCGGATGACTGGTGCAGCTTGTTCGAGTTGCCGCCGCCGCAAAGTGAAAGTAAGAGGACACACTCTATCAGACCTGATATTAATGTACAGCTGAGCACCGAAGAAGACGGCTTCTGACCCGCACTCTTATAGTGTTGTGGCTCGCGACCAAGCTGTGAGCGGTGCACATCCGGCTCGATTATTTGCAACTACGAAGTAAGAGAAGGCATGACTCGACAGGAACATATCCGCTCCCAACTTTCCGATATATCCCACGAGATCGCTCAGCTCAAGATGGTCTTACGCGCAATGAGGGATGGGACAAACGAAGAGGCTACAGAGATACTTGCTAGATTGAGGATGGGCGAGAGTGTCGAAGAGCTGTGCAAACTGATTTCCAGGCACGTGGTACAAAGGCGACCTACTTGAGCGGTAGATCCGCGGTTGGAAAATGAGCCCGGTACTATCCGATATAAGATCAGTGATAAGCGAAGACTTAATGGTGGTTTCCGGGGAGACTCCACTACAGTACGCACGAGTTGGCATATAGACAAATATCTGTGGCGCTTCCAGAGGTTCGATAGCGACGCTTTGCACTGACAGATAGAACAACCCGTGCTTTCTGACTCTAGTTCACTTTCTTAGACGTCAAATTCGAGCGGTCGTAACCTTGGTAGAGCATTGACACCTATCGGAATGCATGGTGGAGTGCTGTCTCTCGGTATCGACTAGCCGTGCAACATCTTCAACCATACGTAGTCGCGCTAACAGCTGAACGGCGTATGAGTCTGAGCTGTTGCGTAATTTGTGAACAAGACTATTTATCTGAGCGAGCTCTCCAGGTATAGAGCCTAGACGCGAGCACGGATTTTACTGCCTGGTCACTCCATTTTTACTGTCGTATGTGTACTGATATACCCTACGAGCACAATGAGCGACCGCTAGTCTCTCGCCGTAACACTATTCACACGAAAAATAAGCCTCACCAGCCCTATTTTCGATCCCGTTCTGCCGCAAAGGGAAATCACCTTCATTCAGAGTTAAGTTAATGGCATCGCAAGTAGGCTGAACTGATCATTCGTCCTCTGCGCATCTGGCTAGACCCGATGTATCTGGAGCTGCTGCTTTTTCACGAAATGCGATGGCTTTGAGCCCCACTAGGGTGCTATGGCGTAATTTCTACCTAGCCAAAAAATCTGTGATATGTCTTTTCGGATGTGAATCGCGTAGGGGATATATGTGCGAGCTTGCAGATGGTATTTTTAAGAAGCGCCACCATCTTTGCGGTCAATTCGCACAATGTCATCATGCGAGCGGAGCACTAATAAGAAAACAGGCAACATACAGAGGCGTATGCAGAATGCATGGACTAGACCTCGCGATTATACGAGAGACGCTCCATCTCGATCTTACGCTGCAAGGTGGCCGTAAAGAGATGAATGAGCGAGGCGCAAGCGGTCGGCGCGTAGCATAGGTGTAACGGAAGTAGATCGAAGGAATAGATGGAGCGAGCCCAAATTACGCCATGGCTGGCTTCTTGCTCGATGGTAGCGGCATACCCTAGCGTGCTTTGACTATACTCATAGAGAGCTATGTTACCTACACCTAATGATGGAAGGGGGCATTATTCAGCTCCTATCTGCATCTAAAGTGAGCTTCACTTACGCTGCACGCCCCTATACTCATCGGATTCACCGGAGACTGAATGCTAACAACAGGCTGGTGCACGAAGGTCTGTAAAACGCAAGATTGGCGCTTAGGGGGCGCTGATGCAGCTTGCGAAGAAACGATAGCCGACGGCTGAATACAGTCAGAGAATCCTCAAGATCCTTTCCAATCCGCTCAAGGGTTCACTTGCTCCACTATACGTTTAGCTTGAGAGTTCTGTAGGACTTAGAGATGCTCATGGTTTGGCTTCGTCGAAGCTTTTATGTGGCCAAGTGTGGTCAGTGTGGCTCGCTAGCATGTCGGCGTTCAGCCGAAGATGGCTTTTCCGCGGTACTATACTGCTACAACCACGCACACTGTAGTGCCTTAGGCGGTCAAATAGCTGTAAACAAGGCTTTGTCTAGACTAGCGATAGAGCGGTTCGTGCAACCTAGGAACAATAGCGGGCAGTATGTACGAATTTACACGGCTATCTTAGTCATATGTTTGGTTGCATGCACTCGACCGTATCAGATATGTTGGTCATGAACAAGGATGTGTTCAAGTCGGTCGAGGTAGATACAGTCGTAATGAATGTGGTGTTGGCGGTAGGCGTACGAAAGATGGAGCTGGGAGAACATCCTAGTCAAACCAGGTATGGGCACAATATATTGTATCAACTGTTTTGATAATTCACTAAACTATAATAGGAAATGTAAAGTGGTATACGAGACTAACACGCACTACGTGTTTGACGCGACATAATGTAGAGGACAGTGTATTGATTTGTCAAAGATATCTGCTTTCGATTTTTATGATTAGAATGATAAAGATATAGCTATCGAAGATAGGAGTCATGCTCTATACGAAAGCGCGTTAGTCTCGTGAGGTACTTTACGCGCTCTCAAAAAGGTCGATACAATTTATTGTGCCCATACCTGA
>Ga0265798_10009230_pt1 | contig 12394 bp, 7 predicted proteins | sample P3T30metagenome_FD_192430 | JGI IMG/M metagenome (GOLD analysis project Ga0265798, IMG submission 192430) | Plant litter microbial communities from East Loma Ridge, Irvine, California - P3 T30 | ecosystem: Environmental > Terrestrial > Plant litter > Unclassified | place: USA: California...
CAATCTGAGCTTTCAGGTGCGCCTCTACGAAACAACCAACGTGGTAGAGCTGGTGTACGATGCGGCCACGGCCGGCACTGGCACCCCCACCGAGCGCCTGGCGCAGGTGGGCCTGAAGGGCTCCGGCTTTGCCACAGGCCAGCTGGTGCAACTGGCGAAAGACGCGGGCGAGGACTGGGGCGCGGCCACTCCGGCCAACTTTTACTCCGTTTCCTCTACCGGCTTCCTCAATGTGCTTGGAATAGCCTCGGTGGCCTTGCCCGATGCGGGCCGCACGTTCCGCTTCACGCCGTCGCTGCCGCCGCGCAATGACATTGCCGCACGCGCCATTTATACCCTGGGCAAGGTGGCGGTGCCCACGGCCCTGCCGCAGCCAGTGAGTGCCGCTATCACCAACCTGGGCACGGCCACGCAGACGAACGTTCCGGTGGTGCTCAACGTGACGGGGGCCAACCCGTTTACGGTCAACGCTACGGTGGCCTCGCTGGCCCCCGGCGCTACCGCCATTGTGCCGCTGGGCAACCTGCCGGCGACCATGACGGTGGGCAACAACCTCTTTACGGTGAGCGTGCCGGACGACAACGATAACACCAACAACTCGACCACGGTTGGGCAAATCGTATCGGCCACGCGCCTGAGCTACATCGACCCAGCCCGGGCCGCCAGTGGCTCCTTCAACGTGTACCTCAACTCGCTTTCGGTACTGGTAACCAAGTACACGGTGAGTGGCACCGTGGTGCCCACCGATGCCGTTATCTCCTTTGCTAACACGGGCGCTACCACCGCCTACCAAGTGCTGCTGTATGACGCCAGCGGCGGCAATGGGCTGCCGGGCAAAATCCTTTATAGCTCTCCTCTTCGCAACCGGCCGGCGGCCGGCGGCAACGTTACGGTGCAGTTGCCCGCCATTCAGCTACCCAGCACCTTTTACTTGGGCGTGCGCGAAGCAGCCAACACGGGCCTCGGCCTGGCTACCCAGCCCGAAAACCCGGCCCGCACGGGCACCTTCTTCTATTCGCAGGAAGGTACCATCGGCTGGACTGATGTGTCCCCCACCTTCGCGTTTCGCCTGGGTATGGAGATTGGGCTAGCCCCCACCCCCACCTGCGCAGCGCCCACCGCCCTGGCCGTCACGGGTACTACGGCCACTACGGCCACCGTCACCTTCACCGATGCCAGCGCCACGGGCAGCTACCAGCTCATCTACGGGCCGGTGGGTTTTCAGCCCGCTACCAGCGGCACTACCGCCACGGTTACGGGCTCGCCGGCTACGCTCACGGGCTTGCAGCCGGGGGCCAACTACCAGCTGTACGTGCGCAGCAACTGCGCCGGAGGCAGCCCCAGCTTCTTGGCCGGGCCGGTGGCCTTTAGCACGCCCTGCAACGCTACTACGGCCATCGCCGCCTTCCCCTACACCGAGGGCTTTGAGAACGCGGCGGCGGGCCTGCCCTGCGGCCTCACGGTGCTCGATGCCAACGGCGACAAGGCCACCTGGGGCATCAACCGCACGGCGCCCTATGCCGGCGCCAATGCCCTGCGCTACACCAACCCCGTAACCAATACCGGCGCGGCCGACGACTGGTTTTTCACCCCGGCCCTCACTACGGCGGCTAGCACGCGCTACCAAGTAGCCTTCCGCTACCGGGCCGAGGGCATTGCCAACAGCCCTTCGAGCTTCGTCGAGAAGCTGGAAGTCAAAGTTGGCCCTAGCGCTACCGTAGCTGGCCAAACCACCACGCTCTACAGCAACACTAATATTACCAACACCAACTACGCACTGGCCAATGGCACCTCCACGCCGGCCGTGGCCGTGTTTACACCCGGCGCGGGCACGCAGTACGTGGGTTTTCACGTCTTCAGCGATGCCTTGCAGAGCAATCTCTACATCGACGACCTCAGCATTACAACTAGCGTGGTGACGGCCACTACCTCCGAGGCGCTCGTGCGGGCCGTATCGGTCTTCCCCAACCCTTCGGCCACCGGCGCCTTCGACCTCGAAATCCACGGGGCCAAGGCCAAGGGCAGCCTGAACGTGCTGGTTACTAACACCCTCGGCCAGCAAGTGTACACGGGCACGGCCCGCGACAACTTCACCAACAAGCTCAACCTGACCAACTTGGCTCCCGGCCTCTACTCGCTGCAAATCCGCAACGGCGACGAGACCATGACCCGCCAGCTCGCCATCGTGAAGTAAGCAGCCGCCCTTCCCCGCTTCTATAATTATAGTTGAAAAAGGCCACCCCGCTGGGGTGGCCTTTTTTGATGAGCTGGCCGAGTCAGCCACCCCAAGCCGGCAATTTTCCTTACTAAGTGCCGAGAGGTGCCCAACGCGGCGCGGCATACCCTACAAGTGCCCCGCCCCCACCCGCTGGTGGTTGCTAGCCAGACTGGCGCGGCCGCGGCTCGGCACCACCCTGGCGGCCGCGCCAGCCTGCCGACTAAGCATCCTGGATGGCGTTGGGGGCTATGCAAAAGCGGCAACAGGCACCCTACAACCGCGTAGGGTGCCTGTTGCCGCTTTTGTATTGCGACGCTAACTGGCCAGTGGCTAGGCCACCGCCTGCGGGCGGGCTGCCCCGGCGCGGCCAGCGGCGGCCGGCACGGCGGCGGCCTTGGCGGCTTTGCGCTGGCGCATACTCAGCACAAGGCCCAGGCCCATGAGCAGAGTACCGCCCCACAGCAGGTTGATGAAGGGCTTTTCGGTGGCCTTGAGGATGATGTAGTCCTTGCCGGTAGTGCTGATGGCAAAGGTGAACTTGCCTTTTACCGGGTCAACCTGGTCGAGCGAGAGCTTGAGGCCCAGGTCTTCGATGATTTCGGGCACGCGGCCAATCTGGCGGTCGCGCAGCAGGAAGATGGGGTGGGCGTGGTACTCGCGGCCCTTCTCGCCAGTGATAATCATGTCGGCCTGCAAGGCGATGTCGCCCTGCTGAAGCTTGATGCCCGGTATCTCGTGCGCCTGCTCAATAGCCCGGAACACGGCGAAGTAGTCATTTAGGAACAGGGTATCGCCCACGCTCAGCTCGTGCGGCACAGCGGTACTCCACGGAATCTCCTTGCGCGGGTCGGGCACCGACGAAATGTGCGAGTAGATATCGTGGTCCCAGAAGCGCTGCAAGGCGGGCGAGGCCAGCAGGCCGCCCATCTCCTCATTCACCTGGGCGCGGGGGAAGAGCGTGAATTTCTGCCCGTTTTTCTTATCGAGGTACTCGACGCGGTAGTAGGTGTTTTCGGGCAGGATATTGAGCGAGTCGCCGGTGTGGAAAAACACTTTGTCGCCCTGCTTGATGTCGCCCCGCGCCACGGCCTTGTACTCGTCGTCGGTGCGGTAAAGCAGGGTCGTATTCACGTACTCGGGCAGGCCGGGCACGTCGAGGTACTGGCCGGTGTAGGTGACGTCGTAGCCGTTCATGGCGCCGGTTTCGTTGCGCCAGAGCAGCACGTTTTCCTCGTTGCCCTTGTCGTCCATGTCGCGCGAAATGAGCTTGCCGCTGGTGTTGCGCGAGATGATGTTGGAGTAGCCCGCCGAGGCCAGGATACCCAGCAGCATCAAGGCGATACCCAAGTGCGACACTGCGCCGCCCGAGAGCTGCACCCCGCGCCGCCACAGCCCGAAGATGGCCGCCGCATTGGTCATAATGCCGAACAGGCCAGCCAGCAGTAGCGTCACATACGGGGCCGACATGGTGTGGCCGAAGTAGCGCGTGAGCAGCACCACGAGCGCCGTGGTCAGCAAGGCCAGCATAGTAGGCGTGGCCAGGGCGTTGATAACCGGCTCCTTGGCTGGACGCCACCACAGGATTTGGGCGATGCCTGAAAACAGGCCGATGAGCACGCCCGCCCACAGCTGAATGCGGGTGTAGTGCTGAATCTGGTCGGCCGGCAGGGCCAGGTTCGACTTGATGCCGATGAAGCCCAGAAAGGAATTATAAACCGGAATGCTGGTCGTCACCACCACCTGAAAGGCGGCGAGGCATAGCACCGTAGCGCCCACAAACACCCACAGCTCGGGGCTATAAGCGGTTAGCTCTTTCTCCGAAACCGGAATTTCTTTCCAGCGGGAAGCGAGCAGCGCGATGGCGCCCACCGTGAAGAAAGCGAGGTAAATAATGAGCTGGCCCGACAGGCCAAGGTCCGTAAACGAGTGCACCGAGGCGCTGCCCAGCACGCCGCTGCGGGTGAGGAAGGTGGCGTAGAGGATGAGCACGAACGTAGCCACCACCAGCGCGTAGGCCGTGCGCAGGCCAATGCGGCGGCGTTGCCACAGCACCATGCCGTGCAGGGCGGCGATGAGCACCAGCCAAGGAATGTACACGGCGTTCTCAACAGGGTCCCAGTTCCAGAAACCACCGAAGTTGAGGGTTTCGTAGGCCCAGTAGGCGCCCATCATGATGCCCACGCCCAGTACGGCACCGCCGAAGGCAGTCCAGGGCAGGGCGGGCTTCACCCAGGTGGTCAATTCTTTTTTCCAGAGGCCGGCGATGGCGAACGCAAACGGCACCAGCGTGAGGGCGAAGCCCAGGAACAGCGTGGGCGGGTGAATCACCATCCAGTAGTTCTGGAGCAGGGCGTTGAGGCCGGTGCCGTCCTTGGGCACGAAATTGGGGTTCATCTTCCACACAGGGAGGTCCACCATGAAGTCGCGCAGCAGGATGAAGGGCGACGAGCCGATTTTGACCCCACCCACGACTACACCCAAAATCATGCTGACCAGAAACGCCTGCACGGCCGCGAACACGGCCAGCACGGGCGCTTCCCACTGCCGGTTGAACTTCATAATACCCAAGCCCAGCACCACGTGCCAGAATATCCAGAGCAAGAAGCTGCCCTCCTGGCCTTCCCAGAAGCAGGAAATCATGTACTGCACCGGCAGGTGGTTGCTGGAGTGCGACCACGCGTAATAGTACTCGTAGCGGTGCGCGTAGATGATATTGAACAGGCAGATGACCACCGACAGCACGGCTGCGCCGTGCACGAAGAACGCGCCACGCGCCAGCCGTAGCCAGCTGGCATCGGCCTGGCCGAGGGCGCGGCCCCGCGCCGCCTGAAAGTAGCCGTAGGCAGCCACCGCCGCCGCCACGAAGGCCAGAATGACGCTGGCCTGACCGAGGTTTCCGATAAGTAAATTCACGAGCTAACTGGTTTTTTGGCAAAGGTACCGCCCAACGGGCGGGGGTGCGCGCCCGGCGGGCGCTTACCGGCTAGGGGCCGGCTCAGTTTCGGGGTTACCTTGAACGCCGATTTATTGCTACACTCCATGTCTGCTCCTGGTTCCTTGTCTGCGCACGCAGGCGTTAGCCCGCCGCCTGCCGCGCCCGTTGCCCCACTCCCACCGCCTGCGCAGGAATTACTGACCGCCCCGGCCGGGGCTAGCCAGGCGCATCAGCACCTGGCAGCGCTGCTGGGCGGGCTGCGCGAGGGCGTGCTGCTCGTCGATGCTGGCTACCACGTGGTGCTGGCCAACGACCAGTTTTGCCAGCTGCTGGGCTTGCCGCTGCCCGCCAGCCAGTGGCTGGGGGTGCCTTCGAGCCAGTTGGTTGCTCTTTTTCAACCACTGCTGCACGACCCCGCCGCCTACGAGCAGGAGCTAGCCCGCACGGCGGCCGGCACTATTCCCAATACCTTGCTAACGCTACGCGATGGCCGCGTGCTGGAGCGTGACGCCCGCCCGGCCATCCTAGGCAAGGCGCCGGGCTGGCTGCTTACCTACCGCGACGTGACGCAGCAGCACGCGGCCGATAGCCAGCGCGACGCCCAGCGCAAGTTTTACGAAACTATTCTGGACGAGGTGCCCGTCGAAATAGCCGTGCTCGACGAGCAGCGCCGCTACGTGTACGTGAACCCCCAGGCCGTGCCCGACCCCGCGCACCGCGCCTGGCTGCCCGGCCGCACCCTGGCCGAATATTGCGAGCGCCACGGCTTTCCGCTGGAGTTGGCCGAGCACCGCGACCGCATGTTTGAGCTGGCCGAGGAAAGCACCGCGCCCGTCACCTGGGACGACCGCACGCCGCTACCGGATGGCGGCGAGGCGCACCACCAGCGGCAGTTCAAGCTACTCTCGCAGGCCGGCAAGGGCCTGCCACACATGCTGGCCAGCGGCCTCGACGTAACGGCCCGTGTGCGGGCCGAGGAGCGTAGCCAGCGCAGCGAGGCCGAGCGCCGCGAGCAGCAGGAGTTTATCAAGCAGGTGCTCAACACCAGCCCCAACCCAGTGTATGTGCGCAATGCGGCGGGCGAGGTAGTGTTTGGCAACCGGGCGCTCTTCAAGCTCGATGAGAACGCCGAGCAACACCCGGCTACCGAGGCCCTTAAGCTAGCCAAGGCTAGCGAAGCCGCCCACTACGACGCCGTGGATGCGCAGGTGCTGGCCAGTGGCGAGGAAGTAGCCGCCGAGGAACCTTTCACGCTGCCCAGCGGCGAGTTGCGTTGGTTTTACACTATCAAGCGGCCTCTGGTGCGGCCCGATGGCGAGGTGCAGGTACTGGCCGTGAGCACCGACATTACCGAGCTAAAAGCCGCCCAGCTAGCCGCCGAAGATGCCGCCAAGGCCCGCGAAAACTTCCTGGCTAACATGAGTCACGAAATCCGCACGCCCATGAACGGCGTGCTGGGCATGGCCGCCCTACTGGCCAAAACCCGCCTCAGCCCGCAGCAGCAGGAGTTTGTGCGCACCATTCGCAGCTCGGGTACGCACCTGCTGGGCGTGCTCAACGACGTGCTTGATGTGTCGAAAATCCACTCGGGCAAGCTGGAAATGGAGTCGGTGGCCTTTCACCTGCACGACTCTATGCAGCAGGCCGTGGCCACGCTCACCTTGCAGGCCCAGGAAAAAGGGCTGGTGTTCGGCTTCAAGCCCTTCGCCACCGACGAGGCACCCTGGGTGCTGAGCGACCCGTTTCGCCTCAACCAAATACTGCTCAACCTACTTTCCAACGCCATCAAGTTCACCACGAGCGGCAGCGTGTGGCTGCGCAGCTTTCTAGTGGATGAAACGGATGAGGAGCTGCTGGTGCGCTTCACGGTGCAGGACTCGGGCATCGGCATCGGTCCCGAGGCGCTGGAGCGCATCTTTGAGAGCTTTACGCAGGCCTACGCCGACACCACGCGGCGCTACGGCGGCACCGGGCTGGGCCTCACCATCAGCCGGGCGCTGGTGACGCAGCTGGGCGGCGAGCTGAGCGTGACGAGCAAGCTGGGCCAGGGCAGCACGTTTTCCTTCACCGTGCCGCTGCTTAAAACGGCCGAGCCCGAACCGGTGATAGCCGATGCTTTCGACACCGGGCAGCTACGCGGCGTGCGGGTGCTGCTGGCCGAGGACAACCCCATCAACCGCACCGTAGCGCGCCTGCACCTCCAGCAGTGGGGCGTGGAGGTAGCCGAGGCCGAGGACGGCCGCGTGGCCCTGCAAAAGCTGGAAGAAAGTGCGTACGACGCCGTGTTGATGGACATCCAGATGCCCCACTTAAGCGGCATTGAGGTGACGCAGCACCTGCGCAAGTTCGCCGACCCCGTGCGCGCCGCCGTGCCCATCTTGGCTCTCACGGCCAACGTCTTCCGCACCGACAACGAGAAGTACCTGGCCGCCGGCATGGACGACTACCTCGCCAAGCCCTTCGCCGAAGAGCACCTCTATGCCAAGCTGGTAAACCTGCTGCGCCAGCCCGCCGCCCCCGCTAGCCTACCGCCGCTCCCCACCTACGACCTCGGCCGCCTGCGCCAAGATGCCAAGGGCAACCAGACTTTTGTAAAAGGCATGGTCAATTCTTTTCTGACGCACATGCCGCCCAGCCTCGACAAGATACGGGCCGCCGCCGAGGCCCGCGATTGGCTACTGGTGGCCGAGCTGGTGCACCACATCAAGCCCAATCTTCTCACCCTCAGCATAGCCGGTGCCATGGAGGCTATGCACGTTCTGGAGCCACCACCCACCGAGCTGCTCCCAGAAGATGAGCCCGCCCGCCAGGTAGCCACCGCGCAGCTGCTCGCCGCCGTGGAGGCCGTGCTACTGGCGTTACCGAAGGAGTTGAGCTAAAATGCGGAAGAGGAAGGAGTACGGGCAGGTGCTCCTTCCTCTTCCGCATTTACTAGCTGTTAAGTCAACTCAAATACCGCGCAGGCGGCGAAAGAAACCCTCCTGATACGCCTTAGCTACCGGCACCTCGTGGCCGCCAGGTAATTGCAACTGGTTGTCTTCCACGGCTTCAATGAGCTGGGTATTCACCATGTAGGAGCGGTGCACGCGCACAAAATGCGCGAAGGGCAGCCGCTCCTCAAAGGTTTTGAGCGTGGCGTACACAATGTGCTTGTGTTTGAGCGTGACGAGCACCGAGTACATCGACATGGCCTCAATGTAGAGCACCTCGTCGAAGTTGACCCGCATCAGGCGGTTGTTTATCTTGAGGAAAAGCGAGTTGCCGTCGGCGCCAAAGGCCGTTTCGGTGGGCTCTTCGGGCGCGGGTGCCAGGGCTAGCCGCTGGCTGCGAATGCGGTCCACGGTGCGGCAAAAACGGGCGTAATCGAGCGGCTTCACCAGGTAGTCGGTCACGCGCAGCTCAAAAGCATCGACGGCGTAGTCGCGGTGCGAGGTCACGAGCACTACTTCGGGCAGCGGGTGCGGCAGAATGCGCACCAGGTCGAGGCCCGTTAGTTCGGGCATGCTAATGTCGAGCAGCAAAATATCGGCCGTGCCGCCGGCGCGAAAATAATTCAGGCACGTCACGCCATCAGCAAAAGCCCCGGCCAGCGTCAGGCCCTCGGTGATGCCCACGTAGTGCTCCAGCAGCAGCCGGTTCATCTCGTTGTCATCAACCACGACGCAGGCCAGCTGGGCAAGGGAAGCCGCAGGTGCGACGGAGGAACTCATACGGATAACGACTAAAGAAGCAGGCCGGGCAGAAATAGCCTGAAAGATAGGCTCAAAAGCGGTATCGCCAAGGTGGCCTCGGCCCGGCATGAGGCTAGCCCCCATTTGCCGGGGCGCGCCTAGGCGCTGGCTTACTAAGCGTTAGCTCCCACCACCAAGCGGATAGCTTAACTATTCACCACGGCTAATTTATTCACCAATAATCTATTCCCCTGGTGTTGCCGCGCCTCCAGTAGGACCATGAAGGCCGCTTGCGGGATAGTGATACTGGGAATACTTAACGGTAGCTAGCCTCTTCGTAGCCATTAAAGCCGGCTTTTCTGAGGGCACCGGTGCAGTAAGCGACAGTTGCTGATGATGACAGCCAACTAAGCCCGGCGCAGCGAGCGCTTCAGCGGTGGCTCTATCATGGCTTTCAAGTAGCCAGCCACATTGAGCAGATGAGCTTGGCCAGCTGGTACGCCGCGCAAGTCGCGGCAGCGCTGCTCACCGATATTGATGCAGTAAGCGCCCAGGGCCGGCGGCCGAAACTCAAGCCAATGGCCGTCTTGGCACTCGATGTATCGACCGATGAGGCACCCATCGGCGCAGCAGCGCTGCACCGTGAAGCCTACCGTGCTGGAAGTAATAACTTGCTCGGCGCACAGCAGGCGGCGGTTTTTGATGTTACCGCCGGCTACTTAGGCATGAGCTGGCTGGCAGGGAATAGCCATAAAAGCGCCCGTCAAGCTTGTAGAGGCCGGTGGCCTACTGGCGGGTGTTCATGGCCGTGGCGGGCGGGCCGGTTTTGCCCAGGTCTTTTTCCACGTATTTGCTGGGGCACTTGGTCAGAATCTGGTCGGCTTCAAAGACGCCGTTTTTCATGGCACCCACGATAACTACCTGCTCCGACTTATCCATGTCCTGGGGCTTGGGGTTGCGGTACACCACGCGCTGGGCCACTTGCAGGGTATCGACCATAGTGAAGGCAAAGTAGTTAGGGTTCACCATCGGGTCGTATTCCAGGCCGACGGGGCGCTTATCGGAATCGCGGGGCAGGGTGCCTACTACGTGCACCTTAGCCAGGTTACCGGCGGCCGCCTGCTGGCGGGCGATGGAAAAAGTCGAATACGTGCTAGCATCCGACATGGTGCTGATAATGATGCCCACCGCCGCCGCGATAACCACCAGAACAAAAATGTGCGACTTCTTCATAAAAGCTAATAAATGAAACGGAAGCGCGGGCCGTACCGGCCGCGCCAATAGCGAGGGCTAGCGGCCTTCTACCTCGCGCTCCAGGCGGCTCACCTTGCGGTCGAGGCGCACGAGATACAGCAGCAGGCCGCTGATAATGATGACGATAACGAGCACCACCACGTAGATTTTGCCGCTGGCGCGCAGGGCGTCGGCCATTTCGGGCTGGTCGGCAGTAGTGGTGGCCTGGGCGAGGGCAGTGCCGGCTAGCAAAAGCAGCGGCAGCAGCAGCGCGAAGGCCCGGCTAAGCCAGTTGTTTTTCTTGTTTTTCATAAATCTTTTCTTTTACAAAAGCAAAGCGGCAGGCCACCTCCGTAATCCAGACGCCGAGCAGCGTCCAGCCAATGACGGCGGGGTAAAACACGAGGCGCATAGCGCTGTCGAGGTCGTATTTCGAGAAGCCCGGGTTGCCACCCATACCGGGGTGCAGCGAGGCCGAGGCTAGCCGGGGCATGATGAACAACAGCGGAATGGCCGCCGCAAACGCAAAAATATTGTAGATGGCCGAGAGGCGCGCCCGCTGCTGCTCGTCTTGCACGGCACCGCGCAGCACCAGGTAAGCCAGGTAGATGAGCATGGTGACGGCCGCGCCGTTGAGCTTCACGTCGGTGGTCCACCAGGTGCCCCAGGTGTAGCGCGCCCACAGGCTGCCGGTCAGCAGGCCGAGCACGCCGAGCATGATGCCCGTCTTGGCCGACTCGTGGGCCAGGATATCGAGGCGCGGGCTAGGGTCGCGCAGGTAGCGAATGGAGTTGACCACCGAGGCCAGCAGGATGATGGTCATCCCAAACCACATGGGCACGTGAAAATAGAGGTTGCGCTCCGTTTCGTTGAGGATGGCCAGGCGCGGTACGTGGCCCAGCAGGCCCATCACCGCCGTGTAGAGCAGCAGCACGATGGTCAGGTATTTCCACCACTTCATAGCGAGGTATAAATTAGGAGTTACGAATTAGAAATTGGGGCATGCGCTACCACGCCGTAGAGCGGGTCGCCGTAGGGCGGGCGGTGGGCGTACACTTCGGCAGGGCCGAAGCCAGCGGCGGCCAAGTAGTGCTTGACCAGGCCGACGTGGCCCGCGTCGTCGAGCGCCTGCCAGGCATACACGGCTTTGTCGGGAAAGCAGCGGTTGGAAAACGTGACGACCAGCGGCGCGCCGGGCCGCAGTACCCTGGCTAGCTCTTGGAAAACTTCGATGGGCTGGGTGAGGTACTGCACCGATACGCAGATGCCCGCCGCGTCAAACTCGGCGGCGCCGTAGGGCAGCACGGGGTTTTCGTTCAGGTTTTGGACGAGGCCGGGCTCGGTAAGGCGGGGGTTGTGGGCTAGCTCGGCGGCATTCATGCCAAGGGCAGCCACGCGGCTATATTGCACCTCGGCGGGCAGGTGGCTCACCCAGCTGCTCATGAGGTCGAGGAGGGCGCCGCCCGCCGGGAAGTGCTGCCGGTAGAGCTGCGTAACGGCCGCCACGGCAGCCGCGTCGATGTGCGTCACCAGGCGCTCGAAGCGGTAGAATTCGGCATCGGGCGCTTCGTCGCGGCGGGCGAAGGCCTGCGGGGGCAGCTGCAACGGGCTAGCGGACTCGGGCATGTTGTCTCTACTAAAGGGAAGGGCCAGCTAGCTGCGCCACAGGAACGGAAACAACAGATAAGACACCGCGCCCACGATAAAGTTCAGTGCTACCAGGGTAATGATGGAGCTTTGGCTGGCATCCCAGGGAAGGCCATCGAGGGCGTTTTTACTCACTTTTACCAGCAGCAGCAGCACGGGCACCAGCACCGGCAGGCCTAGCACGGCCAGCAGCGTGCCGCCCCCGCCCTGCCCCGCCCGCGCCGCGATGCCGGCCACCAGCGTGAGCGACGAGGCCAGGCTAATGGCCCCCAGCGCAATGCTGAGGCAGTACACCGGCCAGTCTTGCACGGGGTTGCCGAGCAGCAGGGTGTAGAGCAGCAGCCCCGGCACGGCCAGGGCCAGCAGTAGCAGGGCGTTGTAGATAATCTTGGCGAGCACCACGGCCTCGGGGCGGGCCACGGTGTAGTAGTAGAGCCGCAGGCCGGCCGACTCCTGGGCCAGCCCACGCCCGGCCGCGCCGAGCGCCGCAAACAGCAGGATTACCCAAAAAAGCGCGTTCCAGGCCGGGGCCGGCGGCGCCCCCCCGCGAAAGCTGAAGCTGAGGTAGCTGATGTATACCGTGCCGCCCACGTAGAGCAGCAGGCCGCCCAGGGCGCTGCGCTGCCGCCATTCGAGGCGCAGGTCTTTGAGGAGCAAAAGCCAGATTTCAGCGGGGAGCGACACGGGCGC
>Ga0265798_10009231_pt1 | contig 12393 bp, 7 predicted proteins | sample P3T30metagenome_FD_192430 | JGI IMG/M metagenome (GOLD analysis project Ga0265798, IMG submission 192430) | Plant litter microbial communities from East Loma Ridge, Irvine, California - P3 T30 | ecosystem: Environmental > Terrestrial > Plant litter > Unclassified | place: USA: California...
ACCCACCCCCGGCCCCTCCCTTCCAGGGAGGGGAGAAGCGAGGCGCTCACTCACCCGCCGTCTCCGGCAAGGGCATCGGCACTTCCGCATCCGCCATGTCGCGCCGCGAGATTCGCACTGCTTCCTCGGGCGTCGTCATCCCGTCGCGCACTAGCGCGCGCGCCGCACTCCCCAGATTGGGCGAATGCAAAAACGCATGCCGCGCGATGATCGATTCATCCCCGCCGTCGTTGATCAGCCGCCGAACGGTGTCGTCGATGCGGATCGCCTCATAAACGCCGATCCGGCCCTTGAACCCGGTCCCCTGGCAATGCTCGCACCCGACCGCCTCATAGACGATCGCGCCCGGATCGAACCCGAGCAGCGCCGAGACCGACCCCGTCGCCGCGACCGGCCGCCGGCAATGCTCGCACAACCGCCGCACCAGCCGCTGCGCGATAACCGCGCGCAGCGTGGACGCCAGCAGGAACGGCTCGACCTTCATGTCGCGCATCCGCGTAATCGCGCCGACCGCGTCGTTGGTGTGGACCGTCGAGAGCACGAGATGCCCGGTCAGCGACGCCTGCACCGCGATCTCGGCGGTCTCGCGGTCGCGAATTTCGCCGACCATCACGACATCGGGATCCTGCCGCAAAATCGCACGCAACCCCGCCGCAAAGGTCAGCCCGACCTTGGCGTTGACCTGCGTCTGTCCGACGCCCTCCATCGCATATTCGACCGGATCCTCGACCGTCAGGATGTTGCGGCTGCCATCGTTGAGCAGCCGCATCGACGCGTAGAGCGTCGTCGTCTTGCCCGAGCCGGTCGGCCCGGTGACGAGGATGATCCCGTTCGGCTCGGTGATCGCTTCCTTGAGCAACTGGTTGATCGCGGGCGTCATCCCGAGCACGTCGAGCGTGATCCCGGCATTCTCCTTGTCGAGGATACGAAGCACGACGCGCTCGCCCGCGCGGCTCGGCAAGGTCGAGACGCGGACGTCGAGCAATTTGCCGCCCAGCGTCAGCCCGATGCGGCCGTCCTGCGGCACACGCCGCTCGGCAATGTCGAGCCGCGCCATCACTTTGATGCGGCTGACCACGACCGGCGCGACGTGCGGCGGCATCCGGAGCGTCTCGCGCAGCACGCCGTCGATCCGCATCCGCACGACGAGGCCGGTCTCATAGGGTTCGACGTGAATGTCCGACACGCCGTTCCGCGCGGCGTCGGCGATGATGCCATTGATAAGGCGGATCGCGGGCGCATCGTCCGCGGTGTCGAGCAGGTCGTCCGCGGTCGGCAGGTCGCTCGCCAGTACGTCTAGTTCGTCGCCGAGGCCGAGCGTGCCCGCTGCCATTGCGGCGGCCTGGCCGTCCATCCGATACGCTTCTGATAGCAGGCGATCGAATTCAGTCGGTGTTACGAAGCCGACGTCGAACGGCCGCGCAAGGTGGCGGCGGAGTTCGAGAAGCACCTTGGGGTCGGCGCCTTCCCGCATGGCGATCGCGAAATGGCTGTCGGTGGCGGGCGCTAGCACGACGCCGAAGCGGCGCGCGAAGGCGTAGGGAATGGTGACGGGCAGAGCGTCCGGCCTGGCACGTATAAGCCCCTCCCCTTCAGGGGTGGGGTGGGGGGGGGGGCGGGTCTCACCGAGCCGCAGCTCTGCTGGACTCCCCCACCCCAACCCCTCCCCTGAAGGGGAGGGGCTTGAAGGAACGTCACCCCCCATCACTTGCCCCTCGGCCGGATGACCATCGTCGAACTCCGCTGGATCGGCAGCGCAATCCTTGGATCATCCACATTCCCCAGCACCGGCGCACTCGGGATCGGCGGGGCCGCCCCAAGATATTCGCGCACCAACTGGTCGATCGACGGCTCTGCATCGGGATCCTGCAACCCCTGCTGCAACCGCAGATAGCCGTAGCGTTGCTCGGTAAGCTTGCGGCTGTCGTCCGCGGTCCGCAAAATGGTCGGGCGGATGAAGATCATCAGATTGGTCTTGGTCCGCGACTTCGCCTTCGATCGGAACAGGTTGCCGAGCGCCGGAATGTCCCCGAGCAACGGAATCTTCTGGATCGTCCGCCGCTCATTGTCATCGAGCAACCCGCTGATCACTGCGATGTCGCCATCGTCGACCGTCCGGACCGTCTCCACTTCGCGCTTGTTGAGGATCAGGTCGCTATTGTCGCTCGACACTGGCCCCGCGATCGAACTGACCTCGAGCCGCAGGTTGAGCTTGACCGTCCCGCTCGAATTGACCTGCGGACGCACCGTCAGCTCGATGCCGACATTCTGCCGCTGCGTGGTGCGGAAGGCATTGTCGAAATTGTTCGATAGCGCCTGCCCCGTGGTAATCGGGATTTCCTGCCCGACGAGGCTGTGCGCTTCCTGATTGTCGAGCATCACGAGATGCGGGACCTGCAACAGGTTCGACGTCGTGTCGCTCTTCACCGCATTGATGATCGAGGCAAAAATCGTGTCGCCGATCTTCCCGCCAAACCCGCCGAACCCGCCGCTTGCGCCGAGGATCGAACTGAGCGCGGATTGCGCGAGCGTGTCGCTCACTGCGTTGTTTGTGGTGGTGGTGGTGGTGTTGCCGTTCACCGTCGTCGTCGTCGTGTTGAGCTGCCGCGCAGCGACCGCGCCCGCGATCGTCAGCAAGCTCGGCGCGGTGTTGGAGAAGCTCGACGCCGCAAACACCCCGCCCTTCAGGTTGCCGATCGCGAATTGTGCGCCGAGCTGGCTCGCGACTTGATCCGACACTTCGGCGACGATCGCCTCGACCAGCACCTGTTCGCGCCGCGTGTCGAGCTGGCGCACGACCTCGGACAATTGCCGCTGCACTTCGGCGGGCGCAGCGATGACGATCGCGTTCGCGCCGACGAAACGCGTGACGACTGCGGCGGTGCGCCCGCCCTGCGTGCTGATCGCGGCCTGCCCTGCCGTGCTGCCGGGAGCGGTCGTATCCTGTTGCACCGCCGGGGTATTGGCCTGGCGCTGCGAGCTGTTGTTGCCGTTGCTGCCGGTCTGGTTGCTGTTGTTGCCGAAATTCGATTGCGACAATTGCTGGTTGGTGATCGGCGACGGGGTCTGGCCGACGAGCTGCTGCAACACCGGCAGCAATTGCTCGGCGTCGGCATTCTCGAGGAAGATGACCTTGATTTCCGTGCCATTCTTGGCGCGTCGATCAAGATCCTCCGCCACCGCCACGAGCCGCGCGACGGTCGACGAATCGCCGCTGATCGCGACCGAATTGGAGCTTTGCACCGCCACGACGCTGGTGCCATTGCTGCTCGGTGCCGCCGCGCCGGCGGTTGCGCCGGCCCCGCCGCCACCGCCGCCGCCCTGCCCTGCAAGCGATTGCAGAGCCGTCGCGATCTCGCGAGCGCCCGCATTTTTCAACGCAACGACGCGCGTGGACGCATTGTTGGTGTCGATTCGCCGCAGAACCTCGCGCACACGCCGCACGTTATCGGCAAAATCGACGATCACCAGCGTGTTGCCGCTGCGGTTGGCGGACACCGTCCCCTGCGGCGAGACGAGCGCGCGGACGGTGTCGACCGCGGACTGCGCATCGACCGAGCGCAATCGGACGATCTCGGTCACGAAGCTGTTGCTCTGCGCGCCGCGCGATCCGACCCGGCCGGGCTGCGACGCAGCATTGTCGATCGGCTGGATGCGGAAGCTGCCGTTGGTGGTCGGCACCGCGACCAGTCCGTTGGCGCGCAGCGTCGACAGGAAGATCTCGAAATATTGCGACTTGCTCACCGGGTGATCGGTGACGACCGTCACCTTCCCCTGCACGCGCGCATCGATGATGAAGGTCCGCCCGGTCACGCGCGCGGCATCCGCGATGAACGCGCGAATGTCCGCGTCGCGCACGTTCATCGTCTGCTGCGCGGTCGCGGCACCCGCGGATGCGAGCGCGAGTGCGGACGCGAGTACGGGCCGGAGAATCAGTCTTTTCATTGACCCGCAATCGTAAGGGTAAGGGGAACAACCTGTCCGCCGCGCTCGACCGACAGGGAAACGGTGCCGCCACGGGCAAGCTGTGGACCAAGCCGATCGATATCGGCCTGACCGCTGACCGGACGTCCGCCGATCTGTGTCACGATGTCGCCATCACGCAAGCCCGCCGCGCGGAATGCTGCGCCGGATCCTTGCGATCGCACGGTCAGTCCACTGACCTTGCCGCCATCGATCCGCGGGATGAACCCGACGTCGCTGCGCAACTGCGCGGCGGTGACGCTTTGCGGCGTGCTGGCCGATGCGGGTAGTGCGCCGGGCGCGGGCGGCGGTGGGCCGAGACGATCGCCCATCCCGCCCATCAACGGCGCGCCGGGTGGCGCTACCGCAGGCGTCGGTGCCTGCTCGGCCTGGGTGATGAACAGATCCTCGGTGCGGCCACCGCTTTCGATCGAGACGTGGTCGAACGCCACCGCCTTGAGGATCACGCCCGGCGAGATTTCCTGCCCGACACCGATGCTTTGCTGGACGCCGTCGGCCCCGGCGATGATCGCCGATCCACCGCCCTGCGCCTCGTCGATCCGCGTGCCGTACAGCGTCAGTTGCAACGTCGTGATCGCCGCCGGCCCCGCCACGTCGCCGCCGCTGGTGCGAAAGAACGGATCGAAGCCGCGCAGGATCGCTTGCGGCGAACCCGCGATCACACCCTGTTCGGGCCGCCACGTCCCGACGGGCCCGACCGGCGTGATCACGGCATAGACCAGGCGCGCGGACTGGATCGCCAGCACTGCAATCAGCGCCAGTTCCAATCCGGTATAAACTGTCGTTACGGGAAGGCGTCGCAGAATGGCCCGCGCCCGCGCATCCAAAACCAACCGCATGCGGACATATTCCCCGATCAAAGCCCTGCTAGGCGGCAGGTGTTACAGTCCGGCGTCATCACTGTGAACCTTATATGACATGGACATGGACTGGAAAACACCCGACGAATTTGGCAGGAAACGCGCATGACCCATGCGCTGAATTACGGATCGGGATACCCGGCGGACGCACTCGTCGCGCAATTGATCACACAGCCCGGCATGCAGCGCGTGCCGAGCCCGAAACTCACGCTGTTCATCAAGCGTAACTTCATCGACGCGGCGACCTGTGCGGCGTTGTGCGCGGCGGTCGATGCGACGCGGCGGCCCTCCACCTTGTCCGACGCCAATGGCGATGCCAGCTTCCGGACGAGCGAAACCGGCGACCTCGATCCGCTCGATCCGCTGACGATCGACCTGAATGCCCGGATCACTGCGCTGACCGGCCTCGATCCGGTGTTCGGAGAACCGATCCAGGGGCAACGCTACGCGGTCGGCCAGGAGTTCAAGGCGCATACCGACTATTTCGAGCCCGACGGCGTGGACTATCACCGCTATTGCGGGGTCGCCGGCAATCGCACCTGGACCGTGATGATCTACCTCAACGAACCCGAGGCAGGTGGCGCCACGCGGTTCAAGGCGATCGACAAGATCGTCCAGCCCGAGGCCGGCAAGCTGCTGGCGTGGAACAACCGCCGCCCGGACGGGACACTCAACCCTGCGACGCTCCATCATGGCATGAAGGTACGGGCGGGGACGAAATACGTCATCACGAAATGGTTTCGCGAACGGCCGTGGGGCTGACCGCCGCCCTTCCTCCGCGCCGGTGATCGAACGGGCGCGGAGGCGATACGGCATCAGAACGTCGTGCTGAGGCCGAGCGACAGGATGCGGCCCAGGCGGTAGCGGTTGACGAACACCTGGTTGCCGCTGCTGAACGTCTGGCCTTCCTGGTAACGCGTCCCCGTCAGGTTGCGCGCCTCGGCCTTCAGCTCCCACTGACCGCCGGCGACCTTGAACCCCTGCCGCGCGACGAGATCCAGGCGGATACCGGGCTTCTCGATGATGTCGGGCTGGAACCCGACACCGCTGAGGTTGGACGGGCCACGGTTGGTCACGCGATCGCTCGCATAGTTGAACAGCAGCGTGATCTGCGACAGCGATGCCTTGTCTTCCAGACCGACCTGGACGTTGACGAGATGTTCGGACTGCCCGGTCAGCGGCGCGCCGTCGCGGAACTGGAGATTGGCCGGACCGAAACCCGCACCACACCCACCGAGCGTCTGGTTGAGCACGTTGGGCACGCAACTGTCGTCCGCGGTGATCTTCGACTTGGAATAGGTGTAGTTGGCGATGAACAGCGCGCGGCGGGTAGTGAAGAAGCTGCTGTCGAGGAAATCGAGCGGGAAGTACTTCTGGAGCTCGACCTCGGCGCCATACAGCGTCGCCTTGGGCAGGTTGGTGAAGCCGGTCTGCAGCCGGTCATCCGCACCGGTGTAAAAGCCGACCTGCTCGACCGGATTCTTGATCCGCTTGTAGAAGCCGCCGAGCGTAAAGCGCTGGTCACGCGCGAAGAACCATTCGTAGCGGCCTTCGAAGTTGAGCAGCTCCGAATCGCGCAGCAGCGGGTTACCGAAGAACAGGCGATCCGACTCCGGATCGCGGAACTGCTGTGGTGCCAGTTCGCGGAACTGCGGGCGCGAGATCGTCTTGGAGCCGCTGGCACGCAGCTGCATGTTATTGCGGAAATTCCACGTCAGCGTCAGAGCGGGCAGGAAATAATCGTTGTTCAACCGCGTCGTGGCCGAAGCGACCGGCGTGACGCGCTCGTCCGCGGTCTCGTAGCGCACGCCGACCGTACCACGCACGCCGTCGAGCAGCTCGGCTTCGACCTGGCCGTAGCCGGCATGGATATCCAGCGAGGCGTCATAGGCGTAGGCGCCTAGCGGCGTTCCGAACTGAAGCTGCAGATTGTTTGCGGCAATCGAATCCGCCCCGACCAGATAATCCGGCCGCAGCAGGTTCCACGGATAAGCGGGCGCAGTGCCGCCGCCGTCAGCGGTCTGGTAATTGAACTGCAGACGAGTCGAGGTCCGATCGGTCCCCGAATAATAATAGCCCGTCGACAAGGTTACCGGCCGCCCTAGGTCGAGCTTGTAACTCAGGTCGCCCTGCGCGCTGTACAGATCCTCGTCGAGTTCGCTGAAGATGATCGAGGCGAAGGGCGAGAAGCGCCGCGTCGCCTGATACGCGCCATCGCACCGCTCGCCACCGATGCCGTTCTGCTCGGTGTTGACGATCGGCAGGCCGGTCGTCGTCACGTTCGAGCAGAGATAGTCGAACTGACGCTCATACGGCGCGTCGCGCTTCGAATTGGCATAGGCCCCGCGGACGTCGAGATGCAGCGCGTCGGTTACCTTGAACTCGCCGACCATCTGGCCTTCGATCAGCTGGCGCTCGAACCAGTTGGTGTTCTGCTGGAAACGCCGGCCACTGGCGTTGTTGTAGACGATCGCCGTCGATCCACGCCCCTGTTTGAGCGTATCGTGGATGTAGACGCCGGTCGCCCGGATCGTGTTCGGGCCGAATTCATAGCCAAGCCCGAGCAGCGCGTTGGCGACGATCCGGTTGTCAGTCAGCAAAGTGTTATAGTCGTTGCGCAGCGTGCCGTCGGGCGAGACCGAATCCTGCTGCTGCGTCAAACGCGTGCGGAAGGTGTTGCTCGCGCTGACCGAGGCGATCACACCGATCCGGTCCGCGCCGAGGTCGATCACCTTGCCGCCGCTGATTTCGCCCGAGAAGTTGGCCGGCAGGCTGTTGTTGCGCTGAAGCAAAGTAGTCCGCGCATTGGTCAGCTGCGCGACCTGCTCGCTCGGGATGATGCCCGTGCCGCTGGCGGCGTTCTTGATGAAATCGGGAACGGTGCGCGTTCCGTCATCATAGCCAGTCCAGTCGCTACGCCCGCCCGCATAAGTATAGCCGAGCTCGCTGGTCGTGACCGTATCCGCCGCGATCGATCCGCCGAACGAGATGAAATCCTTCTTGGGAATCGCCTTGGTCGTCAGGTTGATGACGCCGCCGCCGAACTCGCCCGGATAATTGACCGAATAGGTCTTCTGCACCAGCGCCGACCCGACGATCGTCGTCGGGAAGATGTCGAGCGGGACCGAGCGCCGCAGCGGCTCGGGGCTCGGCAAGGGCGAGCCGTTGAGCATCGACGACGAATAGCGATCGCCAAGGCCGCGCACATAGACGAACCCGCCGCCGACGACGCTGAGGCCAGCGACGTGCGCGAGTGCGCCTGCGATGTCGCCCTCGCCGGTCCGCGCGATGTCCGCGCCCGACAGGACCGACACGATTTGCGGGGTGGATCGGATGACGTTGGGAATGTTGCGCCCGACGACGACGATATCCGCGCCCTGGCTGGTGTCCATGCCGGGTGCCGAGACTTCGACCTGCTGTTCGGGGTCGCCCGCCTGTTCGGCGGCGGGGGTGGCAACCGGATCACCCGCGCTCTGCGCCGAAGGTGCGGCAGCGGGCGGCGGCGTGGTCGCTGAGGGGGCCGGAGCGGTCTGCGCAAGCGCCGCGGGCGACACCAACGTGGAAGTAAGAAGAAGGAGTGTCCCGAAGGCTAGGCGCTTCTGCATGGCCTGAAATCCTGATCGATATGTCATAGGCAAATGCCGGGGCGGCCTTGAACGGCCGCCCCGGCATCAACTGCGCGATGGTCCGGGGCTTGGTCTCAACGGCCCTGGCAGGAGAAGTAGACCGAGTTGAACACCGGTGCCCCGGCATCCTGCAGCGCGGCATCCGCCGGACGGATCGTCGTGCGACCACCCGCGGTCTGTTCGCCTGCGATGATGTTGACGCAGGCGACGGTCGCCGGGGTCTTCACGATGCCGTTCACGAAGGTCATGTCCGCACCGCCACGAAGACGGATCGCTGCCGGAGCAAGCGCGGTCTGCAGGAAGGTGAAGTTAGCGTAGCGGCCAAAGGTGCGCGGCAGCAGGTCTTCGGCGTTGTTCGAGTCGATCTCGGTCGAGAAGGAGTCGGCGGTCGCACCGATCGTCCGCTGCGCGGTGATCATGAACTGGATGAACCCGCGGAAGCCGTTGTCGATGTCGAAGCCGTCATCGTCGGCGCCGGTCATGACCATGTACTTCATGTTGGTCATGCCGCCGAAGATCTCGACGCCGTCATCGGCCGAATTGTGGCTCTGGACGTGGTCGATCACGGTGCCCGACCCGGTGCCGCCGAGCGTCAGGCCCTGCAGTTCGTTGCCGTCGCTGATCGCGATGCCGCTGTAGCGGATCTGGACATACTGGAAGTTGCCGCTGCTGTCGGCCTTGGTCGGGCCGCCGTAGAAGCGCCCGGTGACGCCTTCGATCGCCTGCTGGCACGTCGTGCTGGTGCCATCTGCGTTGTTCGGGCCGGTGCCGGTGGCGCACACGCCGACCGGTGCGCGGCCGAGGATGATCACGCCGCCCCACTGGCCCTGCGTCGCGTCGCTGACGCCGTTGCTGGCGAGGTTCTGCTGCGACGTGAAGATGATCGGGTTGGCGACGGTGCCGACTGCGTTGATCTTGGAACCGCGGTTGACGATCAGGAAGTCGTTGGTGGTTTCGGTCGAGTCTGCCGCGATCACGACGCCAGGTTCGATGTTGAGCACTGCGCCGTTATCCGCGCCGGTCGTGCCAACGTCGTTGCCGACTTCGGTCTGGCCGCGCAGGCGATAGAAGACGCCTGCGATCTTGGGCAGGTTGAGCGTGCCGTTGATGACCGTCGGCAGGCGACATGCGCGGAAGGTCTGGACGAGGCCGTCGTCGGTCGTGCCGGTCGGGCAAGCTGCTGCCGCGCCGCCGGTGCCGACCGCGGGAACCGCGGTGCAACGGGCGCCCGCGCCGCCGAATTCAGCCGAGGTCGAGTTGCAGGTCCAGCCCTGGAACGCGGTATCGGTCGGCCCGTTGAGCGCGCCGACATAGTTGGTGCTGGTGAAGAAGCTGTTGATCGTCGACGGGTCGAGCGCGGTGGTCAGCGAAGCAGCGGTGGTCGGGTACACGCCGTTGAGCATGTTGGTGCCGCTGACGTTGTTGTTGGTCCCGGCGTTGACGAGCGCGAGCTGCTCATCGGCGGTGATCGAGATGCCGTTGACCGCGGTGACGGCGGCGAACTGCGCGGCGGTGATGGCTGCGGTCGGCGTCGGGGTCGGGGTCGGCGTGGGGGTAGGCGTCGGTGCGGGCGTGATGACGACGGTGCCTGCGCCTGGCGAAGCGACATCGTTGGCCCCGCTGCAGGCGCCCAGCGCGACGGCGGCGGTGGTCACCATGAGAACGGTGCTGAAACGGTTGAGGCTGGCCATGGGTCACTCCCGAATGTGATCGTTGCGCGCGGGCATGTTTGCCCTGATCGATTCGGAACCCCCTTATCGACCTTGCTGCGGCAGCCGTTACGGATGGGACATGACGACTTGATGTGCTTTCCGGGTCAGTTCCGTGACACAGCCATGACGAAGGTGTGACAAGCCCCGCGCCCAATGCGCGCAGGCGACACGAAAAAGCCCACGACGCGGGAGCGTCGTGGGCTTCTGGATCATGGTGGGCGCGGCTGGGATTGAACCAGCGACCCCACCCGTGTGAAGGGTGTGCTCTACCACTGAGCTACGCGCCCGTTGCCTATGTCGCTGTCGCGACCGGCTAAACGGATCGGGGCGGCCGGTGGCCGCCCCGTTGGATCAGTCCTTAATCCGGGCGAACCGCGCTTTGCAAGCGTTGCTGCCAGGAAAATCGCAGGATCTTAGTTGACCGAGTCCTTGAGACCCTTGCCCGCCTTGAACTTCGGCTGCGACGAAGCCTTGATCGTCATCGGTTCGCCGGTCCGCGGGTTGCGGCCGGTCGACGCCTTGCGCTTGCTGACCGAGAACGTTCCGAACCCGACCAGACGCACTTCGTCACCCGCCTTTAGCGCTGCCGAGACGGCATCGAACACGGCCTCTACGGCCTTGCTCGCGTCGCCCTTCGTCAGCCCCGATGTATCGGCTACCGTTGTGATCAATTCCTGTTTGTTCATCGCGACCAAACCCCCGTTACAATTAGAAAAATGATTCCCAGCCCGAGGGCCGCCGGAGCATAAAGGCGGGTACGGGGGGGCTGTCAAAACAAAAAGCTAGGTCGTACGACCAACGCAGCAGCGAATGCGACAATCAGGGCACACTGCAAGACCGCGCGGTAGACGGCGCGTGCATCAATGATGCACTTCGCCGCCTACAGCCGCAACCCCGGCGGGGGGCTGTGCCGCGAGATCATCCGCTTCACTCCACTCGATCGCCTCGAGCGGTCCGGTCAGCGCCAATCGCAACACTTCATCCACATGGGACACCGGAATGATCTTGAGACCGTTCAGGATATTATCCGGGATCTCTGCCAGGTCTTTCTCATTCTCCTGCGGAATCAACACAGTGGTGATGCCGCCGCGGAGCGCCGCCAGAAGTTTCTCCTTGAGCCCGCCGATCGGCAGGACGCGGCCGCGGAGCGTCACCTCGCCCGTCATCGCGATATCGCGGCGCACCGGCACACCGGTCAGCGTCGAAATGATCGCAGTGACGATCCCTATCCCTGCCGACGGACCGTCCTTGGGAACGGCACCTTCGGGCAGATGGATGTGCACGTCCTTGCGCGCGAACAGGCTCGGCTTGATCCCGTAGGACGGCGAGCGCGCCTTGATGAAGCTGAACGCGGTCTCGATCGACTCCTTCATCACGTCGCCGAGCTTGCCCGTGATCTTCGCCTGACCGCGGCCGGGCACGGTGACGCTTTCGATCGTCAGCAACTCGCCGCCGACTTCGGTCCACGCCAGGCCGGTAACCGCACCGATCTGATTCTCTTCCTCGCCGATGCCGTGGCGATACTTTTTCACGCCTGCGAAATCGGACAGGTTCTCCGCGGTCACCGTGATTGCGGTGTCCTTGTTTTCCAGGATCCGACGCAGCGCCTTGCGTGCCAGCTTGGCGATCTCGCGCTCGAGCGTACGGACACCCGCTTCCCGGGTATAGAATTGGATCAGCGCGCGCAGACCATCGGTGGTCAGCGTGAACTCGCCATCCTTCAGCCCATGCGCTTCTATCTGCTTAGCGATCAAGTGCCGCTCGGCGATCTCGACCTTCTCGTCCTCGGTATAGCCCTCGAGCCGGATGATCTCCATCCGGTCGAGCAATGCCTGCGGAAGATTGAGCGAATTCGCCGTCGTCACGAACATGATGTCCGACAGGTCGACGTCGATCTCGAGATAGTGATCCTGGAACTTGCCGTTCTGCTCGGGGTCGAGCACCTCGAGCAGCGCGGACGCCGGATCACCGCGGAAATCCTGGCCGAGCTTGTCGATCTCGTCGAGCAGGAACAGCGGGTTGCTGGTCCCGGCCTTCTTGAGGTTGGTGACGATCTTGCCCGGCAGCGAACCGATATAGGTGCGGCGATGCCCGCGGATCTCGGCTTCGTCCCGCACGCCGCCCAAGGACTGGCGGATGAACTCGCGCCCGGTCGCCTTGGCGATCGACTTGCCGAGCGAGGTCTTGCCCACGCCGGGAGGCCCGACGAGG
>Ga0265798_10009232_pt1 | contig 12392 bp, 14 predicted proteins | sample P3T30metagenome_FD_192430 | JGI IMG/M metagenome (GOLD analysis project Ga0265798, IMG submission 192430) | Plant litter microbial communities from East Loma Ridge, Irvine, California - P3 T30 | ecosystem: Environmental > Terrestrial > Plant litter > Unclassified | place: USA: California...
AGCAGAGGAATTAAGGGGATCATGGGAATGGGCATCAACAAATCGATTCGATTTCAACCTGAAAGAACGGCTCATACTGGATCCAGATGGACACCAGAATGCAACATACAACGGCTGGACCTGGGTGAAAGGCAGTATCACATTGTTCTCCGACACACCTCCAATAACTTCGAATGCGGAGGATGAGGAAGTAGAAGGGGATAAGAGAGAGATTGAATACGAGGTATATGGGCTACATCATATCAGGAATGGGACGTATCGGATGTTTGGGATGCCAGAGGGCAAGAGAGTGGATATCAGGCGTATACCGACCCTGTACGAGAATGCCGATGAGCACGACTTGGCTACTCAAGTGATATTATTGGAAATGGAGAAAGAGCTCAAGCATCAGCAAGAGAATCTACTCTTAATGGATGCCAGAGAGGATGGTAAGCTATGATATTCGCAGCACTATCCTCAGCTCATGTTCAGCACGTACATCCACATCATGCCCTATACTGGTCTACATGACCGTCCCACCCTTACCTCACGGTACCTCGCCTCTTGAGCTTGAACGGTATGAAGAGGAATTACTTCGCCCAACCGGTATCAGACTCAGTCTACCGCGTCCACCCAATTACTGGGACGGATCAGGTCTAGGAGGAGTCATAATAGCAGATCAATGTGGAGTAGCAATCGGATTCGAAAAAGGGAAAGGTGTCCGTATAGACGATTTCTGGCGGAAATCAATCAATTGTAGTCCTTTACCTGTACAATTCCGGTCGCAAGCTAATGATAGACGCAACATTCGCTTCCATTATCCAATTGACCCTTCTTCTACTCCTAGTTCGCCAAATGGAATCTACAAGAACACCATCCGTATTATCGGGGATATCAGTTTGGACAATGGTCATTTTCGGTGTTTCCGATTCATGGATATTCAGCGCACACGTCGTCATGGGTCTTTTAAGTGACAACAAGGCTAGTATCGCTTTGCTTATTCCTGGTTTCCTAGGATTCTGTAGTGCGGTCATCTTTGCCTCGGTAAGCTAAGTCCCAATGCCCGGATGTCGACGCTGATCAGTAGCGATATTGCTTAATGTTACATGCGATCCAAGCTCCCGAGAGAGTCACTACTCCTGCGCCACGCTTGCGTCCGGCACCTGTCATACCGGCGCCGACACCGACACCGACGATCGAAGGCGCCGTCGCGACCGCTTCCGGTACTACACCGACAACTCCCTCGACAACGGTGGCACTACCCTCTGAAGATACAGGACCAACATTCCGAGAATTCTTCTTCACTCACCCAGGAATCAGATGTATGTCCAAACTTTGCCCCTAGTGTGTGTAAGCTAACAATGAGTGATTGGTGGGATTATCGCATTCTTTGTGTTCCTTCATATCGCCTTTCTGCCTTCGGTCGTACCTTTCTTCCTATTCGCCCTGTATGGCTTCTGGGTACCGCAAATCTATAGGAATGCGCTGAGGGGCACGATCGGAGCTTTTGACCATACCTTCATCTTTGGCACCAGTATCGCCAGGCTAGGTCTGCCTCTTTGTAAATCATCCTTCCCCGAGATTTATGGAAGGTGGTGGCTGACATCAGATATCTTCGCATGTCCCGATAATATCTTTTTTGTCAACTTGAGTAATTGGGTTTGGGTCCTTCCTATCTGGCTCGCAGCCCAGATCGGAATGTTGCTTGCTCAAGAGCGGTTCGGACCTGCATTCTTGTATGTACCCTCTTTTCCCCTATCTTTGACATTACTGACAATCAGCCTTCCTGCAAGAGTACATCCTCTTTTTCTACTCGCACTTATACGCAAACTGATGACCAGTTTCAACCAGCAGACTCATACAACTATCATCCTCTCCTCAATTCGAAATCTTCTTCGGATCCAGACCACGATCCAGAAGCTCAAGCATCATTATCGATCGAAGAGAAAACATGTTCAATCTGTATGGAAGAAGTTGACACTTCCCCCGGACCTTCTTCCGAGGTATTATTAGGAATGAACAGGAAAAGGAGTTATGCAGTAGCTCCATGCCATCATCTATTTCATACCAGGTGTCTTGCTCAATGGCTCGCTATCAAGGTATGTCATCCCTCACACTCCTAGGCAAGATGTGAACTGACGAAATCAGACTATATGTCCATTATGTAAACGAAGTTTACCTCCTCTGTAGCTCAATACCAAATTGTTGTATCAATACTTCATATCACTATATACATTTATGCATCGCTCATCTTGATCTTGAATTCTGCGATTCATGTCAAAAACCCAAAGTGATGAAATGTCTATTATGTACACAAACAGGTATATTACAACCATCTTGCCATTACATCTACCTAATCATGGAATCACTTCTTGGACTTTTTCTTCGGTCTAGCCGAATCAACAGCATGACTTAAAGACCTTCTTTTCCCATTCCCATTCGCGTTACCAGGGGTCGTTGGCTCTTCATCCTCGGACCCTTCATCACCATTCTCTAAATCACCTAGATCGAAATCCAGTCGTTCTGCCGGATCGACCTCGTCGCCATCTTCCTCCATACCAGGTAACTGCACCTCTTGTTCTTGATCTGCAGTAGTCGCTCGAGGAGTAGGACTAGGCGAAACCGATTTTTCTGTCGTTTCTCGTTCTGGTTCCTCCTCTTCCTCCGCCTCCGCCTCCTGCTCTTGTTCAACAACCCTAGCAGCTCCAGCTCGGATATTACTATCCTTACTAGCAATCAATACTAGTCGCTTTTCATAAGCCCTATATCCATCCCACATTCTATTTCCAGAAACTTCAATTTCAACTTCCCTCAACCCAGCTTCCATCTCACTCTTGATCTTGAGTGCTCCCCTTCCATTGACTGGTCCGAGAAGTTGAATTAGGCATTTGAAAATACCCAATACTTGAGCTCGTTTATGGGCATATCGAGCTTTATTGTCTTTTCGAGTGGCTTTGCGTTCTTGCGAAACGTAAGAAGAGATCTTGGTAAATGCGGCAGCTACCGATTCGATATGAAAGTTCTCGGCGTCGTTGGGATGAAGATGTTTGAGGACGGTAAAGTGATTGCCATGTATCGTAAATGCCGAAGCGAGTAATTTGGTCAGGACGAGCGGAGCAATAGGTTCGATCTCCTCGGTATCAAGGTGAGTATTGATGGACTGTATATCAGCTTGGACGTCCGTGGCACATAGGGTACGTACAGCTTTGAGAGCGTTCACGGAGATAGCGACGACAGTATCGGATTCTCGATTATAGATCCCCTCATCCCTCAGAACATCCACTAGCTTCTTGACGACCGCATCGTAAGTAGCCCCAAACCTTCCACAATGCCCAAGAGGTTCCTGGCAATGATCCGAGTCGAGCACACCACAACGGATAGCACCGACGAAAACAGCCACGAGCTGTAGAAATTGGATTTCGGAGGTAGCTTTCTCGGGCGAGAAATCTGATTCTCAGCTCATTCAACCCCCAAAAAAGGTTAGAAGCGAGCTTACCATCTCTATCTTGAACATCCTCTGTATCGTCATTGACCTCTTTATCCGTCGCATATCGTTCGACAGCGGCTTGGAATGCCCCAGTCAATCTCATCTGGATTTCACTAGCCATGACCAGCGGACAGACTTGAGCAGCGGGGAGGGCATTCTCGGATTTTGACGAAAACAAAATATGGACATTGACATATGTGATGAATGCCTAATCGTCAGTCCACGTCCTATTCATATTCACTAAAATGTTAACTGACCTGTCGTTTGACTGAGATAGGGGCATTCGATAATTCCTTCAAGGCCAGTTTCTGGAATATCTCGACTGCTCGATCTCTCTTCTCACTCAATGCCAGGATCTTGACTGGATCTTCTTTATCTTCAGTGCTGAAACCCTTGAACATCCAAGTGAGATGTAAAAAGACAGCTTGAATGGCATATTCAATGATCTGGTCGTCAGCTCAACAATCAACATACCGCAAGACGAGGAAACTTGGACTGACCTTGGCTTCATCCTTGTAGGGCAGCTCGCCTCGTTCGGCAAAAGCACAAACGATCTCCCATCCACTGCTCTGACCACCTTCATCATCTTCCATGACCTCGGTGATATCTCGGCTTTTGGCCAACAAAGTAAGCCTCAATAGGATAGCCTCGATGGAAGCAACCTCTTCATCATCTATCGACATGCTGGATACGTCTTGACCGTTTATGGCATCTCGAAGGGAAGTAAAGAGTGATTCGCTCAGCTCGTTTAGCTTGGCTGTATTGTTGTTGGCCAAAGATGTGTTCAAGGTGAGTTCGTTGATCGCTTGGATGGCGGAAGTGAGGACGGTCGGATCAGTGTGTTGAAGGAATTGCTTGATGATGTCGTCCCATAGACTGTCGTAGGCCTGTTCATCAGCTATGTGTCCGGATATGGGCGATAACAAACTGACGCTGATCATCCTCATATCGAGATAGAGACTCAGATTCATCTGAGAAGGAATCATGAGTAGAGCACTCATTCTGCCCACATCCGCTTGGTGTTTAGATAACAACCTAGGATAGACTTTGATCAATGCCTTGGTCTGCTCATCCCGATTCTCGTCCTACTCGTCAGCCCACTCAGTTCACACGATGGCGACTTACATCCTCAGAAGCATCAGCCTTGATACAAGCAATCAAGACTTGGATCATAAAGTCCTCCTCCTCGTCCTCCAAAAGCCACATATCCTGATCTCCAGTTGAATGATCAAGTAGTAGATAATCGACCAATTCGTGCCATTCTGACAATCCCTCGATAGATCCTCGAAGAGCCTCGACAGCAGCAGTAGCCCTGCCCATCGATACAGTCACAGGTACAGAAGGAGCAGTTGAAGTCCCAGCTTCTCTGCTATCGAGGTCACGATATGTTTCCACTAACATACTCGCCAGGGCCTTCCAACCGAGAAACGTCCTCATATCCTTTTCAGAGATTTTAGATCCCCTCTTCTTTTTCGTTCCCTTGACTGCTGACCAGGTCGATTCGAGACCTTCGACTTTCTCAGCCAGAAGACCTTTAACGAATTCCCCAACAGCTCTGCGGACTCGGGGTTCTTGGTCGAATACTACTCGAACCACTCGATTTCGTTGGTCGTCATCTTCATCCTGCAATACACCGGTCTTATCCAGTAGTGCGAGTGCTTTGAGGGCGTTGATTCGGACATTGACATCGACATCTCGGAGGGAAATCTCGATTAGGCGGGAAGAGATTCGCATAATGTTGGTCCGAGCGTTGGTGATAAATGCGTCTTTGGAAAGGAGGGTTGCGAATGCCTTGACAGCTTCCAGTCGTGCATGGGAATTCTGATCATCAGTGCTTCACTGAAACTGAATAAGGGGTGACATACGGGATCATTGGTACCTCGGCTGAGATACTGCAAGAACGAATTACCAGTGTACAAGTCCGGGTATTTTCGGACCCAAACACCCAACTCCTTCAAGCAGTCCGTCCTGATATTCGGGTCGGCGTCCCTAACTCGGTGAACAAACAGCCTGGCATCAGTTCGACTTCGAAGACGAAGATTTCAATACAGCTACTCACGTATCGAAGCTATCCCTCATTATCTCTTCCAACCTCTCCTTCTTTCCCTGCACCTCCTTAACCTTTGCTTCGGCATCCTTCATCTTTTTCTGGAAAGCAGGTCCAACTCCACCTTTCTTGGCTTCCATATCTTTCTGCCTTTGCTTCAAGTTCAGTTCCTTACTAATATCCCCAGCCTGGACACATAGCTCGGTAACAATCTTTAGAGCGATAAACGTGGAAGTATGTCGAATGGGTCGAAGGGGAGATGATGACATCGTGTTGAGCCAAGTGAGGAGGATTGAGATGAGGGGGATGGTGTGTGAAGTAGTCTCTGCTTCTTCGTATAATGTATCAGAGATGGCCATAGTCCTAACGAGGAGGGAGATGAAGAGATCGAGATTATTCTTGAACGGTTTGAGCACTTTTGATTTCGATATCAATGGGTAGGCAGCGGCGGCAACCTGATTGTTAGCTACTTGGAACATTCAAGCTTCGACAGCTCACCTTGACGCTCTCATCCTGTATCGTCTCGACAGCATCTAATACACCATCAACATCCATCGCCTCGTCCTCGGTAACATCCGCCGCTAATCCACAAGCTCGGACCACAAAGAGGATCAACTCATGCACAGCAGCCTTCTCAGAGACATCATCGTTAGAGGTCGACTGATAGTTCTCCACCCAGTCCTCGACGAGCGGAGCAAGAGCAATATCGGCAGAGAGCATCGCATCTGTCCATCAGTCAGGTTCATCGTATATGGAGGCACCGAGAAGATAGCGAAGAGAAGGAAAGGAAAGGAAATGGGGGAAGGAAGGGAAACTCACTGAAGAAAGCAGAATCCGTCTTGAACGTCTCTCCCTGTACCTCCGCCGCTCCGGCATCACCATTCACTACCCCTGCCGCTGGTTTTCGTGCTCGTTTAGGGGCCGTTTTCGTGGTCGCTGCAGTCTTCTTGGTACCGTTTACCGCTCGTTTCGCTTTCGTTCTGGGAGCTGGACGACTTTCTTCTTCCGATTCGTCATCCTCCTCACTTGACTCTTCTGACATATCTTCATCACTCTGAGACATTAGCTGAAATCATTGAGTCTAACTCACGTTCTGATGGTCGACTGCTCGGCCTTTTCCTTTTTGATTTCCTATCGATCAGCTTGCTCTGCGACACCACGCTTCCATAAGCTTACGCTTGGGCTCAAACTTCTCCACTTGCTTCCTCTCTCTGCCTGTTCTTCTTGGCTCTGCTGTATCGTTCGACATTGCTACCCTTGGAGGATAATGTAAAGGGAATAGCAAAAGAAGGAAGAGAAAGTGTGAACATGAGTTCTTGATCGACGCGTCCAAAGAAGTCGCGTCACCTGAAACAATTCAACAGATGGGTTTAACAGAAACACGTGGGATACAGACTGTAGCGCAAGTGCAAGGACCGGGCTGGAAGGATGGATAACCCAAGGAACATGACGAGATGGTACATGGCGATATGGATCAGGAATATTGTTGTTACGATGGTGTCACTATGAAATTGGATGAACAATTATGGCAAAGAGCAGAAAAGGAGTCGAGTAGAAGCCGAGCCCATCACTCCATCGGCGCGTCCTCGAGCCCACCTGAGCTTTCTGGATTACTGTCGACCCAGGACTGTTCTACCGTTTGCTACTGCGTCAGCCTGTAGCTCAATAATCGATAGCCAGACAGCTTACCTTGACTCTACGCTCATACTCCTTCGTGTTATCCTTGTACAGCTGAGCAGCCTCGGCGTTGGCAGGACTGGATATCAGCTTTGCACAACGACCTCTTGATGTCATTGAGCGAGACAGCAGAATGCAACTGACCTAGCGGGATTAGGATCATTCAATAGACTCTGCACACTCGTCAGGATCGCAGCCACGTCGTAAGTCGGACTCCATCTATTTTGCAGGATATCCAGACAAAGTTCGCCATTCGCGTAGATGTTTGGATGGAACATGCGTGATATGAAGCGTACGACAGGTGGTCTGGTGGGGTACGAATCGGTGAATGTGAGAGTGAGGCGGAATGATCCATCTTCGAATGGTGTTTCAGCTGGTCGTCAGCATAGCTCGAATGGGATATTCATTGTGGAGGTGGTGGAAAGCTGGTATTTGACGGCTGCAGCATATCACTCTGACGGAGAAGTCTAGGTCTAGTCACTGGATTGAGTGCCTTCGGGATTCCTAGCCGCAACCGCGAGTCGTGGGAGGAGCTGAAGCGTTGGAAACCATAGAACCAAGCAAGCCACTCACGAGGTCCAAAGATGACTGCGTTCCATATCATGATATTATCAGGATTCGGAGATCCGCTGATACCGACCGGCGGATCATTGGCGAGTCTCTTAAAGTCTCGAATTAGACGTCGTTTAGCAGCTGTTGACTGAGTGGTCAGCGCTTCTCAATTGATCAATGAAGAGTGGAGGTTGGGAGGCCCATGCGTTACAAGCAAGCAACATGCTCATCTCGAGAGCCATCCCTCAGGACCACAAACACTCATTGAGGGGAGCTAAGGAAGTTGGAGGGGTATGCGTAAGGACCAAGTGTTGGCTGACCAAGAAAGGTTGGAAGTAAACGTACCATGATACTGATACTATAGTTTGTCCGTCTATCTCAATCCTGTAACTACGGTTGTATCGTATTCGGGACTGGCCTGTTGTACAACGACGCGGTATCACTTCCTTCAATGATCCAGTTGAAGGTCACGTGAGACGAGGTAGGACGGGCGGAGTTGAACGAGATCTGAGGTAGAGTCGAGGGGACAGGACAAGGATGTGATCTAGGGGTGATTGGATAGAAGACGATTCGGAATACAGGCTACCGATACGATAAGGAGGTAATTGTATGTATGAATGAAGGTGTATAAGTTGAAGTGTAAGAGATGAGGTACGTTGAAGGTGGACTGTGGACTGGGAAGGACCAGTTGACGTTTCCGGCGGAACGTGGCTTGTGGCGTATCATCAGTGGCGGATATCAGTCAGCTGGATGTCAGTCTGCAGGACACATGAGGGGACAGATTATGCATGGCAAGGCTATATTCAGAGTATGAGGCAGCAGCTGCATACCACATGACACCATACCCTTTTACTCCCGCCCCTTTAGCTGCCTGTATACAGGCGACACTACGATATAGTAAAGTTGTTCTGATCCTCGAGCAGATGGCGGCGACTGCCCAGCAGACGGAGCGCAGGAGGTGATGCGTACAGTCGTAAGTCGTCGAATATATGATGTTGTTGATCATAGTCGATATGTACTACCAGTGCTATGGGTAAAATCCACCACTCAAAGGCTCCGTGAGCAGCGATATTTATACGAAGCCAACAATTGCATCGGCTGACAGGGTGAGGTAGCCCAAGTCAGCAAAAGGTGTCCATCACGGGTCACAAGTCCCTGGTCGCCTGTCTTCTGAACTGTGCTGGTCAGAAGTGGATCTGTGGCCTCGGAGAATTACCTCAACCTCTTTGACCGACTTATCGGATCAGAGAGCAAATCTACAGCACTCATGGATCGTAGACCTTCCTTTAGTCAGGGAATGAGTCATGTCTGTCAACAGCGTGAGTGCTCGGCGATCACACCTTTTCATTCATCATCTGGGATCGCTATTACTCACCCCCCTGAGACTCTACATAGTCAAAGATAGAGCATCATTACCCCTAGGCTCTTCCCGCCCTACTCCTATGTCCTGCCTTGTGTCTTGTGATCGCCGATCAGAGTAGCCTGACCATGAAATCCATGCTGCAGGGATGAAAACAAAGACTAGATTCGGCCACAGGCCCCCCATACACTTGATGCTCAGACATTCAACATCGAAGAGCTTGAATGTCAAACATGCAGATTATTTGCCTTTTCTATCTGCTTCCCTTTTTCGCAGTAAGCATCACAGCTCCTGGTATATCTTTCACCTTCTACAGAGGTAGGTACTATTTAGCCCGGACTACTTGTTAGAGAACGCTGAGAACGTGCCCCCAGAACCCGACGGCAAAGGTGACATCGTGGGACCGTCAGATATCGAGCCGAACGGGGTGTCCGGACTCAAGCCGGAGGTCTGCGTCAATACCACCGATGGGTCATATATCCAGATTTCCAAGTCAGATAGGCATAGGGATCTCTTCCAGGGTTCCGTCGGGGTGGAACTGGCCTCTACCGTCTCTCGAATCAAGCAGTACGAGTCTAATGTCTGCGATGACAACGATCGATACATTATCAATATGGATTGGGACGACGGTTTATACCGTAAGCAGAGAGTGCAGAGATTGTAGCCTTGAATGACCCCTGTCAGCGGATGGAACTCACTGGCTGTGACATAGAGTGCAGTCAGGCAAAGTCATCACGGTGCGTCATACTCGACTGAGCAATGTTGCAGTCAGCTAGCTGACGGTGGCTCAGGGCAAATGCCCCAATTGATCAATTTGAAGCGGCTGGATGAAGCCAGGTTGATTGGGGGCGGAAACTGCGTAGGATAGTTCCTGTACTGTAGAGTCATCAAGGTGCCATGTCCATGCAAAGTGATTGCCAACGACCAAAAAAAGTGAATACATCATTACATCATACGCGGGCTGCCAGCCCTTTATACTCCTTCGACATCGACATTGGACTGGGTTGTTGAACATCCGCCGAAGACCCAGCCAGTCCCATCATCGATCCCCACGATCTACGTCTACGCCTATTACGCTGCCCAACACATCGCCATAGTAGCAGTACCGATAAGAGACATATTCCCAAGCATGCTTGTAGTATGAGCGAGTAGTATTCTCCAATGAGGACGATGGCGGCAGCATCCCAGCCGTGCCAGCTGCTAGCGCCGCCGTGCTTGAAGAGGGGAGTCGTGATGATACCTCGAAGCATGTGTACGTTGATATCGCCTCGCTGGTCTGCCAAGATGTATAGCTTATCGGAGGGGCCCTGAGTGTTTGAGGTCGAGTATTTCATCCACATATTTGAGAAATACATGCAGCCGGTGCTGAACATGTTCTCGACATATGGTAAACCCCAAGAAAGATCCCGACTGGGTACAGCCTCCAGCAAGGTCTTGAGGAATGGATGACCGTGTCGAGCTGAAATGAAAGCATTGTTGACGCCAGCAGGATGGGCTGCAGGTGTGAGCCAAGGAATACCGCGTAGTGGTTCCAGACTGCGTCGACAGGTAACATCCATATCGATGTAGACGCCTCCAAAATGGTCCAATAGCGCATATCGAAGGATATTTGCTCGTTGAATGGTTTGTTTGTAGTTGTTGTAATGGGGAAAGATTGTTGGATAATGAGCTTGCATGAAGTCCGACGAGGTCTCATCGTTCCATATAGTATAGTTCCATCCTTCGTGCATAGCTCGGCAGGACTCGATTGCTGGGCCGTACTTTTCGATGACAGATGGCCTTCCTTCCATCAAATGGATCTGATGAATCATGCGTGGTACAAGAAGGTTTTCGTCAATCTGTGATGTCGATGGATCTCCCAGTGCCGCATCTTCGGTGTAACGATATAAGACATCGGGATGTGTGTCGAGATACGGATAAAAGGAGCTGTATGTTCTGACAACCTCGCTCAGGACCTGTATGTGATGTCGCAGGAAAAAGACTGTTGTCGCAGTGAAAACAGCTACGGTCAAGAAAATGTGTACAGACCGCATGTTGTGAGAGTTGAAGAGACCTGATCGTAGCTCATCGTTGAGACTTGTCTTTAAAAGTGCGGCCTGATTCCGGTGATCAGAACTGGGGTGTACATCCCGTAACAGAACGCGTAGGTCGTCAATGGGTGTACGATAACTCGATGAGTCTAACATAACAAAATTCGTAATCTACCCAAACGCATCCGGGCTATGACCGCATGAGGCGTGAAGCCCCGAGTCTCTTTTGCATCCATCAGGGGCAGATCTGAACCTTTCTCCGATCTGGAATCTGCCGGACACGCCGGGGTTCCGCTGGAAAACGCCAAGACTCCTGAAATAATGTCCCTACCAAGTCCGCCGGATGCTCAGCTTTGACCCTCAGATGACTGATAGCCAAACTTTCGTTGGCCTTGTTAGGGGATACATTGGGAATATCGATCTGGAATAATCGAGCGGTGACGTTAATGACAGCTGGCAAGAAGAGACGATAGATCTGGGTTCACGGGGAACGGGGAAAGCGAGATTCGGGTTCAGGGGGGATATACAAAGACCGAAATCTGGTCAGCAGATGATTTTTTACGCTTTACCGGATAGACGAGTATCCATCGCCATCCACCAACAGCATCACGATCCATGAAATTCCCTCCCATGATCTCAGGAATGGAAGACACAAAGGAGCCTCTTTCACCATCAGAGCGGCGATCAAGCCTTTCTGAAGGGGCAGGTTCCAGCTGGTGCTGTGATCTCTCGTCAACGGCAGAAGAGCAAGATACGTGGATCTCAAGCACAAAACAAGCCTTGATGACGAATACTACGGGCTTCAGATAGTCGGGACAAAGTCCATGATAAGATGCCCCGATCCCTCTTCATTGTCTTGTCAGATGTCGGATGTCGATGTGATGCCCTGAAGCGACAAGCCCCCTCCATTCTCTCCTCATGCATAGATAAAAGTGTCAAGCGGCAGAAGCTGTTACTTATACGGTACACACTCAGATATGGCATACCTCGGGTGATCACATCAGTGACGATCGACCGAGCAGTCAGCTGTGACGCATCTCACCGACTTCCGATCCACCGTCTTCAGGCGCCATCAAGCCTTATGACAGCGGGACCAGCGATCATCTTTCGGCTCATCTACACTACATACTGACCCTGCACCCATCACCCCGTATGACTCGTTGAACAATGGAAGGACCCCATCTCCCCTAACTTGCTTTAAGAATCACCTTTCATCAAAGGATCCATCTGAGGAAGTGACTTTGCCGTCTGATCGCACTT
>Ga0265798_10009233_pt1 | contig 12389 bp, 4 predicted proteins | sample P3T30metagenome_FD_192430 | JGI IMG/M metagenome (GOLD analysis project Ga0265798, IMG submission 192430) | Plant litter microbial communities from East Loma Ridge, Irvine, California - P3 T30 | ecosystem: Environmental > Terrestrial > Plant litter > Unclassified | place: USA: California...
GAGCACGAAACTGCGGAACAGCCGCAGCGTCGGCGCAATCGACACGCACAGCCCGATCAGGATCGGCAGCGGTGCGTAGCGCAGCAGGTTCTGGCCGAGGCTGTCGCCCCACCCTTGCACGGGGAACCAGCCCAGCTTGTAGGCCAGGCCGTACTGAAAGGCGATGATGTAGACCAGGATGCTGATCGACATGCCGATCGTGCACGCCACCATCACGCCGCGGTCGAGTTTTGATCCGCGCACGAACGCGAGCGCCAGCGCCAGGGCGACGCCAATCGCCGTTTCCAGGATCGTCAAGGGAACAAGCACCGTCATCGATGGTCCGAGGCGGCTGGTAATAATGTGCGCGACCGGCTCGCCCGTGGCCCACGAATTGCCGAAATCAAAGGTGGCAATTTGCTGCACGAACTTCCATAACTGCACTGGATACGGCTGGTCGACACCGAGCTGCGTGCGGATGTTGGCAATCGCCTGCGCGTCCGACATCTTGCCCGCCAGGATGTACGCCGGGTCGCCGCCCACCCAGTTGAACAGCACGAATACCAGCACGACCACGCCGGCCAAGGTGGGCACCATCTGCCACAGGCGGCGCAAGAAAAAAGCGGTCATGAAGGGGTGGAAAGCGTGCCGGAGCAAAGGCAACACCATAGCGCATATTTGGGCGAGGCAACAGCCCTGTCGAGCGGCTGTGTGGCGTGCCGGAAGGTGACAGCGCCCGTTTGCATAATCGCATGACTTTCCGGTAGTAAATACCTTTTTTACAAATAGTTTTTGACTAGTTGTATTTATGCATCGGGCAACTTTTCGCGTTGACATTGTCCTCTTGGAAATGTTCGTATGTATGCCAATGACCTTTGTCATTACGGCGTCACATGGATCTGTCTATTCACACTTCTGCACGCCGGCCACGTGCCCGGGTGCAGATCTATTGGGGAATCACGATGATGGTTGAAACGGTTTTATCGCGTTCGGTGCGCCTGATCTTTGCAGGCAGCCTCGCTGTTGTCATGTCGGCGGCGTCGGCACAGGAAACAGAACCACCCGCGGCGCGCGTGGAAGTCACCGGATCGCGCATCCCAACGGCAAACCTGGAAGGCCCGAGCCCGATTACAGTGGTCACGGCCAAGGACATCCAGGCCGAAGGCGCCCGCTCGGTGGAAAGCTTCCTGAACAACCTGCCACAAGTGTTCGCGGACCAGGGCGGCAGTATCTCGAACGGCGCGAGCGGCACCGCCACGGTCAACCTGCGCAACCTCGGCGCCGACCGTACCCTGGTACTGGTCAACGGCCGGCGCCTGCCAGCCGGCAGCCCGACCGACACCGCAGCCGACCTGAACCAGATTCCCGCACCGCTGATCCGGCGCGTTGAAGTGCTCACGGGCGGCGCCTCGGCTGTGTACGGTTCCGATGCGGTCGCCGGCGTCGTCAACTTCATCATGAACGACAGTTTCAGCGGGCTGCAACTGCAGGTGAACGAAAGCGCGTACAACCATTCCCAGCGTGGCGGCAACGCGGCCCAGGCATCGAGCGACCGCAACTTTGCCCTGCCGGGCAGTATTGGCGCCGATGGACAGATCAAGGATGGCAACTTGCTGTTGGGCGGTAACTTCGACAACAACAAGGGCAATGCCGTGGTTTACATCGGCTACAAGAAAGAAGAACCGATCCTGCAGGCGGCACGGGACTTCACGGCGTGCTCGCTGGGCGGCTTCACAACCGGCGACAAATTCAACTGCGGCGGTTCCGGCACCAGCTATCCGGGCCGCTTCTTTACCGACTCGGGACAGAAAACCGTTGCCGACGCAAATGGCGGCGTGCGCCCATACGTCGCCCGTACCGACCAGTACAACTTCGGCCCGCTGAATTATTTCCAGCGCCCTTCCGAGCGTTACGAGTTCAGCTCGTTCGCACACTACGATATCAACGAAAAAACCCGCTTCTATACCGAAGCATCGTTTCACGACGATCACACGGTCGCGCAGATCGCCCCGTCCGGCCTGTTTGGTTTCGACGCCTCGGGCGCGAATGCAGTCCACTATGAAAATCCGTTCCTCTCGAGCCAATTGCGCAGCGCACTGGGACTGGCTGCGCCGGGAGACACGGCCGACGCGCTGATCTATCGCCGCAACGTTGAAGGCGGCGGTCGCCAGGATGACATCCGCAATACGTCGTACCGTGGCGTGATTGGTTTGAAAGGCGAAGTCGGCAAGTGGAATTACGACGTCTTCGCGCAGATGGGCAAGGTGCTGTATGCGGAGAATTACTTCAATGACTTATCGAATGTGCGCATCGGCCGCTCGCTCGACGCGGTCACTGACGCCACCGGAAAAATCGTCTGCCGCAGCGTTGTCAACGGCACCGATCCGAATTGCGTCCCTTACAATATCTGGGCGTTGGGCAAGGTCACCCCGGAAGCGTTGAAATACCTGCAAACACCCGGCTTCAAACGCGGCAGCACGTCGCAGAGCGTGCAGGGCATTAACCTGTCGAGCGACCTGGGTGAATACGGCCTGAAAATGCCGCTGGCCAAGAGCGGCGCCGGCATCGCCTTCGGTTTCGAACACCGCACCGAAAAACTCGACCTCGCTACCGACGTCGAATTCGACACCGGCGACCTGGCCGGCCAGGGCGGACCGACGCACGGTGTGTCAGGTGGCTTCAGCGTCAAAGACTATTACATCGAGGGCCGCCTGCCGCTGCTGGAAAAGCAACCGTTTGCCGACTCGCTGATCGTCAACGCCAGCTATCGCAATTCCGACTACAGCACCGGGCAGAAAACCGATTCTTACGGTACCGGCATCGAATGGGCGCCAATCTCCCAGGTTAAATTGCGCGGCAGCTACCAGCGCGCGGCCCGCGCACCAAACGTCGTCGAGCTCTACACGCCGCAGGGCCTGGGCCTGTTCGGCATGGACTCCGACCCGTGCGCCGGCGCCAAGCCAACGGCGACACTGGCACAATGCGCGCGCACTGGCGTTACCGCGGCCCAGTACGGCAACATCGAAGACAGCCCGGCCCAGCAATACAACGCCGTGTTCGGCGGCAACAGCAAGCTCAACCCGGAAAAATCGGATTCGTTCACGCTTGGCGTGGTACTGACGCCAACCCGGGACCTGAGCTTCACCGTTGACGCATTCGACATGAAGGTCAAAGGCGTGATCGGCTCCTTGCCTGCTGGCACTACGCTGACGAGCTGCCTGAACACGGGCGATCCGACGTTCTGCTCGCTCATCACGCGCGATCGCATCGGCACGCTGTGGGCACTGCCAACTGCCCAGATCCTGGCGTTCAACCAGAATCTCGCGGTGCGCAAAACCAAGGGCGTCGATGTGGGATCGAATTACCGCTACCGGCTCGCCAGCCTGGGCACGCTCGACTTCGCACTCGACGGCACGTTCCTGAAAGAGTTCGTCCAGGAAGACTTCCCTGGCAATGGCGAATACGACTGCGCCGGCTACCACGGCACTGTCTGCGGCACGCCGGCGCCGAAATGGCGCCACAAGGCACGCGTCACCTGGGGCAGCCCATGGGCCATGGATCTCACCCTGACATGGCGCCATATCAACGCCGTGAAACTGGACGCGACCAGCAGCGACACGCACCTTGCCGGTGACTATGAAACCGCCGACCAGCGCTTTTCCGCACGGGACTATCTGGATGCATCTGCCAACTACCGCATCAATAAAATCTTCACCGTCAGCGGCGGCATCAACAATCTGTTTGACCGCGACCCGCCAGTCAGCGGCGTCGTGGCATCGGTTTACGGCAACGGCAACACGTATCCGCAAGTGTATGACGCACTCGGACGCAAAATGTTCCTGAACCTGACCGCCAAGTTCTGATCCGGCTCCGGTGACATGCAACGGCGCACTGCGGTGCGCCGTTTTTTCGCCTGCTCGCACCGCACTCATCTTGTTGTAATTTTGCAATATGTATCAATCCTGTATTGACAGTAATCCATGCTGAATGGTCTGATGCCTTGCCGCAAATATTTACTTTTATTTACAAAAACGAGCGACTCGCAGGTCAACCACGTCCATGCGCAGGCTTGCCCCAGAGGTTTTTCAGGAGTTGAAATGCATCAGAAAAAAGTACTTGTCCAAGCTGTTTCACTGGCTCTCGCCTACGTCGCATTGACCGCGTCGGCCATGGCCCAGGATACCGAGCAGGGCCCGATCCAGCGTGTGGAAGTCACCGGTTCGAGCATCAAGCGCGCCAGTGCCGAGACCGCCTCGCCGGTCCAGGTCATCACCCGCGAAGACATCGCCAAATCGGGCAAGACCACCGTGGCGGAATACCTGCAAACCCTGACAGCCGACGGCGCCGGCTCGCTGCCGACCGGTTTCGGTAACGGCTTTGCCGCCGGTTCGACCGCGATCTCGCTGCGCGGCCTGGGCGCCACCTCAACGCTGGTACTGCTTAACGGCCGCCGCATGGCGCCGTTCGCGCGTGCCGACGACGGCCAGAAAAGCTTTACCGACCTGTCCACCGTGCCGATGGAAGCAGTAGAGCGCATCGAGGTGCTCAAGGACGGCGCTTCCTCCACCTACGGCGCCGACGCGATCGCGGGCGTGGTCAACATCATCCTGCGCAAGGACTTCACCGGCCTGGCGATGAAAATCGAGGCCGGCAAATCGGGCGACCACGATGGCGAGCAAGGCAAGGTCGCCGTTACCTGGGGCAAGGGCAGCCTGGACGACGATGGCTACAACTGGCTGATCAACGCCGAACTGTTCGGCAATGCCGAGCTGATGAACAGCGATCGCGCCGGCCGCGAGTGGATCGGCCACGGCGATATCCGCCCATGGGGCTACGCCGCCAACACGCAGTTCGCGGCCGGCTACATCACGCCGGGCGCATCGAGCCCGAGCCCTACCGGCGCGCTGCGCAACCCCGCCAACAATAACTATGTTTCGCTGCCTGGCTGCGCGCAATTGTCGGCCACGAAAGCCCAGGATCCAGCCGGTGGCTGCCTGTGGTACGCCGACCAGTTCCGCTCGATGCAGCCGCAGATCGGCGGCCTGAACCTGTACACCCGCTTCACCAAAAACCTCGCCACCGACCTGCAGCTGTACGCTGAAGCCGGTTATTCGAAGCGCGACACCGAATTCACCCTGGTGCCGCCATCGACCAGCGCCACCGTGGCGTTCCCGCCGAACGCCGCCAACCCGACCGGCGTCATCAACTACGGCAACACCATCCTGATGGCGGCAAATCATCCGCAAAATCCGTACGGCGTCCCGGTGCGCCTGCGCTATTCGATGTTCGACGTCGGCCCGAGCACGCGTTCGGCCGACAACGAGTTCAGCCGCGTCGTGATCGGCCTGAAGGGCGCACGCTTCGGCTGGGATTTCGATACCGGCTACACGCACTCGCAATCCGCGCTGGACCTGAATTACAGCAACATGATCAACATGAAGGTGTTGCAGGCAGCGCTGGGCAATCCGGCCAGCCAGTACTTCCCGTACTACATCGGCACGCAGGCAAGCAGGAACCCGGCATCGCTGTATGCAGCCATGGTGGTGAACGCCAAATCGCATTCCACCACCGAGCTCGACGTGGTCGACTTCAAGGCATCGCGCGAGCTGATGCAACTGCCGGGCGGCGCGCTTGGCCTGGCGGTCGGCACCGAATACCGTCGCCTGAAGCTGGACAATCCATCGCTCGACGGCACCCAGGACGGCACCATCAATTCGTCCTATGTGGCCGCCAAGGGTACCGACGACGTCAAGGCGGTATTCGTGGAAATCGCCGCGCCTGTACTCAAATCGGTCGAGCTGAGCGCCGCGCTGCGCTATGACCGCTACAAAAACTTCTCGTCGACCACGCCAAAATTCGGCGCCAAGTGGACCCCGATCAGTACCTTCGCGCTGCGCGGCACCTATTCGGAAGGCTTCCGTGCACCGGGCCCGGCCGAATCCGGCGTCGACAGCCAGAGCACCGGCAACTCCGCGGTGCGTGATCCGGTGCGTTGCCCGGGTGGCGTGCCAGCTGCTGGCGGCGCTACCGCAGCCGATTGCTCGATCACGATTGGCGCGGTCAAGGTCGGCAATCCGAACCTGCAGCCGGAAACGTCGAAAGGCGCTACCCTCGGCATGGTGTGGGATCCGTTCAACGGCACCAGCCTGTCGCTGGACGCCTGGAAGATCAAGCGCAGCAACGAGATCAACCCGCTGTCGTACGTTGAAGCTGCCGCGCTGCCAACCGCGATCCGCAACGACAACAACCTGGTCGTGGGCGGCGTGGTACAGCCGAACACCGGCACCCTGCTGCTGTCGAACGCGCCGTACCAGAACTCGAGCTACACCCAGGTCAAGGGGATCGACCTGGACGTCAAGCAGCGCATCGCGCTGGGCAGCTACGGCCGTTCGGTCATCGGGCTGACCTGGACGCACGTCGCGTCGTGGCTGCGCGCCGAGAAAAACGGCACCATGTTCCAGTACGCCGGCACCCACGGCAACTGCGATACGTCCAACTGTTCCGGCACGCCGAAGGACAAGATCAGCCTGGCTGCCACCTGGGAGCGTGAAGACCTCAGCGTGACCGCGATTGCCAACTACCGCGCCGACATTGCCAACACCTACTTTGCCGGCGACAAGTGCGCATCGCAATACGCCAATGGATCGGATGCACCGAACGGCTGCCGCCTGGCATCGTTCACCACCGTCGACCTGTCGGCACGCTACAAGCTGACACCGCAATGGCAGGTCTATGCGTCGATCTCGAACCTGTTCGACAAGATCGCGCCGCTCGATCCGCTGACCTATGGCGGCCTGAGCTACAACCCGATGGATGCCAGCGGTGCAATCGGCCGCTACTTCAAGATCGGGGCGCGCGCCCAGTTCTAATGGTCGTGACGTAAAACAAAAAGGCGAACCCGCGGGTTCGCCTTTTTTACATCCCTCCCCTGCTTTATTCCGCGCGCAGACGGCGCTGGCGCACCGCGTCCGCCAATCCTTCCAGCACGGCCACACTGCTGTCCCAGTCGATGCAGCCATCGGTCACCGACTGGCCGTACACCAGCTCCTGCCCCGGCACCAGGTCCTGGCGCCCCGCGACCAGGTGCGATTCGATCATCACGCCGACGATGCGGTCGTCGCCGGCCGCAACCTGGCGGCCGATGTCGGCGCAGACCGGAATCTGGTTGGCGGGATTCTTGCTGCTGTTGGCATGCGACGCATCGATCATCAGGCGCGAGGCCAGGCCCAGGCCGGCAATCTGCTTGCAGGCGTCATCGACACTGGCCGCGTCGTAATTCGGGGCTTTACCGCCACGCAGGATCACGTGGCAGTCTTCATTGCCGCTGGTGGACACGATGGCAGAGTGGCCGCCTTTCGTCACCGACAGGAAATGGTGCGGGTGCGAGGCCGCCTTGATCGCCTCGACGGCAATCTTGGTGTTGCCATCGGTACCGTTCTTGAAGCCAACCGGACAGGACAGGCCTGACGCCAGCTCGCGGTGCACCTGCGACTCGGTGGTACGCGCGCCGATCGCGCCCCAGCTGATCAGGTCGGCGATGTATTGTGGGCTGATCACGTCGAGGAATTCAGTGCCGGCCGGCAGTCCCAGCTCGTTGATGTCGCGCAGCAGCTGGCGCGCCATGCGCAGGCCGTCGTTGATGCGGAAACTGTTGTCCATGTACGGATCGTTGATCATGCCCTTCCAGCCCACGGTGGTACGCGGCTTCTCGAAGTACACGCGCATGACGATTTCCAGCTCGCCCTGGTAGCGCTGGCGCTCCTGCACCAGGCGGCGCGCGTATTCCATCGCGGCGACCGGGTCATGGATCGAGCAGGGGCCGATCACCACCATCAGGCGGTCGTCCTGGCCGTGCAGGATGCGGTGCAGCGCCACGCGGGCGCCAGCGGCAGTGGCGCTGGCCGCGTCGGTGCAGGCAAATTCGCGGATCAGGTGCGAAGGCGGCGTCAGTTCCTTCATTTCGCGGATGCGTAAGTCGTCGGTGCGCTGCATGTGGTTCTCCGTAATGGGGCGTCGCTGTCAAGAGACTAAAAACAAGGGGGACTAAAAGACAAAAACCGCCTGGGCGGCGGTTTTTCTGGATTGTGCACTGGTTCTGCTGTTGCGTGAACCTGCCGCTACTCCACCGCCTTGGGGCTGGAATGGCTAAAGTAAAAATAGCAGGTAAAGAAAACAGGTAGTCGCATGGGGCATCCAGAAGGTTGGATTGACTATAACAACAAGTCCTGCGCATTGGCAAGGTGTTTGTCCGTCGCGTGGTTTCACCCAGGAAGGCGATTGGTTGCGCCGTCCCCACAAGAAATCGAACAGACCCGGAACGTTTGCGCCAGATCAGACGACGTGTTGATACGAATGCAAAAGTTTGTCATTCCCACATTTTCTGGAGCCGGACATGACCCCAACCCTCCTCACCCGTGCGCTGCGCGGCATCTATGCTGGCGGCGCTGCCGGCCTGGCTGCCTGGGCGGCGCCGGCCGCGGCGCAGACGCCGGCCGACGTCCCCGTCCCCCGCGTTGAAGTCACCGGCTCGAATATCCGCCGCGCGCAGGCTGAAACCGCCTCGTCGGTGCAGGTGGTGAACCGGGCCGACATTGAACGTTCCGGCAAGTCATCGGTGGCCGAGTTGCTGCAGACGCTGGCCATCGACAACCAGGGCTCGGTACCCGCCAGTTTCGGCAACGGCTTTGCGGCCGGCGCTTCCGGCATCTCGCTGCGCGGCCTTGGCACCGCTTCCACGCTGGTGCTGCTCAACGGCCGCCGCATGGCGCCGTACGGCCTGGCTGACGACGGCCAAAAACAGTTTTCCGACCTGAACGTGATTCCCACCGACGCGGTCGACCGCATTGAAATCCTCAAGGATGGCGCCTCCGCCATCTACGGTTCCGACGCCATTGCCGGCGTGGTCAACATCATCTTGCGCACCAACTTCCAGGGCACCACCGTGCGCGGCCTGTGGGGGCTGTCCCAGAAACGCGATGGGCGCGAGGTCAACGCCGCTGTCACGCACGGTATCGGCGACATCGACCGCGACCGCTACAACGTGCTGTTCAGCCTGGAATACAAGAAGTTCGGCGCGGTCTGGCTGCGCGACCGCGCTGACCGCGACTACATCGGCCGCGGCGACCTGCGCCCGTGGGGATTCTCGGCCCAGGAAGCGCTCGGCGGCACCGGCGCCATCACCGACAACAACGCTGCCGGCAGCGCCATCAACGGCAACGTGCGCAACCCCGTCACGCTGGATTATTACAACCGCGGCAACCTGGCTGGCGCCGGCTTTACGCGCACGTTTCCAGGCGCGGCATGCAGCAACTTTACCAATCACCCCCAGGGCGATCCCGGCGGCGGTTGCCTGATCGATGCGCCGCTCGAATACAGCCAGGCGCTGCCGCAATCGGAAAACCTGTCGTTCTACACGCGCGGCGCATTCCAGCTCACGCCTGATATCCAGCTCTACAGCGAACTGCTCTACTACAGCAGCCAGACCGGATCGTCCACCACGCCCAGCGGCATCAGCGGTTCGGTGGGCTATCCGGGCGGACCGGTCAGCAACGCCGGCGTGGCGCTTGGGGCCAACCATCCCGACAACCCGTATTTCGGCAGTGTTGCGCGGCTGCGCTACCTGGCCGCCGACGTGGGACCGCGCTATTCGACCATCCCGGCCAACTTCGTGCGTTGGGTCGGCGGCGCCAAGGGCACCACGTTTGGCTGGGACTGGGATTCCGCCCTGCTCTACTCGCACAGCGGCGTCTCGAACCGCCAGACCGGCTACCTGCAGCGCGACGTCGCGTTTGCGTTGCTGAACCCAACACCGGCCAATGTCGCCGCCGCCACGGCCAACAGTCCCGCCTACGCCGCCCTGCCACCCGGCACGTTGTGGCGCATCGGCGAGAACGCCAATCTGAACTCCCCCGAACTGTACGCCGCGCTGTCGCCGGAGATCAGCAATGACGCCCGCAGCCGGATTGCCCAGGCCGACTTCAAGGCCACCCGGGAATTCGCCGGCCTGCTGCCCGGCGGCCCGCTTGGCGTTGCCGTCGGCACCGAATGGCGCCACGAATATACGCAGCTGCGCGCCAGCACCGGTACCGAACGCGGCAACATCATCGGCCTTGGGTACTCGGGTTATTCGGGCGGGCGCAACGTGTTCGCGCTGTATGGCGAAGCGTTGGCGCCGGTCATCAACACGCTCGAACTGTCAGCTGCCTTGCGCTGGGACCATTTCACCGACGTGGGCAATTCCTACACGCCAAAGGCCGGCTTCAAGTGGACGCCGGTGCGCCAGTTTGCGCTGCGCGGCACGTTCGCCCGCGGTTTCCGGGCGCCCGGACCAGCGGAAAACGGCGTCGGCGGCCTGGCGGCATTTTCCACCGCCTCCGATCCGGTGCGCTGCGCGCTGGGCGTGGCATCGGCGTGCAACTCGGCCAACGTGGCGCTGATTACCTCGCCCAATCCCGACCTGCAACCGGAGCGTTCGCGCAACTACAACCTCGGCGTCATCTGGGACCCGCTGCCACGTTCGAGCATCTCGGTGGACTACTGGAAAATCAAGCGGAAAAATGAGATCAACCAGAACCAGGTGGATGCGGCCATTGCTGCCGGCGAAGTATCGCGCGACCCCAGCACCGCCACCGGCATTCCGGGCGACCCCGGGCAAATCGTGGCGGTGCTGAACCGCTACGTGAACTCGGCGCAGAGCAAGGTGCGCGGGCTCGACATCGACGCTCGCCAGAGCTTTCCGTTGCCGAACAACTTCGGCAACCTGATCTTCGACATCAAATGGACCCACCTGTTCGAGTGGCTCCGCACCGAGCAGGACGGCAGCCAGCGCGACTTCGCCGGCACGCATGGCAACTGCGACATCACCAACTGCGTGGGCACGCCCGCCAACCGCGCCAACTTCCGCGCCAGCTGGGAGCGCGCCGACTGGCGCGTCACCGCCAACGTCAACTACCGCGCCAAGATAGACAACACGCTGTTCAAGGGCGATCCCGATGGCTGCGCCAGCCATTTCGCCAACGGCGCCGACGCGCCAGCCGATTGCGAACTGGCGTCGTTCACCTCGGTCGACCTGGTGCTGCGCTGGAAACCGCTGCCGAAGTGGGAGGTGAACGCATCAGTGCAAAACCTGTTCGACAAAACCGCCCCGCTCGATCCGCTGACGTATGGTGCGCAGTCGTACAACCCGCTTGACTATCAAGGGGCGCTGGGCCGCCTGTTCACGCTGGGGGCGCGATATACTTTTTAGGCATTTCGCGCAGAAAAAACGCCAGGCGGACAGCGCACACAGCGCGGCCAGACTGGCGTCACGATCGTTGCAGCGTCACTGCTGCATTTCAGCACACATCACATGCTGCGCAGTACTGCCGCCGCCAATGTATCGCCGGCGCCTGCTTCGGTGACGTAGACAGTCGCCGCCGAGGCAGTTTTGTCGGTCGCCTGCCGCAATGGACCAATTGCGGTGCCGTTTGCCATGCCCTTGTCGTTGGTGGTGAATGCCCCAATAGGTGCGGCCTGACCGCTGACATAGACGTTATAGACTGTCATCGGTTTCAGCTTGAACAGGAAGCTTTCAATCGAATCGAACAATCCCAGGCGACGCACCACGACAAAACCGGTGCCCTGTTTGCCGGTGGGCTTGAGTTGTACGTTGATCGAATCCTTGTTCACGCGTGGCGCCAGATGCATGGTGCTGTTTGCGCCCGTTGCCGCACCGGACAGGTAGACCAGCGCTTGCGGCGCCTGGCCAACCGGGATGGTCTCGATGACCTTGTCGGTGGCGGTATCGATCACGTTCACCGCATCGCCGTTTTCAAGGCCAACGTACATCCGCGAGCCGTCGTCGGAAGGCCATACGCCATGCGGCAATGCGCCGGTGGGAGTGGTATCGACCAGTTCCGCCTTCGGGCCGGTGCTGTAGACCTTGACGACATTTTCTCCACCGACCGACACGTAAGCCAATACGCCTCGGGACGTGCGTGCAAAGCCCAGGTGGTTTGTCACCAGTCCGGTATCGATGACCTGTTTGACAGCAAAAGTCGACGTATCGATGCGCGTGACTTTCCCGACATCCTTGTGCGTCATCCACATTTCCTTGAAGTCCGGGGTGAACTGCAGGAACGGGGAAAACGGACTGGTGACCGGGATGCTCTTGATGATTTTCTGCGTGGCGACGTCGATCACGACAACTTCCGGGGTGAAGCTCGAAACCACGAACGCCAGCTTGTTATTCGGTAAAAATTGCACCATCCCGGGACCGTTTGGCACCTTGATGCGCGATGTTTCCTTATAGGTTTTCGCGTCGATGACGGAGATATAGTCTTCGCCGCGCACGACCGCCCAGACGGCTTTTCCATCTGCCGTGAAGAACGCTTCGTGCGGCGAGCGGCCGATAAAGGTCTTGCCTTTGACCG
>Ga0265798_10009234_pt1 | contig 12389 bp, 9 predicted proteins | sample P3T30metagenome_FD_192430 | JGI IMG/M metagenome (GOLD analysis project Ga0265798, IMG submission 192430) | Plant litter microbial communities from East Loma Ridge, Irvine, California - P3 T30 | ecosystem: Environmental > Terrestrial > Plant litter > Unclassified | place: USA: California...
CGGTTTGACTTTCACCGCGCCTGTAAAAGGCTTGCTCCGCCATCTCACTTTACACGCGGCCAGATCGACCAGAATAAGATTGCGTTGCGAGCCGGAGTAGGTGGTGAAATACACCTTGCCTTTGCCGGCAGCCAGAAATGGTTCCTCGATGATCCCTGCCTCGACCATACAGCGGCCCGAGCTAATCGGCCCTTGCCAGGCCGTAGGTCGCGCTACATTGTCGGCCTCACCCAATGAGGCGTCTTGAGCGCCATCGATTACCAAACGATCTGCGTTCGGTTTGATTGGCACTGGAACGCATTTGGCATGGGATGCGTTTATGGCCAGCGCCGGCGATAATAGTGCCAGTGAAATGAGCATTTGGGAGACGTTCATAGTTTGAATCCGTAGTATTGAACGCTGTTTAGATCGCGACGATTCCAGCTCCAGTTCACACCCGTGTTTTTACGCCCGATCGCGCCGAGCCGTCCCCAATATGCGACAGGATGTCGGCATGGGTGGGAACTGACGACAATTACTACGTGACCGTGTGAGCGCGCTTTGAGCCCTCCGACGACAAGATAGCCTGCCCTGGCCTGGGCGATCGCAGCGGCCGGGTTGTCGCCAAGGTTTTCCCAAAAATTTGACGACTCAAAAAAGTCGATGAGATGATTGGCCTGACCGCACAAATTGGCCCCTGCATGAGCACAAACGGCTTTAACAAAACCGCTGCAGTCAGACTTCCAGCGCTCCCATTCTTCCTCGCACCATCCCTTGATTTTTTCCGCGTCATAATCCATAACGTCCTCCGATATTGAACTTCGGCAACGTTACGCTTGGCGGAAAACGCGCGCTTGAGGCGGGTCAGATTGCTTCAAGAAAAGCTGTGTGCATGTGGACGCAAAGCGCGGGTAGCGTGTTGGCTTCGTGTCCGCGGCGTTTGATGATCACTTAACATGTCCATTGCTGGGTAGCGCAACAACGTCGACAACGCCGCGGTCCCACCCCGGGACAGGCACCAAGTGCCAGTCCCTGATGCTGCGCGCTTCACGGCCCGTTCCGACACCGATTCACGCAGCATGACCTGCCCCCAACCTTGTACCGGTGACGGCGAAGAAGTAAGCAGGATCCGCTGCGGCGTGCAGCATCGGGGACAGGCACCTCGGTGCCATTCGCGGCCCGGCCTGTCCCCGTTTTTGGTCCGCGACGCATCAAGAATCCTGCGAGCTTACCTGACCGGGTAGTGTATCGGCGTGGCATCGGCCGCGGTCCCAAACCGGTGACGCATTCGCATGCGAATGCCCTGCGGCGCCAGTCCCCCCTGCTAATTATTTCGCCTTCTCGCTCCATACTTCCATCATGTCGGCCGAGCCCTGCTGCCGGATCCCGTTGTCGGTCAGGATGCCTTCGGTTGCTTCCAGCATGGCCTTGCGGGGCAGGACCATGGTTTCGCCGACGCGCTGGTCGAAGTGGATCACGATCAGCTCGTCCTTCAGGTCGCGCAGCAGGGCGACCAGGTGGCGCAGGCTTTTGACGGGGACCTTGTTGATCGAGTAGATGACGGCGCCGAAGCGGTTGCTGTAGCCCTGCACCAACTTGTGGGGGAAGAAGGGCGAGCTGACGATGACGAGTTCTTCGCGCTGGGCGTCCGGTTCTTCGCCGCGGCGGGTGATCAGCGGGCTGGCATTGAAGGCCAGCGCCTGCACCAGGCCGGCGTTGGCGCCCACGCCGCCGAGGAATTCGGCGCTGGCGCGGGAGAACACGATGGGGCCGTAGATGAAGTAGGAAGGATAGCCGCCACCGAGGTCGCTGATAAGGAGCTTTCGGGCGTGCGAGACGGGCAGCTGGATCGTCACCGGCTGGCCGGCGCGCACCACCGTCAGCGGCACCTTGCCATTTTTGACCTGCTGCTGCACGCGGTACTGGAAGCGCACCCGCAGGCTGGGGCCCAGCTTGACCATGCCCTGGTTGTCGATGCTCTCGTCGCCGATTTTGGTGATGACGTCCCATTCCTTGAGGGGATAGGCCGCATCGCTCGAATAGGGCCGGTGCACCACCACGCCTTCGACCGACCTGTCGAGTTTCAGATAATTGCGCAGGGCCGGGTTTTCCAGGGTCTGGGTGTCGTCGAACATGCCAACCTTGCCGTCATACTTTCCATCGACGGTATCGCGCAGGAACAGCTCGACTTCTTCGTTGGGGATGATGTAGCCGATGTTCTGCGCACCGTTGGCGCCGCCGAAGGCCAGGCCCACCATCTTGTCGCCGGCGATGACGGGGCCGCCGCTGTTGCCGGGGTTGATGGCTGCGTCGATCTGCACGCGCAGGCCCGAGCTGCCGAAGTTATAGGGCACGAATTCAATCCGCGAGACGATGCCCTTGGTGATCGACAGCGAGCTGCCGCCGGTCGGGTAGCCGTAGGCGAAGACCGCTTCGCGTACGTCGGGCAGCACGCTGGCGCGCTTGACGGGCGGGTGGGTGTCGAAAAACGATTCGTCGTCGAGCTTCAAAATGGCCAGGTCGATGCCGCGGCCGATGGCGACCACGGTCGCGCCGATCTTGTCGCCCGACTGGCTGGCCTGGACCTGCACCTGGCTGGCGTAGCCGACCACGTGGGCGTTGGTGAGAATGCGTTTGCCTTCGATGACGACGCCGGAGCCGGTCACGTCCTGCGGCGCCGCCTTGCTCCACGGTTTGCTGGGATCGGGCGCGCGCAGGGTCGAAAAGACCTTGACGACGGCGTTCTCGATATTCGGCGCAATCGGTGCGGCCACCTCGCTGGCCGCGACCACTGGGGCCTTGGTGGCGGGCACAGGAACCTCCGGAGCAGGCAACTGGGCGGCGGCGCTGGCGCCGGCGAGGATCAGGACAGCGGCAATCGATACGGCGGAAAATCGAAGCATGGTGAAGGTCTCGTCGAAAGAAAACAATAAGGGTCAGACGCGCAGCCGCAGCTGCGACATCACGGCCTGGTTGCGGCCCTGGTCCTTGGCGCGGTACATCGCCTGGTCGGCCAGGCCCAGGATCTGGGCTGCACTGGTGGTCGATGTCGGCACCAGCGCCACCACGCCGACACTGGCCGTCAGCACGCCCATCGGCGAATCGACGTGGGGCAGGCGCAGCGCTTCGACGCCGGCGCGGATGGTCTCGGCCAGGGCGTTGGCGGCGGCAGGGTCGGTATCGGCGGCGATCAGGGTAAATTCCTCGCCGCCGTAACGGGCAGCCAGGTCGCCGGCGCGGCGCGCGTGCGATTGCAGCAGCATCGCCACGCTGCGCAGGCAGGCGTCGCCCTGCTGGTGGCCATAATGGTCGTTGTACTTCTTGAAAAAGTCGACGTCGATCATCAGCAAAGCCAGCGGGGTGCCGGCACGGCTGGCGCGCTGCAGTTCGCGCTCGAGTGCTTCGTCGAAGCGGCGCCGGTTGGCGATGCCCGTCATCGCATCTGTCATCGACAGCGCCGCCAGTTGTTCGTTGGCCGCGGCCAGGTCGCGGGTGCGTTCATCGACCCGCTCTTCGAGCTGCTCCTGGTTACGCATGAGGGTGCCGGCCATGGTGTTGAAATGCTGGGCCAGGGTGGTCAGCTCGTCGCTGCCCTGCGGCTCGACCGGGCGCACATGCGCCCCCTGCGCACTGGCGCGCATGCTGTCGACCAGGTCGTCGAGCGGCTTGGCGATGCTGCGCGCCAGCAGCATCGCCAGCAGCACGCAGCCGAACAGGCCGGCCAGGCCAATCAGCACGCTCGTCTCGAGCATGACGCGCGCCTCCGTGGTCAGCCGGCTCTGGGCAATCGAGCCGACCACGAACCAGCTGGTGTCGGCAATGCGGGCGTAGGCCGTCAGCTGGGCGTCGTGGCCGAAAAAGCCGCTGCGCTGGTTGCTGGCGATACTGCGCCGCAGTTCCTCGGTGAGGGCGCGCGGCGGCGCCGGGGTCGGCTCGCCGCCGATTTTTTCCACGCTGTTGACCAGCACCTTGCCGCTGTCGGCATCGACCACCGCCACCTCGGTGTGCTGGCCCAGGTCGACGTCTTCGAAAATGGCCGCGAAGTGGGCCGGGCGCAGGCCCAGGAACAGGTGGCCGATCAGGCGATTGTTCGACTTGCTGTGAATCGCGCGCAGCAGCACCATGCTGGTCTGGCCGCTGCTGTTGGTGAGGGTCGACCACCAGGGCCGTCCCAGCAGCTTGGGCGCGCGCTCGACGAACTGCACCACGCCCCGTCCGAGGCTGGTGAAGACCTGGGTGTCGATGATGCGGTTGTCGCGATCGAGCAGATATTTCTGGCTGACGAAGCCGAACGAGCCATAGCGGTCCAGCAGCACGCGCATCAGGTCCCGGCGGGCCTGCGTCATGGCCGCCTCATCGCCGCCCTGATAGGCGGACAGGCCGTCCTGTATGGGGCTCGACAGCACCAGCGCCTCGCTGTCCGATTCCAGCCTGGCCATCTCCACGCCCACATTCTTGGCCACCTGCTTGACCACCTCGGTCGAGAGCACCCGGGTGCGTTCCGCGATCGCCGCCGTCGAATCCTGGTACCAGATGGTGCCCGACACCAGCAGCGGCAGCAGCGCCAGCAGCAAGAAGGCCAGCAGCAGGCGGCGCCGGATACCAATCTGACGCAGCAGTTGCAGGGAGAGGTAGTCGGCGAAGCGCTTCATGGCCGCCTATTTGTTGTTCTTGCGCGCTTCGTCACGGATCGATGCTTCCAGCTGGCGCGCGGCCTGCTGGGGCGTGCGCTTGTTCGACAGCACATCCTGGATCAGCAGGTGCAGCAGGTCGATGGTATTTGCCGGCAGCATGGAGTAATACGGGCTGCCCGTCACGGCGGCCGCTTCCACCTGCGCCAGGTAGGTCTCGATGCGCGCGTCCGCGGCAATCGTGGCGGTCGCTTCGGCGCCGGTAGCGGCGGCGGGGGTAAAGGGCGCGATGTTCTGGCGTTTTTTCTGCTGGATCGCGAAGCCCTCGCCGGCGATATATTCGAGGAAGCGCATGGCCGCTTCCTTGTGGGCCGTCTCGCCCACGGCGAAGCCGGTTTCGCTGCCGATCACCGGCACGCCGGGCGCGCCCTTGTCGTGCCAGGGCGGCTCGAACACGCCCACCTCGAAGCTCTTGGGATGGAGCAGGGCGCCGGCGGCCCAGGTGCCTTCGAAGGCCATTGCCGTTTTCCCCTCGATGAAAGCGTGGATGCCGTCGTCGTAACCGGACTGCATGTAGTTGGCCTGGGTGTAGCCGCGCTGGGCGACGGTGCGGATTTTGCTGAAAATGTCGGCCCCGGCCGGATTGTCCAGCGCCAGGGTGCCGTCGGCGATGCGCGCCTTCCAATCCGGTGTATGGGGCACCACGTTGTTGGCGAAGCCGAAGCTGAAGGCGCCGTTGCCGATCAGGTTGGGAAAGCCGCCGTTCCAGTAAATCGGAACGAAGCCAGCTTTTTTCAGGCGCTCGCACACGGCCAGAAACTCGCTGAAGTCGGTGGGCGGATGCTTGACGCCGGCCTGCTCGAACATCTCGCGGTTGTAGTAAATCAGGGTCGCCGCCACGCCGCCGGCAATGCCAAGCGCTTGCCGTTGGGGGACATCCAGTCAGCCTTCAGGCCCGGGCGCAGCCGCTGCCATGCGCTGCTGTTGCCGACGTCCGCCAGCACGCCCTGGTCGGCCAGTTCGGCGGCATAGGGGTTGGGGTTGACCGACATGAGGTCGGGCAGATTGCGCGAGGCGACCTTGGGCTTGAGGTTTTCCTCGACCGAATTGCCGATCATGAACTGGACATCCACTTTGACGTCCGGATTCTTGCGGGTGAATTCGGCGGCGATGCGCTGCATCTCTTCAGGCCAGTCGGGGGCCCAGATCAGTGCCGTGATGGTGACGGGGGGCGTGGCGGCGGCGCCGGCGGCCTGCGTGGCGGGCGGCGCGGCGGTCGGCTTGCAGCCGGCGACCAGGGCCGTGAGAAAGCACGCGGCCAGGGCCGCGCGGAGGGCGGCGCGCCGCCCCGGTTCGAACTGCGGAGAAACAACCTTGAACACGAGCATCCCTTACCGTGCAAATCAACTAACTTAGTTTCCTAGAATAACACTGATTGGGTGTCGGTCTTTCCGGAAACCAAGATATTGATGGCACAGGGCGGGCGATGTTGCGCGGATGCGCCAGCAGGCGCATCCGCGGCCCTTGCGAGGCTGTGGTGAGCGCCTTACGGGACCTTGACGAACTTGAGCGTCATGCGGTCGCTCTCACCGATGGCGAGGTAGTCGCTGCGCTTGACGTCCTTGTTGGCCAGCACCGGTGGCAGGGCCCAGACGCCGTTCGGATGATCGGCCTTGTCCTTCGGATTGGCATTGATCTCGGACTTGGCCACCAGCTTGAAGCCGGCCGCTTCCACCGTCTTGATGACCCAGGCCTCGTGCAGATAGCCGGTCGACGCCGTCGCGTCCTGCGTCATCGCGGCAGGCAGGCGGTGGTCGACGATGCCAAACACGCCGCCCAGTTTCAATACCGTGTGCACGGTTTTGAATACCTCCTGCAGCTTCTCCGGACCGAGTTCAACCCAGTTGTGCAGATTGCGGAAGGTGAGCACCATGTCGGCGGTATTGGCCGGGGCGATGGCATATTTGGTGGGCGGCTCGAAAATCCCCAGCCGCACCTTGCTGTAGATGGGGTTTGAATTGACCTTGTTACGGAAGCCCATGCCGGCCTTCTTGCCCTCGACGACTTCCTCGCTGGCGGCAATGAGCACGCCTTTGTCGGCCAGGTAGGGCGCCAGGATTTCCGTGTACCAGCCGCCCGCCGGGGTCAGTTCGACCACCGTCATGGTCGGCTTGATGCCGAAGAAGGAGAGCGTCTCGTAAGGATGGCGGGCGGGATCGCGCGCCACATTGGCCGGGGTGCGGGTGGGCGCGGCAATCGCCGCCTTCAGCGCCGCATCTTCAGCGGCATACGCACTGGCGCCGCCGCACAGGCCAGCAGCCACGATGGCGGCCAGGATGAATCTTTTCATGGGGTCTCCCTTGGTGTTGTGTGCAGGGATAATCCGACATGATTGAAATTAGGTCAAGCGGAGAGTATCGGGGTCTGGCGCGCGCGCGTCGGCACGTGAACTTGCTCATTGCGTCGAGTGCGCGGTGCCTGACCCCATTTTGAAGTAAAAGTCAATTTGCAACTACAGCGTCACATCCATTTTCAAATACACCGAGCGGCCGTTCAGGCCAAACGGGCAGGTCTCCCAGCAGCGCGTAAACCCCAGTTGCGGGAAGGGTGCGGCCTTGGTCTTGTCCCACTCGGTCGGATTGGTGTCGAACAGGTTGTTGGCGCCTGCGCTGAGGCTGACGCGCTTGGAGAAGGCGTAGCGCAGCTGGGCGTCGACCAGCCATTTCGCATCCCAGCTCTGGATGAAACCTGGCGTAAAGCCCTGGCCCTGTACCTCGCCGTAGTAATTGGCGCGGGTGTTGAGGTTCCACGGGCCGATGCTGTAGTCTGCGGCGACGACGTGGTGCTTGCGGGGCTGGCCCCGTTCGATCAGGGTGACCTGGGTGTCGTCGAACAGCTGCTCACCGGTGAGGACGGGCGACTGCGAATGGCGGTCCGTGACCTTGGTGCGGTTAAAACCCAGCTGGCCGGTCAGTACCAGGCGGCCGTCGGCGACCCGGCTGGTGTGCTCGGCCACCAGGTCCAGGCCATCGGTGCTCGTATTGATCGCGTTGGTGAAGAACTGCGCTTGGCCGACTTTCAAAGGTGCCAGGATGGCCTGGATCGGGCAGGCGGCAGCAGTCGGACAAGGGCCCGATTCAGGCGCGATATTACTGGAGAAGACGATGCGGTCGTTGATGTCCGTGCGGTAGACATCGGCCGTGAACGACAGCCCTGTGAAGGGGCGCAGGACCAGGCCGACGCTGGCGCTCTTGGATTTTTCCTTGTTCAGCGGTGCAATGCCAAAGGCTTTCGTCACCGCGCTGCCTTCGCGCGCCGTCAGCGTTTCGGTGAGCACGCCCGCCGCATTCAGGTTGGTCGACACGGAACTGTAGAAGCGCTGCTGCACGCCCGGTGCACGGAAGCCCGTCGAGACGCTGCCGCGCAGGCCGACGGCTGGCGAGGGATCAAAACGGCCGCTCAATTTACCGGTGGTGGTGGTGCCGAAGTCCGAGTATTTTTCCGTGCGCAGGGCGGCGCCTGCCAGCAACTGGGGCGAGAAACGGTGCTCCAGGTCGATATAGGCGGCGATGTTATGGCGGCCCTGGTTGACGGCGTTGGCCGGCGTGTAGCCAGGGAAGCCCTGCATTCCCGAAGCCGCCGGCTGTCCGTTCTGGTCAAGGATGCGGATGGCCGGGTTGTTGGTGCGGCCGTACTGGTAGGAGACCGGGTCGCCCGCCTCGATCTCGTAGTTGTCGTTGCGGTACTCGAAGCCAGCCGCCGCCTGCAGGGGGCCGAGCGGGCCGTTCACATCGACGTTGAAGGTGGTCTGGGTGAAGCGCAGCTTGCCCGTGTCGGCTTCCAGTGGCGACTGGTTGTACAGGGCCGTTCCGGTCGGATTGACCGGCTCGTACCAGTAGCTGATGTTGATCGAATTACTTTCGTGGAAGGCCAGTTCACTGCGGCCCAGGTTCACGCTGGCGTCCATCTTCCAGCCCTGTTCCAGGTCGCGCCGGTAGCCGATCGCCAGCGAAGCATCCTTGACGGTGGTGAGGATGTTCGGCAGGAAGCCGTTCGGGTAGACGGATGGCACGGACCGGCCATCTTCCTTGGGCCGGAAGAAGCCCGAGGCGTCGCCGGTGCGCCTGGAGATGCCGCCGAAGACGTACAGTTCGCTGGTGGCGGCGGTCGGCACAGCGGCGTTCCACCACAGGTAGGCATCCTTGGCCAGGCTGTCGCCGATGCGCTGGGTGACCCTTGGGGGATCGACCCGCAGGGAGTCGACGCCGGCACGGTTGGTCTCACCGCGCCGGCGCGCTTCGACAGTCAGGTTCAGGTAGCCGCCGCGGTCGCCGAGCGCGAAGCCCTGGTTGACGCTGCCCGACACGAGGTCGCCGTCGCCCACCTTGGTGGTGCCGACCGTGCCGCTCATCTGGGTCTGATCGAACTGCTGCTTGAGCACGATGTTGATCACGCCGGCGATGGCGTCCGAGCCGTATTGGGCGGCGGCGCCATCGCGCAGCACTTCGATATGGTGGATCGCGGCTAGCGGGATCGCGTTGATGTCGGTGCCGGCCGAGCCACGCCCGATCGATTGCTGCACGTTGACCAGCGCTTGCTGGTGGCGCCGTTTGCCGTTGACCAGCACCAGCAGCTGGTCGGGACCGAGGCCACGCAGGGTAGCAGGGCGGATGATGTCGGTGCCGTCGCTGATGAAGGTGGTGGTGAAATTGACGGAGGGGTCCAGCGTCTGCAGCAGCTTGCCCAGTTCGACGGGGCCGGCTGTTTGCATGTCCTTGCTGTTGATGAGGCCCACCGGCACGCTGGTGTCGAGCGCCGACTTGGCGCTGGCGCGCGAGCCCAGCACGACCACCTTTGCTGGCTCGTCGGCACTGGCTGTGGTCTGCGCCAGCGCGGCGCCGGTGGTCGACATCACCGCCAGCGCGAGCAGGGTGAGACGAAAGTGGAATGGGCCAGCAGGCTTGCGCATAGGGGTCTCCGTGAGTGGGGGGCGGAGCTCAGCCTACGCGAGCGGCATGTTCAGCAACAACCTGTCAGAACTAGCAGTTGTATATGCTGTCCGGCTGCACGACCGGCCAGCCATGCAGTCCGGGTCAAAATGGAGACAGCAAGGGCCGCAATCGGACCCGGGACCTGTCCCCGCAGTTGCGTTGTCAGGTCAGCTGGTCCTGCATCCACTCTTTCAAGCCCTGCACCCACTGCTTGGCCGGCAGGTTCATGGTCCGCTTGATGGCGCCGGCCCGTTCGAACAGCACGCTGAAATCGATCTGGGGCGACTTTTTAAAGGCCACCACCACGATGTTGGCGTCGCTCACTTCGGGCAGCCAGACGACGGCGTCGAACACTTCTTCCATCGCGCGCAGGTTGATGTCGTAGTTGGCGAACTCGCCGAACACATTGGTGGTCATGATGCCGTTCTCGCTGAGGCAATCCATGCAGCCCTGGTAGAACTCGACCGAGTCGAGCACGGGGCCGCGCGCGTCCTGGTCGTACAGGTCGACCTGCAGCACATCGACCTTGCCGTGGTTGGCCGGATCAAGCACGAAGTCCATCGCATTCATTTCGCGCACCTGCAGGCGGGCGTCGTCCGGGGGCAGTTCGAACAGGGCGCGGCAGATGGCGATCACGTTGGGATTGAGTTCGACGGCCGTAACATGCGCGCCCGGAAAGCGGCGGTAGCAGAACTTGGTCAGCGCGGCGCTGCCCAGGCCCAGCTGGACGATCTGGCGGGGCGACTCCATGAACAGCATCCACAGCATCATCATCTGGATGTATTCAAGTTCGATGGCGTCGGGTTTGTCGAGCCGCATGGCGCCCTGCACCCAGGAGGTGCCCAGGTGCAGAAAACGCACGCCGCGAAATTCGGTGACGGTGGCAGGGGGATGGCCGGGCTGGGCGAAGCGGCCGCCGGCGCTGAAATCTTCGGACATGGGGAAGCGAAAAAGGGAGCAGGCCTATTTTATCAGGCGCTGGCGGCGGACAAGGGCAGGATCAGGGTGACGGTCAGCCCGCCGTCGGCGCGGTTGCCCAGGGTGATGCGCCCGCCATGGGCTTCGGCGATTTCGCGCGCCAGCGCCAGCCCCAGCCCGGTGCCGCTGCGCTTGGTGGAGTAGAACGGCACCAGCGCGTGCATCAGGACCGCCTCGTTCATGCCCGAGCCCCGGTCGTTCACTTCAATGCGCAGCACCGGCGGCAGCACCGGCACGCGGACGATGCGCAGCGCCACCTGGTCGGCGGGCGAGCCCGATTCGTGGGCGTTTTTCAGGAGGTTGAGCAGGGCCTGTTCCAGCTGGGCCGCATCGATATTGGCCGATTCAAGGGGCAGCGGGCCGTCCAGCTTGAACTGCACCTGCGAGGCCAGGTGCTCGACAAACGCCGGCCAGGCGACGCTTGCCAGGCGCGGCGTGGGCAGCTTGGCGAAACTGGCGTAGCCGAGAATAAAACCTTCCAGGTGGCGGGTGCGTTCCTCGATGGTGGCGAGGATCTGCGGCAGCCGCTCGGTCTGGCCGCGCCGCACCAGCTCCGCCCCCGAGTGGGCCAGCGAGGCCAGGGGCGCCAGCGAATTGTTCAATTCATGGCTGATGACGCGGATGACTTTTTTCCAGGTCTGCACTTCCTGGCGGCGCAATTCCACCGTCAGCTGGCGCAGCAGCAGCAGTTCGTGGCGCCGTCCGTTCAGCTGGAAATTGCGGCGCGCCAGGTGGTAGACCTCTTCCTGCTCGCCTTCTCCGGTCGTGAACAGGCCGTCGCCGCCCCGCGCCAGCGCCTCGACCAGTGCGCTGCTGGCCTGTTCCAGCAGGCTGTCCATGGTAAAACCTTCCAGCTTGTGGCCCCGGTTGAGCAGCTGGCGGGCCGCCAGGTTGGCGTAGACGATGGCCTGCTTGCGCGCCCCCGATGGGTCTTCGCCGCCGCCGTCGGCCACCAGCAGCATCGCCACCGGCGTGTTCTGCACCATCGTGTCGAGCAGCAGTTCGCGCTGGGTGAGATCGAGCCGCTGCTCGCGCAGCACTTCGCCCAGCCGGTTGTGGGCTGCGATCAGGTCCAGCAATTCATCGTTCTGGGGCCAGTGCAGGCTGAAGGAAAAGTCGCCGTCGCGGTAGCTGGCGACCGTCCCCTCCAGCGCGCGAAACAGCGACATGATGGGCTGCACCTGGGCGCGGATGGTGATGACGGCAATCGGCACCACGCACACCATCGACAGGCCCGCGACCAGGCCGGGACGGCCGGGCAGCAGGTGGTCGAGGCCCAGCGCAATGCCGATGCCCATCGCCGACAGGGTACCGACCAGGGCCGACCAGCGGGTGACCATCGACAGGCGCATGGGACGCCTGGGTTTCGCAGCGCGGCGCTGCTTCATGCGGGACGCGCGATGCCCAGCCGCTCCATTCTCCGGTACAGGGCCTGGCGCGACAAACCCAGTTCGGCCGCGGCCTGGGCGACGATGCCGTTGGCGCGCGCGAGGGCACTGGTGATCAGCTCACGGTCGGGTTCATCGGCCGCCGCCGTTGCGGCTACCGCAGGGCTGCGCGCGGCCGGCAGGCCCAGATCGGCCGCGCCGATGGCGTCCTGCCGCGCCAGCAGATTGGCGCGCGCCATGACGTTTTTGAGTTCGCGCACATTGCCCGGCCAGCCGTGGGCCAGCAGGGCGGCTTACGCGCCGGCGCCCAGCGCCTTGCCGGGCGCCAGAAAACTGCGCGCCAGCGGCAGGATGTCTTCAGGGCGCGCCGCCAGCGACGGCAGCCGCAGTTCGATCAGGTTGAGCCGGTAAAACAGGTCCTC
>Ga0265798_10009236_pt1 | contig 12386 bp, 9 predicted proteins | sample P3T30metagenome_FD_192430 | JGI IMG/M metagenome (GOLD analysis project Ga0265798, IMG submission 192430) | Plant litter microbial communities from East Loma Ridge, Irvine, California - P3 T30 | ecosystem: Environmental > Terrestrial > Plant litter > Unclassified | place: USA: California...
ATAGCGGGCGGCCGGCCACGCGCAGGCCCTCGAAGGCTTGCGGGCTGGTCACTTCATGGACCAGGTGACGGTCGATATACAGCACGGTGGTGCCATCGGCATCGGCACGCACGACATGCGAATCCCAGAGTTTGTCGTAGAGCGTTCTTAACATGATCAATCCATATAAAACGACCGCTTCATGCGGGCATGGTCTTTGATTATGCCATATTTGTGCAACGCCGCAGAAGGCAGTGGTGGGCACGATTATGTCAATGAACGCATCAAGCGGCAAATATTATTTGCACACCAACAAAATCATGCAAATAAAAAAAGCCTGCGCAGGAAATGCGCAGGCTATTCATGGCTTTGTTGCAGGAAGGCTGCAGGTGTTGTCCTGCAGTTTTCTGGTGCGCCTTATGCAGCCAGACGCACCGCAGAGCGGCATCCATCCATCAGGAAGGACAAACCGACGACCAGCACCAGCGAACCTTCGGCCGACCGCGCCGTGCCGGTGATGCCTTCGACGTGCAGCGCCGTCATCGGCTTGATCACCAGGTCGGCGGTGCCGTCCACCGCTTCCACCGCGATGATGTAGGGCTGGGGGGCGTTGATGACGATGCCCACGCGCTCGACGCACTCCTCGTAGCCGAGCGACAGCGCCAGCGAACGTACCGGCAGCGGACGGCCCTGGTCCTTCAGCACCGGGGCGCCGCCAACCTGCATGAAGGTCTCCGGCAGCTCGACCACGCGCTCCACCACCGCCATCGGCAGCGCCAGCTGGGCGCCCGAGGTCGAGACCAGCATGGTCGGCACGATCGACAGTTCGATCGGCAGGCGGATCGAGAATTTCGTGCCGGCGCCGAGGCGGGAATCGATGCGGATCGCGCCGCGGTTCTTCTCGACCGCGGTCTTGACCACGTCCATGCCGACGCCGCGGCCCGACACCGACGAAGCCACTTCCTTGGTCGAGAAGCCCGGCAGGAACACCAGCTGGTAGGCTTCGTCGTCGCTGGTGGCCTGGTGCTCGGCGATCAGGCTTTTCTCGATGGCCTTCTTGCGCAGCTTGGACGGGTCCATGCCGCGGCCGTCGTCCTGCAGCACGATCATGACGCTGTTGGCTTCCTGCCAGGCTTTCAGGAGGATGAAGGCCTTGGCCGGCTTGCCCGAGGCGACGCGGTCCTGCGGCGACTCGACGCCATGGTCGAGCGCATTGCGCAGCATGTGCACCAGCGGGTCGTACAGGCTGTCCACCACCACGCGGTCGACTTCGGTCTCGGCGCCTTCGATGGTCAGCTCGACATCCTTGCCCAGGTCCTTGGCCAGCTCGCGCACCAGGCGCGGGAATTTCTGGAACAGGCGGCCCACCGGCTGCATGCGCGTCGCCAGCGTGGCGCGCTGCAGTTCGGCCGAGTAGCGCGAGGCGCGCTCCAGGGTTTCGGTGAGCGTGGCCATCAGGGTCGCGGCCTGGCCTTCGAACTTGAACTGCGACAGGCGCTCGAGCAGCACGGCGGCCTGGTTCGCGGCCTGCACCGATTCGCCCGCCACTTCCAGCAGCGCGTCCAGCTTGACCGCGTCGATGCGGATGCTCTCGTCCTTGGCCGGGGCGTTCTGCACCGGCTTGTTCTCGCCGCGGCGGTCGATACCGTCCCAGCCCGGCTTGTTGCCGGCCGGCGTGTCGCCCGCAGGCGCTGCGACCGGCTCGGCGGCCGGCGCCGGCACTGGAGCGGCGACGGCTTCGGCCTGGGCCACGGGCGCCGGCGCGGCGGCGGCCGGCACCCGGGTGCCCGGCGGGACCACCGCCATGTACATGGCTTCCCAGTCGAGGCCGTCCGCGCTCATCGGCGCGGGCGCCGGCGCCGCCACGGCGGCTGGCGCGACGGCGGCCACGGGCGCCGCCGGCGCGACCGGCGCCGGGGCCGCGGCCGGGGCGGTGGATGACGCTTCGGTGCCGGCGATCGCATCCTTCAGCAGGCGCTCCAGTTCCGCCGGCATCGAGGGCAGCTGGTCGGGCGTGGCGCCGTTGTTCAGGTCGGTCAACTGGTCGGCCACGAAGCCCGAGGCGATCAGCGAGGCTTCGATCGCCGCCGGCGTGACCGGGGCCGCGCCGTTGCGCAGGGCATCGAACAGGTTCTCGGTCAGGTGGCAGGCCGCGACCAGGGCCGGCAGGCCCATGAAGCCGGCGCCGCCCTTGATCGTGTGGAAGGAGCGGAAGACCGCGTTCAGCGTTTCCTTGTTGTCCGGATCGCGTTCGAGGCGCAGCAGGTGTTCTTCCACGTTGGTGGAGAGATCCAAGGCTTCGACGACGAAATCCTTGAGCATTTCATCCATTAGAACCCCAGATCGGCAAGTAGGTCATCGACGCTGTCCTGGTCGAGCGCCACGGTCGGCACCGACGGGCCCTGCATCAGCGGTTCCGGCTGTTCCTGCGCGGCCTGCTTCTGCGCCAGCTTTTCCTTGACCTCGGCCGGCGCGCTGTCGCGCAGCAGCTGGGTCAGTTCGTTCTCGACGGTCTTGGTGATGATCACGACCTTCTTGATCAGCTGGCCGGTGATGTCCTGGAAGTCCTGGGCCATCATGATCTCGAGCAGGCGCGCCTTTTCCGCCTCGGTCGCTTCCGACACCAGCTGGGCGAAGTTGCGCGAATCGCCGGCCAGCGCCTTGAACTCGTCGATCGAGAGCTTGCCCGAGAACAGGTCGGACCAGCGGTTTTCCATATCCTTGGCCTGCTTCGACAGCTTGTCCTGGGCCGGCATGCCGTCGTCCAGGGTGTTCAGCACCTTGTTGGCGGCCTGTTCGGTCAGGGTGGCGACGTATTCCAGGCGGTCCTGGGCGTCCATGATCTGGGACGAGGCTTCGGTCAGGGCCTTGTCGTAGCCCAGCTCGCGCAGCGAGTCGTGCAGCAGGCGCACGATGCCGCCGAGGCGCTCGTACATGCCCTTGTTCTGCTCTTCCTCGGCAGTGTCGGCGGCGGCCGGCGCCACCGCGGCGACCGCGGCCACGGCCACGGCGGCAGCGGGAGCCGATGCCGACGCCACCTGGTCGAACAAGGCCTCCAGGTCGTCGATGTCATCGCTGGCGGCAGCGGCGGCGGCGGGCTCGGGCGCCGGCGCCGGGGCGGGCGCAGGCGCGGCGCTGGCCCGCTGCGCTGCCACTTCCTCGAATAGTGCGTCGAAATCGTCAGCGGCGTCGGTCATAGTCCCTACTTCTCCATAATATAAATGTCGCAATCTGTGCGAAGCCGCAAACCACCGTGGCGCGTCATCGTCGATGCGCGCCATGGCAGTGTTTGTGGAATCCTTGTACGGTGCTGCTACCGCCATGTGCTGACGGGATGGGTTAGCGAAGAGTGTAGCAGTGTGGTTGCCGTAGGTAAATCTTCTGGATGGGCGACTTTGCCGAATGCGCGGTAAACTTGGTATTGCGCCAATTATTTACAGCTTTTTCTGATTATTTTCGCAAAGCAAGTGTTGTATTTTTTTATCGCTCAGCCGTTTGCCACCTGCGATGTTTTCTGACAGATAGGCGAGCACAACCCTGAGAAAGATCAAGCATTTACCTTCCACGCGGGGTGGGTGAACGGACTACAATGAAACCAGGCGTGATGTGAGGGAGGACTTACTATGTACCAGAAAATTCTGATCACCACCGACGGCTCCAAGGTCTCGCAGCACACGGCCTGCGCCGGTGTCACGTTTGCCCAGCAGATGGGTGCCGAGGTACTGGCCCTGTTCGTCGCCCCGGAGTACCAGTATCCGGTCTACGTCGAGATCATTCCCCCCTCCTATCCCAGCGAGGAGGAATACATCGACCAGATGCGGCGTACCGGCCAGGACTACATGGGTTCGATCATGCGCAAGGCCCAGGAAGCCGGCCTCAAGCACGCCTGCATGACCGCGTTTTCCGACGCCGCCGCGCTCAAGATCGTCGACGTGGCCGAAGAACAACAATGCGACCTGATCTTCATGGGCTCGCACGGCCGCAGCGGCTGGGGCCAGCTGCTGCTCGGCAGCGTGACCAACAAGGTATTGTCCCAGACCAGCCGGCCGGTGCTGGTGCACCGCCTGATCCGCGAACCCGGGACCTGAACCCGCGGCGTCCGCGCGCATGCCGGCGCGGACGCCCAAAGGTAAATTGCATACAAATAAATGCAACAATTACGTTGCTGATGTGATAGCTTCCACATCGCACTTTCAAGCATTTACTAGGGATAATCTATGATTCGCATTGTCATCGCTGACGATCACACGATCATGCGCGAGGGCCTCAAGCGCATTCTCGACGGAGCACCGGACATCGAGATCGTCGGCGAGGCAATCAACGGCTTCGAAGTGCTCTCGCTGGTACGCCAGGGCGGCTTCGACCTGCTCCTGCTCGATCTGTCGATGCCGGGACGCAGCGGCGTCGACCTGATCCGCCAGGTACGCAGCGAGTCGCCCAAGCTGGCGATCCTCATCCTCACCATGCACGAGGAAGAGCAATACGCGGTGCGCGCGATCCGCGCCGGCGCCCAGGGCTACCTGACCAAGGAGAGCGCCGGCACCCAGCTGGTCGGGGCGATCCGCAAGGTGGCCTCGGGCCGGCCCTACATCAGCACCGAAGTTGCCGAACAACTGGCGCTGAACATCATGGCGCCCAACGAGCAACTGCTGCACAAGCAGCTCTCGGACCGCGAGTTCGAGGTGTTCTCGCTGCTGGTGGGCGGCAAGTCGATCACCGAGATCGCCAACAACCTGCACCTGTCGGTCAAGACGGTCAGCACCCACAAGACGCGCATCATGCAGAAGATGGGCATGACCTCGCTGTCGGAAATGGTCCAGTACGCGGTCGCGCACCGCCTGCTGGCGCCCATGAAGGCCTGAAGCCTCCCTCTCTCCTTTTCAATACCCGCAACGCCTTCCCTGCCCGTCTCCGCGACGCGGCCGGCGGCGGCGTCGCGTCCGGCGCCTGCCGGGCGTATTCCTGTCCGCGGTCTTACCCACTCGTGATAGGAATATTCCTACAAACTGAATCCCACTCCTACTTCACATTCAGCAGTTGCTGATATCAATGCCAGACTCGTGTTGGCATACTGATTTTAGCGTCTTGACTTGCCCGCGGTCTATATCCGTGTCCAGCCAGCCAAACGGCCTGTGCGGTACATGGTCGGAACCTTCCGATACAGCCCGCTTGAAACTTGATATCACAACCTGGAGATGAGTATGCAGTCCCAGCTAACTTCAGAACAACGCAACGCCTCCTCCACCCTGCACTCGTCACAGATGGAAGCCGGGCGCCAGCGCCAGGGGCGCCTGTGGTCCAACCTGAAAGAGGTCTGCGACCTGCTCCACATCCCGGCGGCCGTATCCATGAACACCGAGGAACTGCTGTTCCAGCACGTGCAGTTCAAGACCGGCCAGCGTGTCCACACGATCGGCCAGGCTTTCGACACCCTGTACATCGTCAACTCCGGCTTCCTCAAGACCGTGCTGATCGATGAATTCGGCAACGAGCAGGTGCTGAGCTTCCCCATGAAGGGCGACATGCTCGGCGTCGACGGCATCCACACCCGGCACTACGCCTCGGAAGCGGTGGCCCTGTCCGACTGCGACCTGATCCTGATGCCCTTCAAGAAGCTGACCGCCCTCGGGCGCGTGCATGCCGAACTGGAAAACCTCATGTACGGCGTCATGAGCCGCGAACTGGTGCGCGAACAGGCCATGATCGGCATGCTCGGCGCACTGTCGGCCGAGGCGCGCGTGGCCCGCTTCCTGATCTCCCTGGCGGACCGTTTCGCCGCCATGGGCTATTCCAGCAAGCTGTTCAACCTGCGCATGACGCGCCACGAGATCGGCAGCTATCTCGGCCTCACGCTGGAAACCGTCAGCCGCACGCTGTCGGCCTTCAACGAGATCGGCCTGATCACCGTCGACCAGCGCACCATCGGCATCAAGGATCCGGAAGCACTCAAGACCCTGCGCCGCCTGCCGCCCTCGCGCTCGCGCGCCAAGCAGAACGCCAAGCACAAGGCGGACGCCGATTCCGGCGACGGTCAGGTGCTGGCCACGGTGTGAGGCCGTAGTCCGAGTCCGGGCCGGGAGGACCCGCCGACTCGCTTGTCGTCGCAAGCACGTGGTGCCGGCTCGAATGCTGCAAGCATGACGCTTTAGCCTGAAGCCGTTCCCTGTCTTTCCCGCCCTGCGGTCAATCGCGCGTCAGCACGCCGTCGTTGACCTTCACGCTGTCGCCCACGCGGAAGCCCGGATCGTTGTCGTACGGGATCGCCTGGGTCGCACCGTTCGCATACCGCACCACCACCTCGAAGCGCTGGCCGCTGCGGGCATTGCGTTCGATGCTGCGGCCGGCCAGCGCGCCGCCGACGGCGCCTGCCGCCGTCGCCGCGGTACGTCCGGTGCCGCTGCCGACCTGGTTGCCCAGCAAGCCGCCGACCACGGCGCCGCCCACGGTGCCGAGCGTGCCGCTGCTCTCGGTCTGCACCACGTTCACCGCATCCACGGTCGCGCAATTGGTGCAGTAGCGCGCCACCTGCGGACGCTCATCGCGCCGCGGCGGCGGCCCGCCCGCCAGCAGCGGCTGGCCGAGCGTGGCCGTGGTGTAGCGGCCATTGGCGCGGATGGTCGCCGTCACCGCCGCATCGGGCGCGATGCGGTCGTCGCGGCGGATGGTGTACACGCCGCTGTATTCGCCCGGCCGCACCTCGGGCAGGAAGAAGATGCCGCGCGTGCCGGCGATCTGCACGTCGACCTTGGCGCCGGGCGTGCCGGATACCGTGAAGGTCAGGTCGTTGCCCGGACCGAGGCGGTCGCTGCCGCGCACGTCGAAGCTGCGCACGCGCGGCACCGCAGCCAGGTCGCGCTCGCGCTCCTCGCGCCCTCCAGGACCGCGCACGATCGACTCGGCCAGCACCTGGGTCGTGACGATATTGTTGACGCGCAGGTTCGCCGTCACTGCGCTGTCGGGCCGGATGCGGTCGTGCACGCCGATGGTGTAGGTGCCCTGGTAGGTGCCCGGGCGGGTCTCGGTCATGTGCAGGTTGCGGGTGGCGCCGTCGATGCGCAGCGAGGCCGTGCCGCCGCGGGTACCGTGCATATCGAAATTCAGTTCGGTGCCAGGATCGAGGCGGCGCACTTCGTCGACATTGAATCCTTCGATGCGCGGCCCGAGGGAGCTGGCGCGCGGATGGTCCTGCGCCAGCGCAGGCGCGGGCACGGCGACCGACAGCAGGGGCAGCGCAGCGACCACGGCCGTGGCCAGGGTTTGACGGGTTGTAGCCATGGCATCCTCCGGAAACATTGTCTATATGTCTAGCTTACGCCCGCTCACGGCCGGGCTCGGTGCGCCAGCGAACGCTATCTGCCGACCTGGTGGATGGCCTCGCCCGAGCTCACATATACCCGCTCGTCCGCATCCGGGCGCACGGTATGGCCGCCCGTAAAGGCGCCGAAGGATGGCAAGATCATGCGCCGCGGCCCGGCCAGGAAGCATGGCAGGCGCAGCTGGTCGAAGCGGGTCGCCAGCACATAGGCCGGATGGACGTGGCCGGCCAGCACGTAGCCGGGGGCCGTGTCTTCCAGCTCCGGATGATGGCAGAACGAGAACGGCCCGACCGTATGCGGCTCGTCCACCAGCGCGATGGCCAGCTGCACCGCCGGATCGCCGGCGTGCTTGTCGTGGTTGCCGCGCACCAGGGTCAGCGCCAGGCCGGCGCGGCGCTGGCGCCAGGCCAGCATGGCGGCCTGGGTGCCGGCCGCGTGGGCCGCGCGCGCATGCAGGAAGTCGCCCAGGAACAGCACGTGGGCGGCGCCGGTCGCCTCGACCAGGGCGTCGAGGGCATCGAGGTTCTCGGTGGTGGTGCCGCGCGGGACCGGGATGCCCCAGGAGCGGAAGGCGGCCGCCTTGCCGAAGTGGATGTCGGCGATGACCAGCATGCGCTCGCGCGGCCAGTACAAGGCCTTCTGCGCCAGCAGCAGCACGCGCTCGCCGGCCAGTTCGATGTCGAGTGCGCCGTCCGGCTTCATGTCTCGGCCGCCTTTTCCAGTTCGCGCAGCATGCGCGCCACGCGGTCGTTCAGCTTCTCGGTACTCACCTTTTCGCGGAAGCGCGCGACCATCAGCGGAAACGCGAAAGGCGTGGCGCGCCCGATCTCGCGGTAGGCGATGCGCCGGCCCTGCAGCTCGACCAGGGTATCGCGCAGGCGCGTCAGCTCCAGCTCCTGTTCCAGCACTTCGCGCTCGGCCTGGGTCAGCAGCAGGTTGCCGCTGTCGTGCTTGCGGAACACCTCGAAGAACAGCGAGGACGAGGCCTGCACCTGGCGCATCGACTTGTGCTGGCCCGGATAGCCCTGGAACACCAGCCCGGCGATGCGCGCCACTTCGCGGAAGCGCTGCTGCGACAGCTGGGTGGCGTTCAGGCTGTCGAGCACGTCCTCCAGGAGGTGCGTGGTGTCGAACAACCCGACCTCGGCGCCGGTGGCGGCATCGAAGGCCGCGGCCCAGTCGACCGGCTCCGGCGCCAGCAGTTCGAAACCGTAGTCGTTGACCGCGACCGAGAAAGTGCTGGGCAGTACCCGCCCCACCCGGTAGGCCAGCAGCGAAGCCAGGCCGGTATGCACCGAGCGGCCCGCGAAGGGGTAGGCGAACAGGTGGTAGCCTTCGCGGCTCTTCATGCTCTCGACCACCAGCACCTCGCTGCTGGGCAGGGCCGACCAGCGCTCCTGGACCTCGAACAGCGGCCGCAGCGCCTGCATCTCCGGCCCTTCGAAGCGTCCCTGGGCGGCCAGGCGCAGCTCTTCGCGCGCGGCAAGCGCCAGCTCGGCGCTGAGCGGCACCTTGGTGCCGCTCCAGCGGCTGACCGCGCCCTTGCTCGATTCCGAGCGTTTCACGAAGGCGGTCATCTCGTGTACCCGCACCAGTTCCAGGATCCGGCCCGAAAACAGGAAGCGGTCGCCCGGCTTCATGCGGCCGATGAAGGATTCCTCGACGGTGCCGATGCGCCCGCCGCTGACGTACTGCACCTTCATCTGCGCATCCGACACGATGGTGCCGATGCTCATGCGGTGGCGGCGGCCGATGGTGGCGTCGGGCACGCGGTGCACGCCCGCCTCGTCGGGAAGGACGCGCCGGTATTCGGGGTAGATGGTCAGGCTCTGGCCGCCGCGCGCGACGAAGTCCAGCGCCCACTGCCACTCCTGGCGCGTCAGTTCGCGGTAGGACCAGCTGCTGCGCACTTCCTCGTACAGTTCCTCGTCGCGGAAACCGCCGCCCAGCGCGATCGTCACCAGGTGCTGCACCAGCACGTCGAAGGGTTTATTCGGCGGCGGGCGCGCCTCGATGCGGTGGGTCGCGACGGCGCGCTTGACGGCCGCCGCCTCGAGCAGTTCCAGGCTGTGGGTCGGCACCAGGCTCACCCGCGAGACGCGGCCCGGCGCGTGGCCGCTGCGCCCGGCGCGCTGCAAGATCCGCGCGATGCCCTTGGCGCTGCCGATCTGCAGCACGCGCTCGACCGGCAGGAAATCGACGCCCAGGTCCAGGCTCGCGGTACACACCACCGCTTTCAGGTCGCCGCGCTTCAGGCCGTTCTCGACCCATTCGCGCACCTCGCGGTCGAGCGAGCCGTGGTGCAGCGCCACCAGGCCGGCCCAGTCCGGGCGCGCCTCGATCAGGTTCTGGTACCAGATCTCGGCCTGCGGGCGGGTGTTCGTGAAGACCAGGGTCGAGCCGTGCTGGTCGATCTCGTCGATCACCGGCTGCAGCATGCGCAGGCCCAGGTGGCCGGCCCAGGGGAAGCGCGAGGGATTGTCCGGCACCAGGGTGTCGATGACGATCTGCTTTTTGAGGCCGCCCTCCACCAGCACGCTGTTTTCCATCCCCGCGCTGCCGACCAGTACCTCGCGCGCCTGGTCCAGGTTGCCCATCGTGGCCGACAGGCCCCACACCACCAGGCCCGGATTCCAGCGCCGCAGCCGCGCCAGCGCAAGCTGCACCTGCACGCCGCGCTTGCTGCCCATCAGTTCGTGCCACTCGTCGATGACGACCATGTCGAGGTGCTTGAACTGGTCGCGCGCCGCCGCGTGCGAGAGCAGCAGCGACAGGCTTTCCGGCGTCGTGACCAGCGCGCCCGGCAGCTTCTTCGACTGGCGCGCGCGCTCGGCCGAACCGGTGTCGCCGGTCCGCGCGCCGATGCTCCACAGGCCGATGCTGTCCGGCGCCAGCGCGCCCAGCTCCTGGGCCGAGACCTCCAGCGAGCGCTGGGTGTCGGCCGCCAGCGCGCGCATCGGCGTCAGCCACAGTACGCGCAGGCCGCTGGCCTGGCGCCGCGAACGGTTGGCGCCGCGCAGCAGCGCCGCGAGCCACACCGCATAGGTCTTGCCGGCGCCGGTATTCGCGTGCAGCAGCCCGGACTGCCCGGCCTGCGCCGCCTTCCAGACCGCGCGCTGGAAGGGAAACACCTTCCAGCCGCGCGCCTCGAACCAGGCGTCGACCGCGCTTTCCGCCTGCGACTTCGTCATGGCGCGCCCACCCCGGCTGGCCGCCGCATCATTGCCTCATCGCGCTGTAGGCGATCGCCACCTGCACCAGCGCCTGGATCAGCAACACGCAGCACAGCAGGGCGCGCCGGGCGCGCGGGGGCAAGGGCAGCTTGCCGGGCGACGCGGCGCCTTCCGGCACCAGAGAACCGAGCCAGCACAGCGCCAGCGAAAACAGGGGGATGGTCAGCATGCCGACCCACTTTCCCATCCAGCGATCCGGCGCGCCATCCACGCCCCAATGCACCGCGATCCGGGCGCCGGCGGGCAGCGCATCGAGCGCCCACAGGGCGACGGCGAACATCAGCGCAATCAGGAAACCATTCACGGCACCGGCCAAACGGCTATTCACATTCCTCCTCGCGGCATCAACACAGAATTGCAATAAAATCATCGTATCACATGCACCCGGCATGCTTCACGGGCTGGCCGCGGCCAGCAGGCCCTTGAGGTTATCGAGGGTGTCGGCATCGTCGACGCTCTTGTCGTCGCGCCGCCGCAAGATGCGCGGGAAGCGCACCGCGATGCCGGCCTTGTGGCGGGTCGACAGCGCGATACCCTCGAAGCCGATCTCGAACACCATGGTCGGCTTCACGGAACGCACTGGCCCGAATTTTTCCACCGTGGTCTTGCGGATCGCATTGTCGACCTTGGCGATCTCGGCGTCGGTCAGGCCCGAATAGGCCTTGGCGAAGGGTACCAGCTTGCGCTCCTCGCCCTCGCCGTCCCAGAGCGCGAAGGTGTAGTCGGTATAGAGCGAGGCGCGGCGACCGCTGCCGGCCTGGGCGTAGATCAGCACCGCGTCGATGGCGTAGGGGTCGACCTTCCATTTCCACCAGGTGCCGACGTCCTTGGTGCGGCCCACGCCGTACTGCGCCGTGCGCGCCTTGATCATCATGCCTTCCACGCCGCGCGCGCGCGACTCGGCGCGCAGCGCGGCGAGGTCGTCCCAGCTGTCGCTGGTGACCAGCGGCGAGATGCGCAGCTGCTTCTGGGCCGCGCCGGTGACCAGGGTCTCGAGCAGGGCGCGCCGCTCGTGCTGGGGCAAGGCGCGCAGGTCGACGCCGTCCAGCTCCAGCAGGTCGTAGGCCAGCAGCACCGCCGGCAGCTCGGCCAGCAGCTTGGCGGACAAGGTCTTGCGGCCGATGCGCTTTTGCAGGTCGGCGAAGGGCGCCGGCGCGTCCGTGTCGAGCCAGACCAGCACCTCGCCGTCGACCACGGTCCCTTCCGGCAGCTGCAGGGCCGCCAGCTCGGGGAAGCGTTCGGTGATCAGGTCCTCGCCGCGCGACCACAGGTAGTTCTGGCCGCCGCGGCGCACGAGCTGGGCGCGGATGCCGTCGTACTTCCACTCGACCTGCCAGTCGCCCATGTCGCCTAGCGCAGCGGCCGGTTCGCCCTGCAGCTGGTGCGCCAGGAAGAAGGGGTAAGGCTGGCCGCCGCGCAGCTTGTGCTCGTCGTCGGACTGCGCCGCGATCAGTTGCAGGAAGCCGGCCGCCGTCGGTTTCACGCGGCCGTCGGTCCAGCCCATCAGGCGCTGGGCGATCAGCTTGGAATCGACCGCGGCGATGGCCGCCAGCGCGCGCGTGACCAGCAGCTTCGATACGCCGACCCGGAAGCCCCCGCCGATCAGCTTCACGAACAGGAAGCGCTCGCGCCAGGTCAGCTCGTCCCAGTAGGCGAACAGCGCGGCGCGGATCGTGCCCGGGTCGGCGCCGCGCAGCGGGCCGATGCGCTCTTCCATCCACACCGCCAGGCCGATGTCGCTCTGCTGCTTCGGCGGCGGCAGGATGTGGGCGATGGTCTCGGCCATGTCGCCGACGGCGGAATAGGATTCGTCGAACAGCCATTCGTCCAGGCCGGCATATTCGATCGCGTACTGGCG
>Ga0265798_10009237_pt1 | contig 12386 bp, 15 predicted proteins | sample P3T30metagenome_FD_192430 | JGI IMG/M metagenome (GOLD analysis project Ga0265798, IMG submission 192430) | Plant litter microbial communities from East Loma Ridge, Irvine, California - P3 T30 | ecosystem: Environmental > Terrestrial > Plant litter > Unclassified | place: USA: California...
ACTTCCGGGTGCTAGGATGGAGAGGAAAGAGCTCGGCGACAGTCTTTTCTTGATTTGAGCAGGCTTATGTACACGTATAGGGCGGTGTTGTTGGTGCTGTTTGCTTTCAAAGGTAGCGATCGGCGAAGGGTTGACGGAACGTATTTTGGGGGTCTTGATTGCTTTGCTCAGGTCTTTCATGTTTGCTGGTTCAGATGTGAGGTAACTATTATTGACAAGAACGTGAATCTAGCATTGTCGCTTTCGTCATTTTGTCGCTGCTGGCGGGAGAGCTTTCGGACTGTGGTGAATTAGAAGCAGTAGGAAAACAATCTGTGTAATCGGCGCTAACATGTCTCAGATGTTTTCCTGCACTCAAGCACCATTGGTTGACTCGTTTCTTCGAGGTCGCAGACTTACCACCAGTTTGTTGATTCTTCTCACTCTTTCGTCGTATGAATTGGGGTTCTTTCCATATCCAGGGGGGCTTGTCATAGCTGTAGTCTGCTTGTGATAACGCTTCCTCAAGCCGGCCGCTATGGTTATTTGCATTTCTCGTTCTTGGCCAAGTGATTTTCTCTAATTCTTGGAGTGACTTTCTCAGCGGGAGCTCTGATAAGCTCATCATTTTGAGCTGGGAAAGCATGCAGTAGTTGATGCAGCCCGCAGTGTCGTCGGACTACGTATTTTTTTTCATAATCATATTTAGCTCGCCTGTACCAAACTGCTACAGCCCATTCTAAGATGCTCTCAAGGCGTGATTTGGTGTTCTCTTACTCCTAGAGATTTTTTTTCGCCGCGGGGGTCTCGCGCAATTCACCCTCCCCCAAATATATTTCGATGAATACCAGACTCCAAACTGCAAAACTGGTACCAAAAGTAGTACAGAGCTCGCTGTAACTACCCCGAACCTATTTGTGTTCTCCATCCAATGTGGTGGTGTTGTACTTCCACATTTGCATTCCGTGGGTGATCCCTAGCCACACACCATCGCCAGGCCTGCCTCACTCTCAACGGCAATTCAGGGTCTAGTAATCAATCACTCCGGTTCTTCATCATCCCTTACTCGCATCTCAACACCGTAACCATAGGTATACTCGAGGCTGTACGAACATCGCGAAGCTCGTGGCATCCTCCTCCAATTTTGGTGGCGTGATGCCGATTCCGACGAGACTAGATATTGTTGTCAATCCTCATCTGGGATGAGTCTAAGACAGGGAGCTCCTGCGGTAAGGCTAGCGGCCTTGCCAGTGGTGGCGTATATACTCGCCGCCCCGCCTCTAGCTCCAATTCTTCCACACTCCACTCCACTCCACTACCGCAACGCCGCCTTCCTCAATTTCCTAACTTTTCCATCGTGTAATAGAGCTCAATTCGTTGGCTCTCAACTCTTTCGAGCTCTTCCTGGCATTTCCGAGAGCAAGCCTGGCTTCCCCACACGCCTTTTTGGAGTCGCGGTAATGATGGCAAGACATCGACATCGACATCGACATCACACCAGTAAGTCACTTACTCACACCCCCTACCTTTCCGAAGCTCAGTGCATGCTATGTACCCGGCCTCGCGACGTTCTGGAGCTACGCCGGACTCGTCGCCCACTTCGCGATGTGGACTCTAAACATAGCTTCACTTCAGCGACGCCTACCCCCTCAATGTTACAACAAACTCCATAAATTCTGCTATTTCTTGATTGTGCTGAAACTCAGTTGTATCATATAGAAAGTCCTTGGGGCTTCTTCACCTTCCCTACGCGCTGTCCTTCTCCCAGAAAAAAAATTAATTCGATTAGGGCATCGGCCCATCAATACCGAACATAAATTATAATCCGGCCCCCTTGGAGGTATGAGAACTCGGAGCGCTCACATATAACCACCAATCTCTAAAGCTACCGCAGGGATGGAGATCGGGCATATCCAAAATGTTTTCATCATCTGTCTCCCATCTTAGGTCAGGAAACAACCATGACTTAGGATGAGAGATGAATGCGCATATCAGGAAAGACGAGGCTCCAATAATCATAATCCAAGAAAAGATCAAATCCTCGAGACCGGTCTAGCTCCATAGCCCTACTCGAGGCCAAATTCACGTGGCCCTCCTCTTCCTGTGCCGTACAATACGGCCTGCCGATGTCTGGAACTGTACAGGGAATGATTCCATTCTCTGGACAATGGCAGATCACCAGAACCAACACAAATAGGACTCTAAAGATATCAATCCAGAACACGTTGAGTTCTTTGTCAAACGGTGCCAGGATCACAAAACCAACGCGGCAGGGCGCTGCCTACCACATGGATCATATTTTGTCGACCTCGCACGTCCGGATTCCGTTCACAAGAAGCAGTCGTACGACATCTTCCATAATGATACCTTCAGCGACTTGATGCGCTGCCATGAAAGTTCGTATGCCGAACAACCATCATGTCTGGTCCCCTAGGGTTCTGTTTACAACCTCAGTGTAGAAGAGCATTGCCACACACAGTCGAGTTCGTTTTCAGGCACGGTCGATATAGGCATCCGCTTTGAGTTGGATGTGAGGTTTCAAATTCACCGCCAGACTTAGAGCTGATACCGACACCGGCTTCTTCTCTTAAAAACATATGACCACGGGCCCTAACTGGCAGCGACGGTTTCAAAGGTATTACCGAAAGCTACAATCGGAAGGTCTGCCAGATTAATGACGAGCGGAAAGTCCACCAGATTAACGACGAGTGGAAGATCCGCCAGATTAACGACAAGCAAGTTCGGACATATCCAACATGGGAGTGATCCGGGTGGAGAGACAAAGGTGTCATTTTTTTTAAAGGGTGCCGGGTAGGATGGACCGGTATCCAGCTTGCTCTTAGGTTTGCTTCACCTTCTCTTCAACTTCCTGATTCCAAGACATAAGGATCCAATATATTCCATCTCTTTCTTAGCCCCCACTTCCCACGGAGAGTAGTTCGCACAAGCCGTATTCCCCGCTACCGTAAGTGCGCAGTCTACAACTTCGAATGTTCGCTGACTTTGAATCCTCCAGACTAAAACATAAAGCCGTCCTCTCGGAAAAAGCGCTCTATTCGTTTTGAAGATGCAGAATGGATCTTGAGGATGCAGGGGCAATGATGGTAGACGCTAGGAAGTATGGCGGCGTAGCTAGGCGTAGCTAGGGATGCCGACCCCCACTCGCTACCGCGCGCCATCCTTCCCAAAGTTCAGACATCATCGTTCCTGTTCCGCAATCTCTTCTCTTAAATGGCCTTTACCACTTCAGCGATCTCATCTTCGGCCTGTGTATCGTTTTTCTGGAGTCTACCGGCGTCTGGGAAGATGTTATCATGTTCATCCGACGGCTTGGCTTGATCATCACGCGTAAACTTATTTGGCATCATTGGCCCTTTGTGCTGTTCCTCGAAGATGCCATACGCCAACCAGAGAACCATCGTTGGTTCACCAGTCGCTTTTGTAGCCAAATACGGGCAAGGAAACGTGTGATACGTCTTCATGGGACTTGGGAAGATCTATGCCGGGCTCTTTGGCATACTGGAAGCCAGATCTTGATCCCTCCTCATATCCCTCGATGTCCTGGGTCTGATCTCGGAACCAAGTGTACCTAAAGAGATGGATGGCTACCCTCGCAATACATTCTATGGAGCGTGTAGGATTTCTATATATCATTGCTAAGTCTTAGCAAGCTTTTCGCCAGTCTGGAAGAGATGATCCAATTGGTTAAGCATCCTAAAATAATTCTGTCAGCGTACCCGCAGTTAAGGATGCTTCCGGTTTTCTCCTAAAGAGGCAGATCTGATGTCACTGCCGTATGCTGAAAGCTCTGCGATACTCATAAGACGTGGTCTTTGTTATCCGCTATGCCGCTTACCTAACGCCTTCCGAATAATACGGGCCCTCATTGACTATGCTGCAAAATGTCGCACCTGCTCGGAACTTCCATCCTTGGCTTGCGGGTGCGACATCTAGTACCAGCCCGACATCCGCTGGCTTCTTGACAGAGGTCAAGGCTCTCGATATGGATTTCAGGGGAACACCGGTCTTTTAATTGCGGCTTAGCGAATGGTATCACCCTTCATCCCTTCCGGTTACCCATCGCCGCCATTTTCCCGCTTCCGCCTCTCACAATGGTATGTTTCAGCGGTATGATAGTCGGTTATCCCTCCCTTGTCCTACAATCAGCGTACAAGTAATTTGTTTCACCTATCGCTATTTTATCGGGATGCTGGGGCCCCTCGTGGCCTCGTGGTGGGCTTACGCGGCGAGCGACACGAGTCGAATAGCTCGAAAGATGCGCGCGGAATCTGCTGCGGGTATCGGCGATATGCTTCCAGCGACTGAGTTCTCTATAACATGGCATCGAAGTTGACGTTCTGCGATGTTGTCGTCGAGGTAAAGGTCACGCTCGGGCTTGCTCAAGGCACTGCCGCGGAACAGCCACTAAGCCGCATGGATGACCATTGTAACTCCGATCGGACTATTGGACTTAAGACGCGAGGGCCAATGTAGGCTGCTATACACGAAGTCAGCGAATGAGGCCGATGTGCTGTTCTGTCTTGAGCTGTTGGCGTCTCCCTCGAATTGGTCAATTGGCCACCACACCGCTATGCTTTCCGGAGCTGTAGATATACTGCTCGGTTATGGAAAATACTTGCAACACGTCTCTTGGCTCCACCGTTCCTTCATGTCCTATTCCTGTTGGGTTTTATGTGGTGGTGCCAGGTTCTGTCGTGATCATCTGCTTCAGCGAACGGCGGAAACGGTGGCACTACCAAAGTCAGCAGCCGGTTTCAGCGGCGATGATGTGTAAATCCCCTGGTCGCACACCTCTATACCTCCAAGAATATGCTAAGGCGTTGTGGTAATTGCAACAGTTGCTGTTGGTGTGGCTAGAGAGACAGCATGGCGGCTTAGGTGATAGAAGCTCACCACTTAGCCCCGCCAAGATAGAAGCCGTATTAGGAGTTACTGCGATGCGCCAGAAGCTCAACAGTGGCTCGTGAATGCTTCTTCTGCGTTCCGATACATTGCAAGTACCACTGGTAGCTTGTCCTCTCTGTGACTGCGGAGCTTTGCCGCACGACATGGGGTCTTACCTTAAGCATGCGCAGCGTTGGAGGTTCATCTATACCGCAGCTGCTCATGCAACTTAGTTCCTATGAGTCTTCTTCTTCAAAGTGGAGAGGGACGTACAGGCTTCACTTTTGAGCAAGGTGCATTGTGTAGCAAAGATGTCTACAATCCTCTAGTCACAACATGTCTACGAGGGAAGACTTCTCCTACGCTTTCGAATGCGAAGTTTGGGACAAACAAAAGATTCTGCACAAACACATGGTATGCTCACTGCTACCAACACCTACATATTATGTTTTCTCGCCTCTTTAGTCCTCTATTCCGGACCTTAGCTCGTTGTCGATCCTTGGTATCGATGTATCCTTCAGCCTTTTCTCTCAGTGTAGCATCCATGCCACTTTCAACTCTCAGTACACCGGTATGGGTTCGGATTATCGGTGTATTTTGACGACATAGCGCAGATGCTAGATGGAGGCGGCTGTTAGGGATCGCTGGTTTTGGTGCCAATGACTCGTATCCCTTGATGGCAATCGGTCAACGCAGATACTGTAAACGTGTCCCGGTATCCAAAAGACTCTCGGTGACTTTCAGGCAGCCTCCACCTACTCTACATAACCTTGTGGGCCCGGTGGTGCCAGAACTCCGGCAGAACCCCGGCACTGGCGGCGGTTACCCAAATCGTCACCATAGTGCCGTGCAATGTCAGTTGGAGAGCTATAAGCCTGAGGGAAGTTTGTAAATGCATGAGCTGGGTTCTAAATGGCTTCCGAATAGCACCATGAGCTTTCTGGGTCCCAAACTGGGGTTGCAGTGGATTAGAGCTCACTGTCACTGAGTTCTTGGCGTTTCCCATGACAAACGCTGGAGCCCTCTTGGACCTGTCTATTTAGCTGGTACCTTTTGAGTTACCTCTCGCTCTTTGGCAACAAACCAAAAAATCTGCCCCATCCCCCTCCACAACAACAACAACAACAACAACAAAAACAACAGCAATAAAAATGTCTGCCCCAGGGGTTTCCCCTTCCACCAGTTCCGCACCACCAACGGCTGGTCCTGCGCAACTTGCTCCTCCACCAATGCCGCCTAGTCATCAAGGTCCGCCCGGCTTGTCTCAGGCCCCACCTCCACACCCCACCAGTCCACCGCCCGTAATTAATATTCCATTTGAGCATTGGATGGCGGAAAGGAGGGCTTGGGAGCAAGGCTTGTCGGTGCGTGACTGGCATATCTTCTTCCACTCATTACCTCTTGAGTGGCAGTATGACTTCTGGCGGCGCCGTTACGGTTAGGTAGAGGACAAGGGAAGAGGGCCAGGCCACGACAAGGATGAGTATGAGGACGAGGACGAGGAAGAGGACGATGATGATAATGATGGTGATGATGGTGATGATGGTGACATGGCTGGGAGAGTTGGCATTTGGACATTTCCGGGCATTGTCGGTGCCACACTTCGGCGTACGACGCAATTAAAAGCTTTTTCTTCCACACTGCGTTTTCCGTAGACTTTTTGTGATGCTTTTGACTCTTTCTTGTGATCTACCCTGATACGCTCCAGGCTACTAACGGCTGTGTTGGTTTGGAATTTCTATGCACGGAGGATATTCATGCTTGCCTCTGGTCTTCGATGCAACTTGCAACATGGGAAATGTAGTTATCCTTATGAAGAATCTAAAGAATGCTCATAACTATTTCCTCAATGATAGTTGCGCGGTTTAATCTTAAGACATAAATATGGAGCTTGACGAGAGAAGAAGAAAATCACGTCACGATGAAAATTGGCAAAGGTAGTCAAAACAATACATGTGGTGAACGCAATAAAGGAAATATGAGCATATTAGAATTTACGTGTGAGAAGATCGGGTATTCCCGATGTAATCGAAATAGTCAGATAGTACACTTGAGAATTGCGCAGCATCGAGTCAACAAAGTGAAGGAGAGATGACGTTGCGACAAATGACAGAGCGCGATTACTAAAAACGGCAACTGCCGCCTTGGCAGACATCGAGCTGCGCGAACATCACCGAGCCTCACGACAGTATCAAGAACGCGCAGAGCACGACGCCCGCCCATTGACCATTCTCACTCTTCCAGCCGCCCAGGCGCCCGACATTCGAGATGTCGATGGCTAAGAATGTAAAGACGACGGTGTTTTCGGTACGATACCCATAGATGGACCTGGACATGCCTTTGACCAAACGCCCCTCCGTACCGCTTCCCACATTCTGACAATAGTACTAATTGCTTTATTGCAGAAATACACTGTCCAGCCCACTGGTATCTATGCTGCGATTAACAGGCTCTTCGCCCTCGATCCCAAGCGATCGACGGGTATCCCCATGAACCCGCAATTCCGCAACCCACCCCCAGGTGGTCTTGACCCCAACTCCTACGACGACCCTGTCACTGTCCCTGCTGCCGATATCGCCGAAAATCCTTACTGGAAGCGTGATGTGCGACGACGATATCCCAGGCTGTCAACCGTCACCCAATCAGACGCGGTTGCGCTGCTCTCAGTTGGAAGCGCGGCAGCACCAAAGCAGGACTTGATTGGCGAGGCAGGCACCAAATCACTCGTCGCCGCGCAAGAGGAGGGCACGAAGGGACTGGCAGTTGCGTTTGAGAAGAACACCGGCCTCGCAAAGGACGTACTAGGTCCTGGTGGTCTTCCCCCGCTACCGAGCGGGCTGCACAATACCGGTATTGCAGGACAGAAGCGATACGACTTGGAGAGCGAGCAGTCATACGGGGCAGAGTAAGCATCAAGTTGATTTGCTACTGAAAGACATCGCTAACGAGATACAGGTACCCATGCCGGACATTTGCTTGAGCATCAGCGGGTCGCTAAGTAGGTAGAGAAAGACAATAGAAGTTCTGTACACAAGACCGTTTTTCTTATGTGCTTCTATGGGGATTACGTTACTTATTCGTTTGCCACTATGGCGAATCTACGTTCATGTTATTTGTTCCTCGAAGTCCAGATTCACCGTGTGTTCCACAACTCCGCACTATTCTCATTCGATAACAACATGCACTTCACCATTCACCCGTTTCTTCCCTCTAGCACGAGCAAGAAAAGCACGATCAGGGTCCAAACTTATGTCTTGGCATTGCTGTTTGCGACTTCCACATCCGCCACCACGCCTGCACCTTGACAGCACCCCACCCCACCTGCCGCACGACTATCTTACCTACGCAACTCGCCACAGTTGCAGACATGAGCGGTTCTCCGGGAAAAGGAGCAACAGATCTGGGTGCAGCCCCCCTCAATTTCATCTACGCCTGCTCTGTGTGCTATGCCTCGTTCGCCGACGTCTATGAGGGCCATAACGAGACTGTTCAGGGTCTGTCAGATGGTATCAACCCCAAAGAGCGTCTTGTGACTCGCACCTTTCTCGCCAGCTGTTGTCATGTGTTCTGTAGCTCTCACCTTGAAGGCGGCGGTTAGTAAACGACGATATAACTCGAGAGAGCTAGCTGCTCACAAAGTCGTAACAGGACCGCCATTCCACCCGGCCGGAAAAAGACCGAAAGCACCATGCCCCGTATGTATCAAGGAGAAAAAGGATACCACCGAGCGGGAGCTCTACTCCATTCGCGGCTTCCACAAGGACGAATACGACCCTCAGATCCCGCCTTCCTGGTTCACTGCACCTCCCATCCGTCTCGATGGTAGCGGGAAGGAGATGGAGGCTCTACGAGTACATTACCTATGCAAGAATATCTAAGAGAAGCGACCACTAACAATGTCCAGTTTCAGTACATTGCGCTTATACGATACTGCCAGAATACCCATGCGGCTTGTAAACCTCTTCGAAGCACCCTCGTTGCGGCAGAAAAAAAGCTTGTCAGCATGCAGGATCTCATATCAGGAGAGCACGCAAAGGTATCAGGCCTGCAGCAAGAGAACGAGCGACTGAGAGCACAGAACAAGCAAATTGAGGCCATGAAAGCGGAAATTGAGCGACTACAGAGCTTTGAGCAGGAGATTGAGCGCTTACGCCGCGTGAACGTCAACCCACGGGATCTCGAGACGTTTATCGAAAACAAGACGGCGATACGTCACTACCTGAAGCTTGTTCCGCAGCTATTGGAGTAGGTAACGCTGCCTTGTCAAGGATTACAACACTAAAATATTCCAGTCAAAATGATCAGATGCAAAAGCGGCTAACTAAGCTTGGCTTCGCTATGGCACTGGAGCCCATATCCAAGTTTACAGGCATCGATCCGCACGCACTAGACAGCGACGATGATTATCACGGCGAAGGTAACAGCAATGCCGCCGCGCTTTTACGGAATACTGCGTCAAGCCATACAGCTGGTAGATCTGTGCATACATCAGGCAGGCCAGAAACAGCGTCTTCGGGTGCTTTTTTTCATCGACCCATGAAGCGACAGCGCCTTGACTCGCCTCTCCCCAACAAGTTGCAGGTTGACCATCCTTCGAGTAGAGATGCAATGCCACCCCCGCCAAAGCCCATGTCACGGATGAGCTCCGTGCGCAAGATGTTTCCAAGCCTCAGGAAGAAGTTCTCTAACACTTGTTCTACGCCTGTCATGGAGGACATCTCGGAGAGCACTGGCGACATTTGTGTGTATGCAGATGAGCATATCCAGGACACCACTATTGACCAATACCCATCACGCAATCAATTTCGTAGCGAGACACCATACATGTCAGGAGCATTGCCCATCGAGCAATCTTCTCAAGACTTAGAACGCCGAGGATCGCAGCTTCTCACTAGCGTAGGAATGCATGACAACCGATCCGAGTTCACTTTCCGAACATCATCGCCGATCAAGTTGGATAGGCAGAACGCCAATCGTCGTTCCCAATTGCCTACCGAGCCTTCATACATTCGACTCATGGACGGTTTATCCAGCGATAACGGGGTAGAACTAGGCCTGAAAGACCCTCGTGAGAACACAGCAGCAGACTATCAGCATGAGGGTGGAAGTAGGCAAGTGATGCGTAATCTTTGGGATGACCACAATTTTCAAGAAGCAGGATACCAGAAGCGTTGGGACTTTGGACACCCGTCCATGTACCAATCGCCCCAGGAATCATCTACTTCTGTCGATTTCTGTCAGCAACATGCAGGCCAACACCAAACTAACGGGCATACGAACAGAACATACAACCAGCCATTTGGCCCAGCTACTCCAGCTTCCAAGAGACAGCAGAATCCAGGCCATCAGATGGAGAGCGTAGTAAGTCCCTATTTTAGAGATGGTCGCAATCAGGCCCAAATCTACCCGGAACCCGGACTCGCTGAACGTCAAGGTAGTTCCATTCATTCCGGGGCCTATCTGTCACAAAAGGCAAGGATGGGCGACCCCCAACCGGGTTGGCATGAACCCCGGGGCCTCAACGGGCTTTCGTTCTTTGATTCCCCGGTTGACTCAAGAAATGAGCCTATTGAAACAGGGCATCAGCGAAGAATAATAGAGATAGATTCCATGTCTACATCAGATCATTTTGAAACTCGTCGTATCAACTCCCGTGGGTTCATCACTCGACCAGAACCAGGGCGTTCACCGTATTCGAACGACAGTGCTTATAGCTCATTGCAAAACAAGTCTTTTCCTGTACGACAGGCACCCGCACATGTCCGAGCAAGCCTCAATTTACCGTACAGAAACCGACCTACTTACTCTCGCATTGAGCGAGTTCCTTCATCTATGCCTTCTAGTGTTCCACGTCGCTCACCCACTCGCATGCAACCTCAGTGGAAGAATCTACAGCGGGCAGGTGTAAGGAGTAGCCGCAACGCTCTTGGTAGCAGCACCCAACATGGGCTAGCTGCCTCAACAAGGAACCATTTTCAGGGCTCTGTTGGGCGCAATGTCAGGCGCTAGCAGATCTTGTGCAGATGTAAGCACATCTAGACTGGCTGAGATGCGAAACAAGGGTGTATTTCCGGACGGTGGCGGTCAGGGGCTTATATCCGAAGTCGTCTACAGTGTATATAAAAAAGATGAATGGAAAACCTATGGAATTGGAACTCTATCGGCGATCTTTACATGGGCATGTGTATGTGTTTGCTTATTGTGGCTGAGGAGTGCTATCCGAGGTACGACTTCAGGTCCATATTGAGCCCCATGCTCACAAATTGGAGCTGGTGCATCGGCGTTTCGACGAATGCGTTACGGAGGCTAGTACAGCGTTCAAAGAAAAGGTTTATGTTGTCATCAGACTGTTTGTACCCGGTAGCCTCTTTTTCCAAAGTGCATTGGGGCTCGATCAGGAAGACTTCTCCGTGGTGCGTACCAGGCCCACGGCTTTCCAATCTCGCCAAGGGGCATGGCGAACTACTTTACCCTGCAAAGGTGCCGAGAAACAAGCATGACACCAGGAGAATTAATATGCGGCGCATCTGCAGCGAATGTTCGCTGGTATGCACGGACCCATCAACGCTTTGCATTGAGCGTTCCTATTGGCCTGGTGAAGCCTGCGCGAGTGACGCCTGGAATCTCAGAGCGCAGGTTGCAGATCTTTAGCGGTTGGTCCGTTGTTTCAACATTAATTGTCCTTACTCCCGTTTATCCCACCTATGGCGACCCCTGATACTCCGCAATTGTTCAAACACCTGATTTGCCTTACTAGCCATTCTTGGCCGCATGCCGCTCCTGTAATATACTCGAGCAATCTATGCGGCATCGAGGCAGCAAGACACAGGTCAGCGGGGTTTGCATTCGTCATTTTCATAGTGGTATCAGATGATCGGCTGCTCATTTCCAGGACGGATACGGGATTCTAGGGCCGGCCTACCCGTTTGGTAATACGCTATGGCAATATGGGGTGCTGTATAAAAGGGATTATTGCCAGGTTTGTTTGAATGACAAGACAGTTCAAGCTTTTCCTCGGTATTCTTCTACATTCTCTTAACAATGCTTCTTAACAATCTTTTTGCGGTAGCCGCTCTGGCCAGCGCTGCCTTTGCGGCTCCGGCTGAAAAACGCCAGACCCGCAAGATGAAGTATTTCGGCATCAACGAGTCCGGTGCTGAGTTTGGCGAGACCAAGTTTCCTGGTGTTTACGGCGTCGATTACACTTGGTATGATCTGGGCACGATCGACCAGTTCATGAGTCAAGGCATGAATATGATCCGTCTGAACTTTTGTAAGTCGTTCAATCTCACGATAACCTATAGTTTACTAACAAGCACCAGTGATGGAGCGCCTAACCCCCAACTCCCTCACCGGCGCTTTCGACGCCAACTACCTGGGCAACCTGACCCAACAAGTCAACCACATCACCAGCAAAGGCGGCTACGCCATGATCCAGCCGCACAACTACGGACGCTTCATGGGCAACATCATCACCGACACAGCGGCCTTCAAGACGTGGT
>Ga0265798_10009240_pt1 | contig 12381 bp, 12 predicted proteins | sample P3T30metagenome_FD_192430 | JGI IMG/M metagenome (GOLD analysis project Ga0265798, IMG submission 192430) | Plant litter microbial communities from East Loma Ridge, Irvine, California - P3 T30 | ecosystem: Environmental > Terrestrial > Plant litter > Unclassified | place: USA: California...
CGACGTTCACCGCGCGGATCTGCGCGATGCTGCTGCGGGTGATGGGTTGCTTGTAGGCGATGACCGCCAGCGTCTCGAGAGCCGCCTGCGACAGTCTGGACGGGTTCTGCGTCAGCACGAAATCGCGGACGACCGGGTCGAACTCGGGTCGGACGTAGAAACGCCAGCCCCCGCCGACCTCCCGCAGCTCGAAGCCGCGGCGGGTGCCGCCGTCCGAGCCGTCGAAGTCGGCCACGAGCCCCTCGACCGCCTGCCGCACCGCGGCCGTCGGCGCACCGACCGCCGCCGCCAGAGACACGAGCGACTGCGGCTCGTCGGCCACCATGAGGATCGCCTCGAGCGAGCGGGCGATGGGCACCGCGGGGCCCGCGGCCCGCTCGTCGACGGCGGCCCCCGACGACGTGCCGGTCGTCGAGGAGGCGCGGCGCCCCGAGGAGGCGCGGGTCGGCTCTCGCACGCCGGTCGCCTCAGTCGTCATAGTCGGCCCCCAGGCTCTCGAGCGCGTCGTCGTCCCAGTCGAGCGCCGTCCACCGGACGCTGAGCTCTCCGAGCGGCTCGATCTGCTCGAACGTGATGCTCGCGTGGCGATAGAGCTCGAGCAGGGCGAGGAATCGCGCGACGACGACGCCTCGCTCGCTCACGCCGGCGACCAGCTCGCGGAACGTCAGGCCGCCCTGGCTGCGCAGCATCGCGACGATGACGGCCGCCTGCTCGCGGATGCTCACGAGCGGGGCGTGCAGGTGGTCGAGCCCGACCGTGGGGACCTCGCGGGGGGTGAGGGCGAGGGTCGCGAGCGCCGCGAAGTCGGCGGGGCTCAGCGTCCACACGAGCTCGGGGGTGGTGACCCGGTACTTCTGCTCGAGGCGGACCGCTCGGGCGTGCCGGGCGGCCTCCGAGGCGCCGTGCTCGCCGAACCACTCGGCCGCCTGCTTGAAGGCCCGGTACTGCAGCAGCCGGGCGAAGAGCAGATCGCGCGCCTCGAGCAGTGCGACGTCCTCGGCGTCGACGAGCTCGCCCTGCGGCAGCAGACCCGCGACCTTGAGGTCGAGCAGGGTCGCGGCCACGACGATGAACTCGCTGGCCTTGTCGAGGTTCTCGCCCGTGTCGACCGTCTTGAGGTACGAGATGAACTCGTCGGTGACCGCGCTGAGGGCCACCTCGGTGACGTCCATCTCGCGTTTGCCGATCAGCGACAGCAGCAGGTCGAACGGGCCGCTGAAGTTGTCGAGGGTGACGGCGAACCCGGTGCCGGCGGCACCGGGGGCGGAGGACGCGTCGATCACGACGCCGGCGTCAGGCCGCGGCGCCACGCGCGATCAGCTCTCGGGCCAACTGCCGGTAGGCCTGGGCCGCCGGGTGCTCGGGGGCGAACTGGGTGATGGGCGTGCCGGCGACGGACGCGTCGGGGAACTTGACGGTGCGGCCGATGACGGTCTCGAGCACCTCGTCGCCGAAGGCCTCGACGACGCGCTCGAGCACCTCCCGGCTGTGCAGCGTGCGCGAGTCGAACATGGTCGGGAGGATGCCGTCGAGCGTGATGGCCGGGTTGAGCCTGTCGCGGACCTTCTCGATGGTCTCGACCAGCAGCGCGACGCCGCGCAGGGCGAAGAACTCGCACTCGAGCGGGATGAGCACGCCGTGGGCGGCGGTCAGGGCGTTGACGGTGAGCAGGCCGAGCGACGGCTGGCAGTCGATGAGGATGACGTCGTACTCGTCGCTGACCTGGCGGATGATGCGGGCGAGGATCTGCTCGCGGGCCACCTCGTTGACGAGATGCACCTCGGCGGCGGACAGATCGATGTTGGCCGGCATGACGTCGAGGTTCTCGACCCGGGTGGGCACGATCACGGCGTGCGCGTCGCGCTCCGAACCGATCATGAGGTCGTAGATCGTCGCCTGATCGTGAGCCTGGACCCCGAGCCCCGCGGTGAGGGCGCCCTGCGGGTCGAAGTCGATGGCGAGCACGCGGCGGCCGTACTCGGCGAACGAGGCGCCGAGGTTGATGGTCGTCGTGGTCTTGCCGACGCCGCCCTTCTGGTTGCAGAGGGTGATGATGCGGGCGGGGCCGTGCCCGTCGAGCGGCGCGGGGACGGGGAACTCGGTGCGAGGGCGACCGGTGGGGCCGTTGACGGGCCCGGTCGACGCCGGGGTCGACGGAGCGCTCTCGAAGAGGGCGGGGGTGCTCGATGTCGGCTTGGTGCTCACACGACGATGGTAACCGCGACCCCCGACGGGGGCGGGCTGCCGCGCCCGGCTCCCGACCGAAGAAGGTTCATGCCGTGGCTGAGGGTTTTGCCTGGTCAGGAGTGGGATGCCGCGACCGCGCCCGACCCCGCGGCGCCGGGCCGCGGTGTCTTCCATCGAGCCCGGGGGTGCGCCTGCGAGTACATGTCGCGGAGGGCGTCGGCCGTCACGAGCGTGTAGATCTGCGTCGTCGCGACCGACGAGTGCCCGAGCAGCTCCTGCACCACCCGCACATCGGCTCCGCCCTCGAGGAGATGGGTGGCGAACGAGTGGCGGAACGTGTGCGGCGAGACGTCGACTCCGAGCTCGGCGCGCTCGGCCGCCGCCCGGATGACCAGCCAGGCGTTCTGACGCGACAGCCGGGCCCCCCGCGCCCCGAGGAACAGCGCGGGCGACGCCTCGCCCCGAGCCGAGAACACGGGCCGGGCTCGGACGAGATAGGCGTCGAGCGCTCGGCGAGCGAACCCGCCGAGGGGCACGATGCGCTGCTTGCCGCCCTTGCCGAACAGACGGACGACATCGCCCTCGACGACGTCGTCCACGTTCAGCGACACCGCCTCGCTCACCCGCGCCCCGGTCGCGTAGAGGACCTCGAGCAGGGCCTTGTCCCGCACGCGGACGGGGTCGTCGCCGTCCGTGGCCGCGAGAAGCGCCTCGACCTGCGCGACCGAGATCGCCTTCGGCAGCCGACTCGGCAGCTTGGGCGGTCGCGTCGTCGCCGCGACGTCGACGTCGACGAGCCCCTCCTCGAGCAGGAACCGGTGCAGCCCCCGCACCGACGACAGCACCCGCGCGATGCTCGCCGGCCCGAGCGGCCGCTCGGGCCGGGTCGAGAGCGCGACCGGGAACGCGGCCACGTCGGCCACGGTGACGTCCCCCGGGGAGGCGCGGTGCGCCTCCTCGAGATGCGCCTGCCACAGCGCGAGGTCGCGTCGGTACGCCGCCACCGTGTTGACGGAGAGCCCCCGCTCGACCGTCACGTGCCGCAGGTACCGGTCGACGGCCTGCTCGACGGTCATCAGGGGGCCGGTCATTCCGTCACGACTCGTCGACCGGGGTGGTCAGCGCGAGGCGTGGGCCGCGAGCGCCGCGATCGCGAGGATCGAGTTGCGGAGCCGACCGGCGAGGACGCCCGACACGATGTCGTCGAGGGCGACCCAGCGCACCTCGATGTCGGCCTCCTCGGCCTCACGGGCGAATGCCGTCTCGGTGGCCGAGACACCGGTCGCCTGGAAGACGGTCACGGTCTCGTCGCTGCCGCCGGGGGTCGTCTTGAACACGACGAGCTCGCGCCAGTCGGTCGCGACGAGGTCCGCCTCCTCCGCGAGTTCGCGCTGCGCGGCGGCCAGCTCGGGCTCGCCGTCGACGTCGAGCAGACCGGCGGGGAGCTCCCATTCGCGCGAGCGGATGGGGTGACGGTACTGGCGGATGACGAGCACCCGGCCCTCGTCGTCGACCGCGAGGATGGCCACCGCACCCGTGTGGGCGACGTACTCGCGGACGATCGTCGACCCGTCGTAGTCGAAGGCGTCACGACGGACGTTCCAGACGGCGCCCTCGAAGACGACGTCGGACGAGATGACGCGCGGCTCGAACGGCTCGTCCGCGAGGAGACCGGACGAGTCGCGCCCACCGGCCCCACCCGCCGAAGGTCGCGAGTCGCTCATGCCGTCGCCGTCTCGGTGAGGGCGCCGGTCGCGTCGTCCGCGTCGTCGGCGAACAGACGGCTCGAGTTCTGGCGGTCGAGCGACGCCTCGACGAGCCCGCTGAAGAGGGGGTGCGCGTGGTTCGGACGCGACCGCAGCTCGGGGTGCGCCTGCGTCCCGATGTAGAACGGGTGCTCGGCCCGGTCGAGCTCGACGTACTCGACGAGCGTGCCGTCGGGCGACGTGCCCGAGAAGCGCAGACCCGCGTCGGCGATCTGCTGGCGGTACTGGTTGTTGACCTCGTAACGGTGACGGTGGCGCTCGTCGACGAGCTCCGAGCCGTAGAGCTCGGCGGCCAGCGAACCGGGCGTCAGCGCCGCCGGGTAGAGACCGAGTCGCATGGTCCCGCCGAGGTCTCCCCCGGCGATGATGTCGACCTGCTCCGCCATCGTGGCGATCACGGGGAACTCGGTGTCGGGGTCGAACTCCGACGAGGAGGCGCCGGCCAGGTCGGCCTCGTTGCGCGCGTACTCGATGACCATGCACTGCAGACCGAGGCAGAGGCCGAGCGCCGGGATCCCGTTCTCGCGAGCGAAGCGGAGCGCGCCGAGCTTGCCCTCGATGCCCCGGATGCCGAAGCCGCCGGGGACGCAGATGCCGTCGACCTCGGAGAGGGCCTTCGCGGCGCCCTCGGGGGTCTCGCAGTCGTCGGAGGGGATCCAGACGAGCTTGGCCTTCGCCTGATGCGCGAACGCCCCGGCGCGGAGGGCCTCGGTGACCGACAGGTACGCGTCGGGCAGGTCGATGTACTTGCCGACGAGACCGATGGTGACCTCGTGCTTGGGCTCGTGCACGGCGTCGAGCACCGACTGCCATCCCGACCAGTCGACCTCGCCGGCCTTCTCGTCGAGACCGAGGTGGCGGATGATGTAGGCGTCGAGGCCCTGGTCGTTCAGCATCGTGGGGATGTCGTAGATGCTCGGCACGTCGATCGCGTTGACGACGGCGTCCTCGTCGACGTCGCACATGAGGGCGATCTTCCGCTTGTTGCCCTCGCTGACGGGGCGGTCGCTGCGGAGCACCAGGGCGTCGGGCTGGATGCCGATCGAGCGGAGCGCGGCGACCGAGTGCTGCGTCGGCTTGGTCTTCTGCTCGCCCGAGGCGCCCATGTAGGGCACGAGCGAGACGTGCACGAAGAACACGTTCTTGCGGCCGAGCTCGTGACGCACCTGACGGGCGGACTCGATGAACGGCTGGCTCTCGATGTCGCCGACCGTGCCGCCGACCTCGGTGATGATGACGTCGGGCTTGAGGTCGCCCTCGGCCTGCTGACGCATGCGGCGCTTGATCTCGTCGGTGATGTGCGGGATCACCTGGACGGTGTCGCCGAGGTACTCGCCGCGGCGCTCCTTCGCGATGACGGTCGAGTAGATCTGGCCGGTGGTGACGTTCGCGGCCTGATCGAGGTTGATGTCCAGGAACCGCTCGTAGTGCCCGATGTCGAGGTCGGTCTCGGCTCCGTCGTCGGTGACGAACACCTCGCCGTGCTGGAACGGGTTCATCGTGCCCGGGTCGACGTTGAGGTACGGGTCGAGCTTCTGCATGACGACGCGCAGACCGCGGGCGGTGAGCAGATTGCCCAGGCTCGCTGCGGTGAGGCCCTTGCCGAGCGACGACACGACGCCTCCGGTGACGAAGATGTGCTTCGTGACGGTGGGCTGCGAGGCCCCCGTCGTGCGGTCGATGCTGTCGGACGAGCCGGCGTCAGAAGGGCCGCTCCCGTCGATCGAGGAGGAATCAAGGCCCGAGTTCTGTACGTTCACCACGGGATTCCATCCTATGTCACGCGAGGGGCCGAGACCAGCCACCGGGTGTTACGAACGTGTGTCGGCGCGGTCGCGGGCGAGATCGAGCAGCTCGCGCGCGTGATCGAGTCCGCTCGAGCTGTCGGGCAGTCCCGACAGCAGACGCGCCATCTCGGCGACGCGGTCGTCGCCCTCGAGCTGCTGGACGCTGCTCGCGGTGACCTCGCCCGAGGCGTCCTTCACGACGCGGAGGTGGTTCGTCGCGAACGCCGCCACCTGGGCGAGGTGCGTCACGACGATCACCTGGGCGCGTTCCGCGAGCGCGGCCAGCCGTCGCCCGATCTCGATCGCGGCCGATCCCCCGACCCCGGCGTCCACCTCGTCGAAGACGAAGGTGGGCACATCGCTCGACCCCGCCATGACCACCTCGAGGGCGAGCATGACGCGCGACAGCTCGCCGCCCGACGCACCCTTGCCGAGGGGCCGCGGCTCGCTGCCCGGGTGAGGGCGCAGCAGCAGCGAGACGACGTCGGCCCCCGAGGACCCGAGGTCGTCGCGCGGCGACACCTCGACGACGATCTCGGCCCCGGTCATCGCGAGGGCTCCGAGCTCGGCGCTCACCCGCTCCGAGAGATCCGCCCCGGAGGCGCGGCGCAGCTCGGTCAGCCTCCCCGCCCTGGCCTCGGCCTCGGTCCGGAACTCGCGCACCTCGTCGTCGAGCTGGGCCAGGCGGTCGTCGTCGCCGTCGAGCTCGAGCAGACGACGGCTGCCGTCGTCGAGGAGGCGGATGGCGTCGTCGAGCGTCGGCCCGTGCCGCCGGACCAGGGCGGCCAGGTCGGCCCGGCGGGTCTGCACGGCCTCGAGGTCGCCGGCGGCATCGCCGTCGAGTCCGCCCAGATAGCTCGACAGCCGTGACGACGTCTCGGAGACCTGCACGCTCATCTCGGCCAGGAGGTCCGCGATCGGGGCGAGAGCCGGGTCGTGCGGGGCGACGCGATCGATCTGGCGCCGCGCCTCCTCGACGAGACCCAGCACGTCGCGGGTGCCGTCGACGGCCTCCGTCGAGAGGATCTCGTGCGCGAGTCCGGCGGCGAGACGCAGGTCTTCGGCATTGCTGAGGCGCTCGGCGGACGCGTCGAGCTCGTCGAGCTCTCCGGCGACCGGGGCGACGCCCTCGATCTCGGCGATGGCGGCCCGGAGGTCGTCTGCCTCGGCGCGACGGGCGTCGCGGTCTCGCGTGATCTCGTCGAGCTCGGCGCGGGCGGCGAGCCAGGCCTCGTAGGCGACCCGGTACGACGTCGCGGCCTCGGCGAGCGGCGCTCCCCCGTGCGCGTCGACGGCGGCGCGCTGCGCGGAGGCGGACTTCAGGCGGATCTGCTCGGATTGACCGTGCACGACCACGAGGTGGTCGGCGAGGTCGCCGAGGACGCCGATGGGAGCGGCGCGACCGCCCACGATGGCCCGGCTGCGACCCTCGGCCGACACGACGCGGCTGAGCAGCAGCTCGCCGTCGTCGACGTCGCCGCCGGCCTCGGTCACACGGTCGACGACCGGACCGTCGGCGGCGACGAGCCAGCGACCGTCGACGACGGCCTGCGCGCTGCCCGAGCGGACGATGCCGCTCTCGGCCCGTTGCCCGAGCAGGAGTCCGAGCGCGGTGACGACCATGGTCTTGCCCGCACCCGTCTCGCCCGTGACGGCGGTGAAGCCCGGTCCGAGCGGCAGGGTCGCGCGGCCGATGACGCCGAGATCGCGGATGGAGATCTCTTCGATCACGACGTAGCCGCCTGATCGGGGCCGCGCCAGCCCGTGACGGGCAGGTGGAACTTCGCGACGAGCCGGTCGGTGAACGGGCCGTGCCGCAGACGCGCCAGGCGAACGGGCTGGGTCGAGCGGGTGCACTCGACCCGGGCTCCCGGCGGGAGGTCGTGCTCGCGGCGACCATCGCACCAGAGGATGCCCTTCGCCTCGGTGCGGTTGAGCACCTCGACGGCGAGCACGGAGTCGGGGCCGACCACGAGGGGCCGGGCGAAGAGGGCGTGCGCGCTGAGCGGCACGAGCAGCAGGGCCTGCACCTCGGGCCAGACCACGGGGCCGCCGGCGGAGAACGAGTAGGCGGTCGAGCCGGTGGGGGTCGACATGACCACCCCGTCGCAGCCGAACGACGAGAGGGGTCGACCGTCGACCTCGATGACGACCTCGAGCATGCGCTCTCGCGAGGCCTTCTCGACCGTCGCCTCGTTCATCGCCCAGGTCTGGTACACGACCTCGGAGCCGCGGGTCACGGTCACGTCGAGCGCGAAGCGCTCCTCCACGTCGTAGTCGTGGGCGAGCACGCGGCGGACGGTGTCGGTCATCTCGTCGCGCTCGCTCTCGGCGAGGAACCCGACATGGCCGAGGTTGACTCCGACGATCGGAGCCGACGTGCCCCGGGTCAGCTCGGCGGCGCGGAGGATCGTGCCATCGCCGCCCAGCACGATGACGCACTCGAGGTCGTCGCAGCCGACGTCGTCGCCGAGGATGCCGACTCGCGCGAGCCCGGGCTCGGCGGCCTTGATGTCGTCGTACTCGTCGTGGGGCAGGACGGGCACGACGTCGGCCGCCGCGAGCAGCCCGCAGACCACGAGGGCGGCGTCGATCGAGTCGCGTCGCCCCGTGTGCGACACGACGAGGATGTGTCTCGTCGAAGTGATGTCTCTCACGCTCCCGTCAAGCTGTCGGCCGTGCTGAGCCATTCTGTCGGATTCGTCCCGGCGGAGGCCGAGAACCGGACGCAGTACTCCTGGTTGCCCGCGCCTCCCACGACCGGTGAGGGGATGAGCCCCGCGGTTCCGAGCCCGAGGTCGTGCGCGGCCCACATCACGCTCGTGACCGCCTCGTTCCGGAGCCCCGGGTCGTGCACGACGCCCTCGCGGATGCCCTGACGACCGACCTCGAACTGCGGCTTGATCAGCAGCACGAAGTCGCTGTCCACACCCACGCTCTCGACGAGGGCCGGCAGCACCATCGTCAGCGAGATGAACGAGACGTCGGCCACGACCAGGTCGATCGAGGCGGACTCCGCCGACATGGCCCTCAGCTGCGGTCGCGTCAGGTACCGCGCGTTGACGCCCTCGACGGTCGTCACCCGCGGATCGGACCGCACCCCGGGCGACAGCTGGCCGTGCCCGACGTCGAGTGCCACGACGTGCCGGGCGCCGCGTTCCAGCAGCACCTGCGTGAACCCGCCGGTCGAGGCGCCCACGTCGAGCGCGACTCGTCCTCCCGGGTCGACGCCGAACCCGTCGAGCGCGGCGATGAGCTTGTGCGCGGCGCGGCTGACGTAGTGGTCGAGACCCGCCACGTCGATGCGGTCCGTCTCGGACACCCGCGCCGACGCCTTGACGACGCCCGAGCCGTTGATCGAGACGAGACCGTCGGCGACCAGTCGGGCGGCGTGCGTCCGCGAACGAGCCAGGCCCCGCCGTGCGAGGGCCGAGTCCAGGCGCTCCCCGTCGGCCCCCGGAGCCGTCGGCGCGTCGATCACGACGGCGCCGCGGTGTCGTCGCCGGCGCCCTCGAGCACGCGACGCAGGTCGTCGTGCAGCTCGCCGAACGCCGCGGCGCGCGAGACCAGCGGCTGCTGCTCGATGTCCCGGAGGCGCGCCTCCAGACCCTCGATGGCCTCCGTACCGTCCGTGGGCGCGTGAGTCATCTCGGGGTGGTCGTCCATGGTGGCGTCCACCCTAGTCAGCCGCGTGCAGGGCAGGGTCGACGTCGAGGCCGTAGATCGCCCGATTCGTCCCCCAGACCGCGGCGGTGCCCGCCCGGACGAGATCGGTCGGATCCGTGCCCGCGGACAGCACGCGGACGACGCTGCCGCGCACGGCGACGCTCGCATCGCGGACGCTGACGACGTGCACGTCGTCCTCGTCGTGCTCGACGATCTCGGGATAGGGCTGCTGCAGCTCGCGGAGGTCCCCGACGATGAAGTCGGGGCGCGAGGCGGCCTCGGCCGACAGGAGCTGCTTGGAGCCGTCGATGCCGGTGAGGACGAGCACCGACACGAGACCCGCGCGGTTCGCGCCGATGATGTCGGTGTCGAGGCGGTCGCCGATGAACAGCGCCTTCGTCGCACCGAACCGCTCGACGGCGGCCGTGAAGATGGGCGTCTCGGGCTTGCCCGCGACCTCGGGCAGACGCCCGACCGCGGTGTGCACCGCCGACACGAGAGTGCCGTTCCCGGGCGCGATGCCGCGCTCCTGCGGGATGGTCCAGTCGGTGTTGGTCGCGATCCAGGGGATGCCGGTGTGCAGGGCGAACGACGCCTCGGCCAGCTGAGGCCAGCCCACCTCCGGGCTGAACCCCTGCATCACCGCGGCCGGCTCGTCGTCGGCGGATCGGGTCACGACGTAGCCGTTCTCCTCGAGAACGGACGTCAGCCCCTCTCCCCCGACCACCAGCACGGTCGACCCCGCAGGGACGGTCTCGCCGAGGAGGCGCACGGCCGCCTGCGGGGACGTCACGACATCGTCGGCGGTCACGTTCAGACCGTAGGCGGCGAGCTGCTGGGCGACGGCCGCAGCCGTGCGCGACGCGTTGTTCGTGATGTAGCCGACGCGTCGAGTCTCGGCGATGGCCGTCAGCGACTCGACCGCGTGATCGATGGCCTGACTGCCCCGGTAGACGACGCCGTCGAGATCGGCCAGGACGGTGTCGACACCCTCGAGCGGTGTGGGCGCATCAGCCACGATCGTGCGCCTCCTCGGAGTCGTCCCCTTGGTGCGACTCGACGCCGACCTCGCCGTCCGCCTCGTCGTCACCGTCAGCCAGCTCGCCGCCGTCCGTGACCTCGGCCTCGCCGGCCTCGTCTTCGTCAACCGCGACCTCGTCAGCCACGTCGACTTCGTCAGCCACGTCGGCTACTTCAGCCACGTCGGCTACTTCAGCCACGTCGGCTACTTCAGCCACGTCGGCTACTTCAGCCACGTCGGCTACTTCAGCCACGTCGGCTACTTCAGCCACGTCGGCTACTTCAGCCACGTCGCCTTCATCGACCTCGTCGGCTTCATAGACCGCGTCGACCTCGTCGACCTCGTCGATGGACTCGAGCGGCAGCTCGGTCTCGTCGAACTCGAGCTCCTCCTCGACGATCTCGACGGTCTCGCCGTCGTCACCCTGCAGGTGCCGTTCGATCGCCGAGGAGGCGCGCTCCGAGAGGGCGCGCCACTCGTCAGCTTCGACCTCGCGGCCGAGGTCGTCGAGCACCGTCGCGTAGGCGTCGAACAGGTCGGGGCTGTACGAGAACGCCTTCGTCCGATCGAGCTGCGGGATCTCGAGCTCGCGAAGCGCGGCCTCGGCCTGCCCCAGGTCGAGTCGGGCGCCGGACATCGCGATCGCCAGCTGGACCCGCACAGGGACGTCGAGAGTGCCCGGGTCGACCGAGCGACCCAGCTCGAGTGCCCGTTCCGGGCGCTCCAGGCCGCGCTCGCTGTCGACCATCAGAGGGAGGTGGTCCTCGCGCCCCGAGATGCGTCGGTACGTCCGCAGCTCGCGCAACGCCATGGCGTAGTCACCCACGGTGTAGGCCGTGATCGCGATGGTCTCGCGCACGACGCCGATGCGCCCGGCACGACGACCCGCTGAGAGGGCGTGCTTGTGCGCCTCCTCCGGGTCCTCCTCGATGAGGCGCCCCGCCATGACCAGGTGCCGAGCGACCCAGTCGGCGTTGTCCTTGCTGAGCGTCTTCAGCTCCCCCCGGGCGACCTTGTCGAGATCGCGAGGCTCGACGTCGTCGGGCACGTGCGCGACGTCCTGAGGGGGACGCACGGACTTGAGGCCGAAGGGATCCCGGTCCTCAGGCGTCTCGCGAGGGCGGAACGGTTCGCGACCCGTGCGCGGACCCCCGCTCCGCGGCCCATTCGACGAACGGCGGTCGTCTCCTCCCGGACGCCCCGAGGAGGCGCGGTCCGGTCGAGGGGACCGCTCCCCGTAAGACGGACGGTCAGAACGCTGGGTGCGATCACCGTAGGACGGGCGATCCCCACGCTGCGGGCGGTCGCCCGACGAAGGACGGTCCGAACGCTGCGGACGATCACCGTAAGCCGGGCGATCCCCACGCTGCGGGCGGTCGCCCGACGACGGGCGATCCCCACGCTGCGGACGATCACCGTACGACGGGCGATCGCCCCGCTGGGGACGGTCGCCCGACGACGGGCGATCCGAACGCTGCGGACGATCACCGTACGACGGGCGATCCCCACGCTGGGGACGATCACCGGAAGGACGGTCGGAGCGTTGGGGACGGTCACCGGAGAACGGACGATCGGAACGAGGTGCCCTGTCGTCTCGTGGAGGACGACCGTCACGAGACTGGTCTCGGCGAGGCCCGCCCCGATCGTCGGCGGGGCGACGGTCGGCAGCGGAACCGGAGTCGTCGGAGCGTCGGGGACGGTCTCTACGGTCGTCGTCGTCTCGGTCACTCACGGAGGTGCTCCTCAAAATCTCTGCCAGCTGTTGTGTTGTAGGGGTCGAGTCTACCTGCCGTCCCGTGGCTTGAGAGCGGCGATCCGAGACCGTCCTTAAACGCAGAAGGGCCCCTTCCGAAGAAGGGGCCCATCTGGTGTTACTAAAAGGAGTCCGGCGGTGTCCTACTCTCCCACAAGGTCCCCCTTGCAGTACCATCGGCGCTGAGAGTCTTAGCTTCCG
>Ga0265798_10009241_pt1 | contig 12381 bp, 10 predicted proteins | sample P3T30metagenome_FD_192430 | JGI IMG/M metagenome (GOLD analysis project Ga0265798, IMG submission 192430) | Plant litter microbial communities from East Loma Ridge, Irvine, California - P3 T30 | ecosystem: Environmental > Terrestrial > Plant litter > Unclassified | place: USA: California...
TTGATGAAATGGCCGCTTATAAAAACCTCATTGCAGTATACCCAAATCCGGCCAGGGATGTCCTGAATATAAAATTGCCGGAAAACAGCAATTTAAACGTAACAGGATGCACCGTTTTTAATATGCTGGGGCAGATAGTCTTTGAAAGCAACGGCGAAGTTTCTCAGGTTGAAACTGCTAATTATGCAACAGGGATATACAGCATTGTTTTAAAAACCGACAAAGGCAGTTGGTTTGGAAAGTTTATAAAAGAGTAGGTTGCGTCTGCTCCGGTATTAGTCTCAGCGTATAAGCAGATTAAACAGATTTATGGATTTTGGCTGTAGTTGTTATGTGGATTAGTTAGAAATACCATTTACATCCCACTTATCTTTCCATGCGATATTTATGGAGTCTCCCTTAAAAGTTATAGGGAGCCAGATGTAGCGGGAATTGATAAGGTCTTTTTTATTCCACTTATCAAACATTGCAATGTAAGCATCTTTTTTGCCAGATATAGGCAGTACATGGGTACTTTGACCATAAAATGTAATGTTGGCATCTTTGCCCGAGCACGGGTTTCCCATTACGGTCCATTTGCCCAGCATATTGTCTGAAATGGCATATTCTGCCTGGTTAGGATCCCAGCCCGTACAACCTGATGATAATATGTAGTACTTATTGTTATGCTTAAAAACAGCCGGGGCTTCTCTCGATGCCTTAACAAAATTGCGTGTAAATTTTCCTGACGGCTTAAGGTAGTCATCGGTAAGCTGGCTTATATATAACGTCTCGTTATTTTCTGAAGAATATACATGGTATGCTTTGCCATCGTCATCTTTAAACAAGGTCATATCACGGCTCATAGCATTGTTGGGCTGTATAGACCCAAGATAAGTAAAGTTGCCGGTAGGCGAGTCTGATACCGCTACACCTGCCGCAGCCTTTGAATAGTCATTACTATCTACATGCAGCCACATTACAAACTTTTTGGTCTTATCATTGTAGATTACCTTTGGCCTTTCCAGCACCTTTGAATAATGCAGGTCTGACACTGTGTCTTTCATTTCCGGTTTTAAAACCAGCCCTTCAAACTTCCATTTTGTGAGATCTTTAGACGAATAGCAAGACACCCCGCCGGCCTCGGTACGGTAACATTCCCAATTGGGTACTTTTGGGTTTCTGTAAGTAGAATCGCCTTTGTATTCACCATACCAGTAGTAAGTGCCGTTATGGTATAAAATACCGCCGCCGTGGGCATTTATCTTTTCTCCGGCGGTATCAGCCAATTCTGCACCGGGGATAATCATTTTTGCTGTCTCTGCATTACTTACTTTTACTTTGTGCCTTCCGCAGGCAACAAAAAGCAGGCCCAGCGCAATTGCAATGATACTATGTTTTATAATCATCTTGTATGTAGTTGAATGGTAGGCAAATTTCTTCATCTTAGAGCTCCTATGTATTTTTTATCGTGGGCAAATTTAAGTTGTCGCTCACTATTCCTTAGCAATTTTTTCTCTCAGTTTATCCTGATACGCTTTTATGGTACCGGCCTTATTTTTCTTTAGTTCCTTTAACAAGCTTGCGTTGCCAGGAGGGTTAAACTTTGAACCCCAAATGGTTAATTCCATAATAACGGGAATAAGTTCGATACCTTTTTCGGTCATTGTATAAACAAACTTTGATTTTTTATCTTCACCAACCTGCTTGTTCAAAAAGCCGTTGCTTTCTAACATGCCTAACCTGTCGGCAAGAATGTTTGTTGCCATTTTTTCCTGAGAAGATAAAAATTCACCATAGGTAGATTTTCCTGCAAATATAATATCCCTTAATATCAACAGTGTCCATTTATCCCCTAAAAAATCAAGGGAAAAACTAATAGGACATTCTGAGCGCTTTGTAACTTCTTTCATGCAATCAAAAAATTTTATAAAAACACTTGCAAATTAAAAGTTAATTTATCTACCTTTACACTTGCAAATCAAAAGCAAATCTACAAAATTTTTTAACCATAAAAAAAGAAATCATGAACATTACAAACAAAACAATCCTTGTAACCGGTGGTGGTTCAGGAATTGGTTACGCAACTGCAAAATTATTAACGGAAAAAGGCAACAAAGTTATTATAGTGGGGCGCAATGCAGAAAAGCTGGAAAAAGCAGCAAAGGAATTAGGCGTTGACCATATTATTTGCGACGTTACCGATGCTAATGCGGTTAACAGCCTTGTTGCAAAACTAGAAGCACGTTATAGCGACCTTAGTGTACTGATAAACAATGCCGGGGTAGGGTTTGTTTATAAACTGGGTGAAGGCGCTAATGCCGTTGACAAATCAAGACATGAATTTGAAACTAATTACTTTGCTCCGGTTAGGTTAATCGAAGCTTTGCTGCCACTATTTAAAAAACAGCCTGATGCAGCTATAGTAAATATTACCTCTAATGTGGCGTTTCATCCGCTTTTGGTTTTGCCCACCTATTCAGATGCTAAAACAGCGCTGCATTCGCATTCTGTGGCTTTGCGCTTAACCTTGTCGTCCGATACTAATATTAAGGTTTTTGAGGTAATGCCGTCGCTTATCAATACCGATGCGACCAGGGATATGGGGGGTGAGGAAAATGGTTTGCCTCCTTTAGTGGTGGCTGAAGATATTTATAACGGTATTAAAGAAGATCGCTATACTATTTTTGTTGGAGAAACGGGCAGGCAATATGCTGACTATTTTGCAGACCCTGAAGCCGCCACCGCTACTTTTAATGCAGGGCTTTACTAAAAAAAGAGATTGTTATTGGGTTAGCATAACCGGAGGCTGGCTAAAAGCAGATATTTTAGACGCAAAACCGATTCTATTAAAAATTCAGGCGGTATATTACGGCGGCAATACGCAATTATCTCATTGCTTTGATTGATGGTAATCTATGCAGCGATAGCCAAAACTAATATCTTATGTTAGATAAATATTATTTAAACCTTTACATTTGCACTCATTAAGATTCAAAAATAATTATGTCTGATACAATAGAAAAAATAAAATGCGTGATAATAGGGTCGGGCCCCGCAGGATATACTGCAGCCATTTATGCCGCCAGGGCAGATATGAACCCTGTTTTATATACAGGCATGGAGCCCGGCGGGCAGCTTACCACCACAACCGAAGTTGACAATTTTCCGGGTTACCCGCAGGGCATAGACGGGCCTACCATGATGATACAGTTGCAGCAGCAGGCAGAGCGCTTTGGCACACAAGTGCGTATAGGCATGGCCACGGCTGTTGAATTTAGCAAAGAAGAAGGAGGCTGGCACAAAGTTACCATAGACGGTAATAAAGAGGTGCTTGCCCATACTGTAATAATATCTACCGGTGCCACGGCAAAATACCTTGGCCTGCCAAGCGAGCAGCGCCTTAGGGGTGGTGGCGTATCGGCATGTGCGGTATGCGACGGATTTTTTTACCGCGGGCAGGATGTAGCCATTGTAGGCGCGGGAGATACTGCGGCAGAAGAAGCTACTTACCTGGCTAACATTTGTAAAAATGTAACCATGTTGGTGCGTAAAGATGTAATGCGCGCATCTAAAGCCATGCAGCACCGCGTTGCCAATACACCAAACCTTACGGTGCTTTATAACACCGAAGTGGATGAGGTGCTGGGCGACCAGGTGGTAGAAGGGCTTAGGACGGTTAACAACCAAACCGGCGAAAAAACAGAGATTGCCATTACCGGCCTGTTTGTAGCCATAGGCCACAAGCCTAACACCGATATTTTTGCAGGACAGCTGGATATGGAAGACAGCGGCTACCTGATTACAGAGAAAGGCTCTACCAGGACCAACCTGCCGGGTGTATTTGCTGCCGGCGACGTTCAGGATCATATATACCGCCAGGCCATTACGGCTGCGGGTACAGGCTGTATGGCCGCGCTGGATGCAGAGCGTTACCTGCAAACTTTAGAAAGCCACTAATTATTTGATATACAACTGCAATCCCTCCCGGTTAAGGAGGGATTTTGTTTTTATGCTATGGAGAACCAAGACCAACTGATGCAAAGGCCGCTATACGTTTTTGCCCTGGAAAGTGAAGCCACGCACGAGTTTAACCATGTAAGTCCGCTTTTTGTGGGTGTGGGCAAGCTTAATGCTATGTACCACCTGCTAAAGCGCATATTGGATGAGAAGCCCAGCATCATTATTAACTTAGGGTCGGCGGGCAGTACGGTGCACAAGAGGGGTGAGGTAGTGTGCTGTACGGGCTTTGTTCAACGCGATATGGATGTAACGGCGCTTGGGTTTGAAAAGTACAAGACACCATTTTCTATACACGAACCCATATTGAGGTATGGTATTAGGTTACAGGGATTGCCGGAAGGCATTTGCGGCACGGGCGACAGCTTTGTGACCGACCATAACTGCCATGACTATGATGTGATAGATATGGAGGCTTTTCCGCTGGCGTGGATAGCCATGCAGGAAGAGATACCTTTTTTATGCCTGAAGTACATTAGTGATGGCGCTGATGGCACTGCCGCTTCCGATTGGCCTGAGATGGTTAAGCTGGCATCGGCTGCATTAAAAAAAGTGATGGGCGATATTAGGTTCGAATAATTTCCAACAGTTCTTTCCAGCATAGTAGAACTAAATCTAAAAATCTATTCCGAAACTGAATCTCTAACTCCGAAAGTGAAAAATTAAGCATTTTCGCAGAGTACTTTGTAGCGAAATTCTGAAGTCGAAAAACCCAAAAATCGAACGCTCTAAAAATCTAATCTTAAACTCCGAAAGTGAAATATTAAGCACTCTTCAGGAATATATTGTAGCTAAATTCTGAGATAAAATTAAGCGATTACTCCTTTTTGAAGATCGTTGCTGTGCCCTCAAATTTGGTCATTCCAAGTTTTGTTGGGGCGCCGTAAATTTCGATTATCGATTTTCCGGATGCGCCTACAGTAAGTCCTTCTGTAGCTAATATACTGCACTTAGACTGGCTTTCGGCCATGAGTTCCATGTTTTTAGCAGTGAATTTTTTACCTATAAAACTTGCGTTATTATCTATACGCAGCTGTACATTAGCGGCATCGCCCTCAATAACTGCGGTTGTTTTTTGGTACATATCAAACTTAACATTTTGGCTGGCAATCAACGCTTTAAGGCTGGCATTTTTGCTAAGTTCAATGTTTGCGACGTCGCTTTTAAGGTTAATTTCGGCGGTGGTTTTATCGTTCATGCTCAGGGTAAAGTTTGTGGCCTTTACATTAAGTAATGATTTAGAGTAGTCCAGGTTTTTGATGGTAATGTCTTCAGCCTCAAGGTCGGCCAATGCATATAAGATGCTTTCGTTTTTTGCTGTAACCGACTTTAAATCAGATGTATATGTAAGGCGTACACTGATTTTTTTAGCGCCACTAATTTCTTTAGCGGTATAAATCCTTAGGTTGGTACCGTTTACATCGGCCATTATAACGTCTTGTAAATTATCATCAGCCTCAATTTCAATGTTTTGAGATTCACCTTTTATAAGATAAAGCTCAATGTTGTCTTCTACCTCTACGTTTTTGAAAGCCTGTACTTCCTTTTGGGTAACCGTTACGTTTTTAGTTCCTTTAATTTTTTCCTTTTTTTGAGCAATAGCAAGGGTTGTAACCAGTAACGCAAGCAATAATAAGGACAATTTTTTCATAAGGCAGTATTTAATAGTTGCAGCAAATATAATAATGCAATGTAAAAAAACGATAAATAAAGGGCTGATTTCTGAGGGTATAGCCAATTCGTCTAAGGAATATATACTAATTAGCTATATTTGTTAAAACCTCTTTCATGAAAAAAATTACGTTTATTTCGCTGTGCTTTAGCTTTGTAGGCTTGTATGCCCAGGTTGAACCAGTGCCCGATACTACACCTAAATGGCTGCGGAATGCGGCTATATCGCCAGACGGCAGCCAGATAGCTTTTTCTTACCAGGGCGACATTTTTACAATACCAGCTGCGGGAGGACAGGCGGTAAGGCTCACTATTCATGAGGCATATGATGCCGACCCGGTATGGAGCCCTGACAGTAAGCAGCTGGCTTTTTCGTCGGCGCGCCACGGCAATAAGGACGTTTTTGTAATACCCGCATCAGGCGGACCTGCTAAAAGGCTCACCTTCCATTCGGCAGATGATATTCCATCGGGCTTTAGCCCCTTGGGAGACAGTGTGTTATTTACAAGTTCAAGGCTTGATGATGCGGCTTCGGCAATATTTCCCACACCTTTTTTACAGGAGCTTTATGAGGTAAAAACAGCCGGTGGGATGGAAAAGCGTATGCTGCCCATTCCTGCTGAAATGGCCATATACAGCGCAGATGGAAACACCATTTTTTACCATGACCGCAAAGGGTATGAAGACCCCTGGCGCAAGCACCAAACCTCATCGGTAACACGCGATTTGTGGATATATGACGTAAAATCAGGCAACTACAGCCAGGTAACGGAAACCAATACCGAAGAGCGTAACCCGGTATATGGTAGTGGCAGCGACTACTTTTTCCTTAGCGAGCGGAACGGTACATTTAACGTGTGGAAGGCATCGCTATCAGGTAATAAAGAGTCTAATGCCCAGCAGATAACAAGTTTTACAAAGCATCCCGTACGCTTTTTAAGCCGTGCCAATAACGGTACGCTTTGCTACACCTGGGATGGCGAAATCTATACCCAAAAGGAGGGAAGCCAGCCTCAAAAACTGGCTGTAAAAATACAGTCAGACGAGCGATATAATCAAAATACTATAGCGCAAATTAAGGCGGATGCCGATGAATTTGCCATATCGCCCAATGGTAAAGAGGCTGCCATAATAGTGCATGGCGAGGTGTTTGTGGCCTCGATAGAATTTGGTATTACTAAGCGGATCACCAACACGCCGGAACAGGAGCGTAACCTCCAGTTTAGCCCGGATGGCAGAAGCCTGCTGTACAGCGGCGAGCGTAACGGCAGCTGGAATATCTATGAAAGCACCCTTTCTAATAAAGACGAAAAATACTTTTTTAACGCTACCGATATTAAGGAAACGGCCGTTGTAAATTCGGGCAAGGAGTCGTTTCAGGGGCAATATTCGCCTGATGGTAAAGAAATTGCGTTTCTTGAAGACCGTACTACCATCCGCATTAAAAACAAGGCAACCGGCAATGTACGCACGGTACTTGCAGGTACTTATAATTACTCTTACCAGGATGGCGACCAGTATTTTACGTGGAGCCCTGACAGTAAGTGGCTTGCGGTGCAGTACATGGCTTATGAAAGGTGGAATACTGATATAGGCCTGCTTAATGTAAATGATGGCAAACTGCCTATAAACCTTACACAAAGCGGCTATAATAATACATCGCCTAAGTTTGGCATGGATGGCGAGATGATTTACTGGGCATCTGATAAAGAAGGGTATAGAAGCCACGGAAGCTGGGGTAGCGAGAACGATGTTTATGCTATTTTCTTAACTGAGAATGCTAAGAAAAAGTTTGACCTGAGCAAGGCAGAATATGCGCTTTGGAAAGAGCAGGAAGATGCTAAAAAGGAGAAAGACACTGACAAAAAGGACGACAAGAAAACGGATAAAGATAAAAAGAAGGATAAGGATAAAGAAGATGAAAAAGAGGCTATAAAGCCCATTAAAATTGATTTTGAAGGTCTTGCTGACCGTAAAGAGAAGCTTACCATACATTCATCGCGCCTTAGCGATTTTATAATTGACAAAGATGCCGAAAACCTTTATTATCTTACACGTTTTGAAGAAGGTAACAACCTGTGGCGTACTAAATTCCGCGAGAAGGAAACCAAGCTATTTGTAACCCTTAACAGTGGCGAAAGCCGCTTAGAACTGGATAAAAAAGGAGAGGACATCTTTTTGATCGAAAAAGGCGGCAGGCTTGCCAAAATTTCGGTTAAAGAGGGTAAGAAAGAAGGTGTTAACTTCTCATCTGAAATGAACCTTAACGAAACTGCTGAACGTGCGTATATGTTTGAGCATGCCTGGAGGCAGTTTAAAAAGAAATTTTATCTGGAAGACCTGCATGGGGTGGACTGGGATATGTATAAAAAAGAATATGCTAAGTTTTTACCTTACATAAACAACTCGCGCGATTTTGCCGACCTGCTTGGCGAAATGCTTGGCGAGGCTAATGCATCGCATACAGGCGGGCGTTTCCGCCCTAAGCCGGATCCGGCCAATGATGTTACTGCTTCGTTAGGTGTTTACCTTGATAACGCTTATACGGGTAATGGTGTAAAAATTGCAGAAGTTATTGATAATGGCCCCATGGCAAAGGCAAAACAAAAAGTTACGGCCGGCGTACTTATTGAAGCTGTTGACGGTATTAAAATTACTCCTGACCAAAACTACTACTGGCTGCTAAACCGCAAAGCCGGGAAAAATGTACTGGTTGCGTTTTTTGACCCGAAAGCCAATAAACGCTGGAGCGAAGTTATAGAACCCATATCGCTTTCTGATGAAAATGGCCTGGCCTACAAGCGCTGGGTGCGCAAAAGGGAGAAAGATGTGGAGCGCCTTTCGGGTGGAAAACTGGGGTATGTACATGTGGAAGGCATGGACTCTGAAAGTTTTAGGGAAGTATTTGAAAAAGCGTTGGGAAAATACAATGGAGCGCAGGCACTTATTGTAGACACGCGCTTTAACGGCGGGGGCTGGCTGCATGATGACCTTGCAACTTTTTTAAGCGGTAAGCTCTATATGAGTTTTGAGCCGCGCGGCCAGAAAAATATGGGTGGCGAACCAGCCTTTAAATGGCAAAAGCCATCGGCAGTGCTTATTAGCGAAGGCAACTATAGCGATGCGCACATGTTTCCGTATACCTACAGGGCGCTTGGTATAGGCAAGCTTATAGGTATGCCGGTACCGGGCACAGGCACAGCCGTGTGGTGGGAGCGCATGATTGATGGCAGCACCATATTTGGCATACCGCAAATAGGTATGCGCACAACCAAAGAGGGCAGGCTTATGGAGAACTTTCAGCTGGAACCCGATGTCAAAGTTAAAAATGACCCTGCTAAGGTTAATGCCGGGCAGGATCAGCAATTAGAAGCTGCTGTTAAAGAGCTTTTAAAACAATAATAAGCAAAAACGGCTGCCCTGGGGCAGCCGTTTTTATTTCAAAAATGTATCGTGTTATTCTTTTGTAAAGTTGTATTCGGCACCGCCCTGTTTTAGTATAAAGGTCTTTTCATCAGGATTAAACACCATTTCTATACCGGCCTGGCTAAACCCAAAGGTATCTTTAGCGGTAGCGTCTAACGGAAAAGCGCCCTGGCCTGTAGCCTGCGCAAAAAGTGTAGCCTCTTCTTTAGTTACTGTTATTTTTAAAGGGATATCTGTACTGGCATATACACCAAGATATTTATCAAGGTCGGCTGCGGTTAGGGCTACCGAAGTAAAATCTGGTATTTGATAATCTTTATTAAAGGCAGCGCTAAGTAACGTATTAATAATATCTGTTGGGTTGTAATTAGCACCATTGCTGGTTATGGCGTATGCAATTTTATCTTCAGGAAAATATTCCAATGCCGATGTAAAACCGTCTATACCACCATTGTGCCCATAAGCTTTTTTTCCATCAAAAGTTTTTTCAAAAAGTCCCATACCATAACCTTCGGTAATGGTTTTCATCTGGTTAACGCTTTTAGTAGAAATAAGCTTGCCTGTAAACAGGGCTTCGGCAAATTTAGTAAGGTCAGAAGGTGTAGAGATTATTGCTCCCGCACCCAAAGGTATACTCATATCTGTCTCGTCTTCTTTAACCCATTTACCTTTAAATGCATAAGAGTTAACTTCATTGCCGGCTAGATTGATCTTGCTGCCCACTTTAGTGTTTTTTAATCCGGCAGGTTTTATAATGTATTTATCTATCAGTTCTGTATACGTCTTTTTATACGTTTTTTGAAGAATAAAAGTAAGCAGTACAAAGTTGGAGTTGCTGTAATCGGCCTTTGAGTCAGGTTCAAAATCGCTGCCTCCCTTTACAATGATATCTATAAGCTGTGCCTCGGTTTGCGGTGTATTATCCCAGGTAAGATAGCTTTCATCATTAGTAAAGTTATGGATGCCACTCCTGTGGTTAAGCAGGTTGCCTATGGTTATCTTGTCGGCATTTTTTAGGGTAGGAAAATAACCTGCAATGGTTTTATCCAGGTTTAGCTTGCCTTCTTCTATCGCTTTGAAAACTAACGTAGTTGTAAACGTTTTGGATATGGAGCCAATGCGGTATTTAGAATTTGCATCCGGCTTTTTGCCCGTAGCAACATCCGCAAAGCCTACGGCTTTAGTATAAATAACCTGTCCATTCTTAGAGATAGCTACGCTGCCCATAAACTTGTTGTTTGAAGCAAGTGCGTCAAAATAACTGTCGAGTTTTGCCTTGTCTAATGTTTGGCTAAAGCCCAGCTGGCAGCCTAATGCCAACAGTAGTAAAAATAGTTGTTTTTTCATTGTTGATTGTTGATGATTAATATTTCAAAGATATAGATTATTTTGTAGCGGCCTTATGGTCATAGCTCAGTATGCGGGCCATCTTCCAGATACCCTCTTTATAAAGCCATACATGAGTAAATTTGGCACTACCGCTTAATCCCTCTATCCCATTTCTAGTTTCGTAAAAAAGATGCTCCCCGGTAAGTATGGCCCCATAACCATCCAGCGGGTATACTTCAAAAGTAGCAGGCACAGCCTCGCGGCGAATTTTAGATCCCGTAGTACTGCACAGGTTTTTTCTGGTGGTTTCAATAAAGGCATCCAGGGTTTTGCTTACGCCGCCTTTGTCATGGTAGAACTCTAAATCATCAGTAAAATACTTTTTAAAATTCTGGAGGTCGCAGGTATTAAAGTAGGTAAAAGCTTCAGTATCCAGCGCTATAATAAGTTTTTGAAGTTCCTGCTGACCGGCAGGATAAACGGCTTGTTTTTGCTGTGCCATAGCAAGCGTACAGGTCATTGTAAATAATGCAAGGAATATTTTTTTCATTGTGTTTGATTGATTTGATGCTAAAAATAACCCCCGCTTGCGGGCGGGGGCTCAATATTTAATCCTGGGAAACGCTGCCGCCGGATGATTCGTCCTTGCTTAACTTTTCGGGAGTTTTTACATAATTAACGCGGCTGCCACTAGAGGCATTTGCCTTAAGGTTTTCAACCGGATTTACCGCCGTAGTGCTGCCGCTTGAAGCATCTGCATCAACATTTGTGGCAATAAGGTCTTTTGCATTAATATTACTGCCGCTGCTGCTGCTGCTTACAAGCTTTGTAGTACGGCCGCTTAGTTTAAGGCTGCTGCCGTTGCTGGCCTCGGCGGTAATGTTGCTGCCCTGCACCGATGCTTCAAGGCTACTGCCGCTGCTGCTTGATAATTTAATATTATCGCCTTTAAGTACTGTTGTGCTTTTTACAACGCAGGCCGCGCTCGATTCTATACCTTCAACCTTTGGCAGGGTAACCGTTACTTTTTTTGCATCGGCATTACCTATTTCCACGTCACATTCAATAGTAAGCACGCCACCACTCACTTTTGTTTTTATATGCTCCTGCAGGTTGCTGTCTGCCTCTACAATTATAGATGCTTTATCGCCCTGGGCAACATATACTTCAATGCTGTTTGATGCAGCAATCTTTGTAAAGCCTTCTCCCACATTACGCGGTTGGGTAATAACATTACCCGATCCGTCTAAACGCTCAAAACCGCACGAAAAGAACAACATAGAAGCCACAATAGCTATTATAGCCTTGGTTACATGAACAACAACTTTAATCATATGGTTGGTTTTTTGGTTTATTTATTCTGTTTCATTTCTTCTTTCTGAAATTCATGCTCCATTTTACTGCGCTCTATTTCCAGTTCTGCTCTTTCTTTTTCCAGTTCCATGATACGTATGGTCTTATCCTGAGACTCGTCCATGCGCTGTGCATTATCTATTTCCTGTTGTATACGTTCTTCTTCAGCACTTAAGCCGTTACCTGTTTTAATACAATCAAGGCAGGCAACCTTTTCCTTTTTCATTTGATATACATGGTTGGCATTATCCCATTGCAGGTCAAAGAATTCATTATCGGTGTCATCATACTTTTGCACGTTGATATCCGGTTTAAAATAGGTGCCTTCCGGCAGGTATAAAAATATTTCTACACGCTGGCCCCTAAATTTAGAAGTAACATCAAATATTAAATAATTGTCTAAAATTAATGTATTTCCGCTTAATTTAAAATTATATTTAATAGTTTCTGCCACTTTACTTGCCTGCTGCATATTGTTTGCATTGGCGATTTTTTCTACCTGTACATAAGGTTTATCGCTTTCGGTATGGCGCACATATAAGCTTACATTGTTACTGTAAAGCACCACATTGCCCATAGAGTCCTGTTTAAAGGCAAAATCCC